>ENA-OZKH01000755-OZKH01000755.1-human-gut-metagenome-genome-assembly--contig:-NODE-755-length-11198-cov-6.274522_pt1 | contig 11198 bp, 7 predicted proteins | sample MGYA00244180_ERZ653758 | MGnify/ENA primary metagenome ERZ653758 (study PRJEB26926, sample SAMN06165252) | human gut metagenome | biome: ENVO:00009003; feature: ENVO:2100002; material: ENVO:00002003...
CAACGCCATCGTTGATGCGCACAGCAGGAGTTTCGCGGTCGTCCGGTCCGAACGTATTGTCAACGATCTTGCCATAGACAAAGTAGCCGATGATCAGGAGCGCCAGACAGAGTAAGAAACTAATCATACCAGAAACCTCCTTTTATTGTCCGTGCCCGGAGCCCCATTCTGCCCCGTCACGGCCATTCCTTGGCCCTATGTTAACACAATCTTCATAAATCTGGTAATATCCTTCCAGAATGGCCCTTATATCAAAAACTATATAAGTCAGTCCTTCCCGGGAATTCCGGAAAAGATTTTTTAACGTATCCTCGGCAAAACTTCTTTGCCGAAATCGTTTCAGCGGGTGTTTTTCCGTTTTCAGTGCACCCTGCCAAACTTTTTGGCATATTTTTGTGCACCTTGTCTGCATTCCTGTTCTTTTTGCCGCAATTCGTCGTTTCTCTGCACAAGCAAAAGCCGCCTGCCGGACGGCCCGGCAGGCGGTTTGTGCGGTTGTGAATGGGTATCGGGATGGATGAAGAGGGGGAAATGTCAATTATGCAGTCTTTTTCACTGTCTGCTTTTTGGTTGCATAGATGAACAGCGCCAGCATAGCGATCGCAAAGAGGATGCCCACTGGGTAAGCAACTGCGGTGTTATAGACGGTAGCGCCCTCAGCAGTCTTATGGTTCAGCAGGCCGCCCAGGCACTCGGGAGCCAGCACGAAATAAGTAGAGGACACGGCACTCATAAAGGTGGCGGGCACTGCAGTGATCCAGTAGTTCTTCTTCTCCTTGAACAGGTACATGGAAGCAGCCCACAGAACGATCATGGCCAGTGTCTGGTTGGTCCAGCTGAAGTAGCGCCAGATCACGGTGTAGTTGATGAAGCCCAGCGCGTTGCCGATGCCCAGGAAAGCGCCCACGCCCAGCACGGGGATGCAGAGCTTCAGGCGGTTGCCGTAGCTGTCCTGATCGATCTTGAACCAGTCGGCCAGGGTCAGGCGGGCAGAACGGAAGGCGGTATCGCCGGAGGTGATGGGGCAGACGACCACGCCGATCATGGCCAGTGCGATGCCCACGCCGCCCATGGTCTTGGAGCAGACATCATAGATGGCCTTGGACTGACCCATTGCCAGTGCCTGTGCCAGACCGGTGTTCAGGCCATCGGTGACCTCGTACAGAGAGCAGCCTGCAGCGGCCCAGATCAGGGCAATGACACCCTCGCAGACCATGGCACCGTAGAACACGAAGTGGCCCTGCTTCTCACTCTTCATGCAGCGGGCCATCAGAGGCGACTGGGTGGAGTGGAAGCCGGAAATTGCGCCGCAGGCAACCGTGATGAACATGAAGCTCCAGATGGGCGTGCCCGACGGGTGCATGCTGCCGAAGTGATCCCAGATCTCGGGGATTGTATAGGCAGGGTTGGTGAAGATGCCAAAGATGACACCGATGGCCATGATGATGAGGCAGATGCCGAACACGGGGTAGATCTTGCCGATGACCGCATCAATAGAGATAAAGGTCGCGATGAAGTAGTAGGTCAGAATGATGACCAGCCAGAACAGCAGCGAGGTCATCACGCCGGATGCGCCGCTCTGGCTGCACAGCTCAACGATCAGACCAGCGGGGCCGACGGCGAACACGGTGCCCACCATGATCAGCAGCACAACAGAGAACACACGCATCACGTTCTGCATCACGGGGCCTAAGTATTTGCCGGTGATCTCCGCGATGGAAGCACCGTCGTTGCGCTCACTCATCATGCCGGAGAAGTAGTCATGCACGCCGCCGGCAAAGATGGTGCCGAAGGTGATCCACAGGAACACCACAGGGCCCCACAAAGCGCCCTGCATGGCACCAAAGATGGGGCCAAGGCCCGCAATGTTCAGCAGCTGGACGAGAAACAGCTTCCACTGGGGCATCACGACATAGTCCACGCCGTCATTGATGCGCACAGCAGGCGTTTCACGGTCATCCGGGCCGAAGGTATTGTCCACGATCTTGCCATAGACGAAGTATCCGCCCACCAGGATCGCAAGACAGAGCAGAAAACTAATCATACCAGAAACCTCCTTTTTGCCCCTGCCGGCCGCGGCCCCATTCTGCCGCATACCCGGGGCTCTTTTCTGGCCTCATGGTAGCACACTTTTTTCCAGCGGAGAAATATCTTTCCGGCATGGGGCCATATGGTTTCCGATATAGCTGCAAAGATTTTTTGCCGCTTTTCCGTTTATTTTTTGACCATTTATCAGCAAAAATAAAACCGGGCGCTTATTTTCGCCCGGTTTTGCATCCATTTATTGGTTTTTTTGTCAATTTCGAAGGGAGCAACCTTTGCCGTGCCTTAGCCGGAAAGCCTCTTTATTTTACGGTGGAAGCCGCTTCCTTGTGGAGCAGATCCACAAAGGCCTGCTCCTCGGGGCGCAGGCGGCCCTTGTCCGGGTAGACCAGCACATCCCGCATCTGCTGGCGCTGGGCCGGGCACTTCTTCAGCACCAGATGGTACTGCTCCAGTGCCCTGCGGGGCATGGGCGATGCCCACATGTAGGCCGTGGGCAGCCGCTGCAGGATCGAGAACTGGCTGCACCGCTCATACACGTGGATACGGCGTTCCGGGTTGACATGCCAGCGCACACCGTCGCCGCCCTCCTCGCCGGGCAGCTGGAAATCATCGTGGAGGATCTCCATATACTTGTCCAGCTCAGACAGGTCGCGGATCTCCTTCCGGGCCAGCGGGCCGTCCCGGTTGGTCAGCAGACTGTATTCAAAATCCATAATGGGTTCCATTTTCAGGCCCCGCCGGGCGCAGTAATAGGTATAGTGCTCGTCATCCTCCACGGCGTACCGCAGCAGAGCCAGATGATACCCCTGCCGCAGGACATGATCCAGCGCCTCCATGGAGCCGCCCTCCCGGATGTGGATGTGGAGCCGCTCAATGGATGCTGCCCGCTCCAGATAATCCACCGCCGCATAGGAGGCATAGGTGGCGTGGGGGATCATTACCCGCAGTTCGGCGCAGCGCTCCTGCTCCTCCTGCACGCTCCGGTCCAGCCGGTCCACCTCCCGCAGCACCCGCTCGGCCTGCTCGATAAAATGCCGCCCCTGCTCCGTGGGGATCATGCCGGTGGATGACCGCTCAAAAATGCGGAGATGGTATTCTTCTTCCAGATTTTTCAGCGCCTTGCTCACATTGGGCTGAGCGGCATACAGCCGCTTTGCCGCCGCACTCACAGATCCGCATTCCATGATGGCGACAAGATACCGCAGTTCTGTAATGTTCAACTTTTTCTCTCCTTTTGGCGTTTTTATCCCTTGCGCCTAGTTTATCAGGCGGCACACGGGGCTGTCAAGCGTTGACGGGGCCCCGCTGCCGTTTTATAATGTAAGAAACAATCTGCCCGAAAGAGGTCGAAGAGGATGGAAGAAAAAAACTACCGCGTTCTGCGCATTGAGGAGCAGCTTTATGGCTGCGAGGAGCTGCCCGAGGGCCAGCCCGTGCTCTGTGATGTCCTGCTGGAGGCTGCCGACGGCACGCAGCGGGTTCTCCCCTACCCGGATGCCGAGCTGACCCGGCTGGACATCAACGAGGGCAGCACTGTCACCCTGCGGGATCACAGGCTGGCCAAGGCGGCGCACAAGGTCTATTTCACCCGCCACGGCGAGACCGTGTGGAACGTGGAAAACAAGATCTGCGGCATGACCGACAGCCCCCTGACCGAAAAAGGCCGCGCCCAGGCCCGGGAGCTGGGCGAAAAACTCCGGGCCAGCGGTCTCCGGATCGATGAGATCCTGTACTCTCCCCTGTCCCGCGCTGCCGACACCGCCCGGGCCATTGCAGAGGCCACCGGCATTCCTGCCCGGTGTGAGCCCCGGCTCCGGGAGCAGTGCTTTGGCCGCTACGAGGGCACGCCCCGGGACGGCGAAGAGTTCCGTATCTCCAAGACCCACTTTGCCGACCGCTACTCCGGCGGCGAGAGCATGATGCAGCTGGCCCAGCGCATCTACAACCTGCTGGACGAGCTCCGGTCCAACACCGATAAGACCTACCTGCTGGTGGCCCACAACGGCATTGCCCGGGTGGTGCAGTCCTATTTTTACGATATGACCAACGAGGAGTACGCGGCGGCAGGCATCAAAAACTGTGAGTTTGTGGAATTTACATTCTGAAAACAGAAAGGACCCACCATGGGTCCTTTCTTTGTTTGCAGTTATTCCGCCTTGCGGTAATGGAACTGCTGGTCTCTGGTGATGAACAGGCCGATGCTGACCAGCAAAGCGGCCAGCTCGGCGGCGGTCACGGCCAGCCAGATGCCGTCAATGCCCAGCAGGAGCGGCAGCAGCAGAACCGCCGCCACCTGGAACAGCAGGGTGCGCAGGAACGAGATGAGCGCACTGGTCACACCGTCGCCCAGGGCCGTGAAGAAGGAGGACGCATAGACGTTGAAGCCCATGATGAGGAAGCTCAGGCCATAGAGCCGGAAGGCCCGGGTGGTCAGAATGAGCAGGTTTTCATCATAGCCCACAAAGAAGCGGGCCACATGGGGGATGATGAACATGGAGCCGATGGTCATTACCACCGCAACCACACCGATGAGCTTCAGGCTCTTGCGGTAGAGGTTGTTGACCTCTTTGCGGTTATTGGCACCATAGTGGTAGCTGACGATGGGCGCACTGCCCACGGCGTAGCCCACAAACACCGCCACGAACAGGAAGGACGCGTACATGATCACACCATAGGCGGCCACGCCATCCTCGCCCGCAAAGCGGAGCAGCTGATAGTTGTACAGGATGTTCACCAGCGACATGGAAAGGTTGGTCATCAGCTCAGAGGAGCCGTTCACACAGGCTTTCAGCAGCACACCGCCCTCAAACTGCGGGCGGCAGAGGTGGAGCAGGCTGGTGTTTTTCCGGTTGAGGAAGTAGAACACCGGCAGCAGGCCGCCCACCACCTGGCTGAGCATGGTGGCAATGGCGGCACCCTCCACGCTCCAGTGCAGGATGCCCACCAGCAGCACGTCCAGCACCATGTTGGTGCAGCCCGCGCCCACCGTGAAATAAAAGCCCAGATGCGGCTTTTCGGCGGTGACAAAAAAGCTCTGGAACATATTCTGCAGGATAAAGGTGGGCAGGCTGAGCATCAGCACCCGGCCATAGCGCAGGGCGTAGTCCAGCATCTCACCTTCTGCACCCAGCATCAGGGCCACCGGCCGGAGCAACAGCATCCCCAGCACGGACAGCACGATGCCGGCGATCAGCGCCGTTGACATAAACAGGCTGAAATAGCGGTCGGCACGGGCTTTATCGCCCTCACCCAGCGTGATGCCCACAATGGCGCTGCCGCCGGTGCCCAGCATAAAGCCCACTGTGCCCACCAGCATGGGCACGGGCATGATGAGGTTGACTGCCGCAAAGGCCGTTTTGCCCACAAAGTTTGAGACGCACAGGCCGTCCACAATGCCGTAAACGGAAGTAAACAGCATGGTGCCGATGCAGGGCAGCACAAAACGGATCAGCCGTGAATAATCAAAGTGATCCGAAAGTTGGATTTTCTGTTTTGACATGGATTCTCCTTTTTGCAGGGGTGGATCACATCATCCCGCCGGGCCGCCAGCCGGTGCAGTAGCGGGCGTAATCGCGGTCGGCCTGTTTGACGTAAAGGAGGAACTGTTCCCTGCCTTCCTTGTCTGTGACCTGACGGACTTTGGTGGGCAGGCTCTGGCGCTGGAGCAGCTCCAGTTCATCGTTGAGCTCTTCCTCGGTATCAAAAGCATCCAGCTTGGTCCAGTGGGTGGCAAAGAGCCAGATGTTTGCAAGGGTGTTATTCATATTCAGTCTCCTTTTCCGGGGCATCGGCAAGGGTGCCGGCCCGGTAGAACGGCGCAATGGCGTTGGCATCGCCGTGGCGCACGATGGAATAGGTAATGTCGCAGTAGGGCTGGATGGCCGTGCTCTTTTCCACGGTGGAGATGAGCAGCACCTGCAGCTGCAGGCGACGGAACAGCTCCATCATGGGGCGGATGCGGTCACTGGTCATCTTGCTGAAGGCCTCGTCCAGCAGGACAAGGCGGATGCTGTTCTCGCTCTTCTGGTAGATCTGCAGCAGACTGGCGCAGATGGCCACATAGAAGGGAGCCTGGTTCTCGCCGCCGGAGGAATCGCGGCTGACGCGGGAAAGATAGGCCTGCTGGCCCGAGACGGTGTTGGTCACCTTGATGTCATAGTCCAGATAAGTGCGGTAGTCCACATAATCCGAGAGGGTGGCACCGGATGTGGTGCGGCCCTCCTGCCGGGCCCGGGTGTTCTCATCCACATCGGCCATGATCTTTTCCATCAGCGCGTCCACCTGCCGCTCGTAGACGGGGTCAGCAGTGGCGGCAAGGTTGTCCAGCGAGTCGCCATCGGTCATCTGCTGGTTGCCCTTGTCCACAATGACCTGATAGAAGGCAGCCAGCTGGGGGTCACGGCTGGGCTCCAGCTCAAAGCGGTAGACTTCCTCGCCGTAGGTCAGCTGCTCCATCACCTTGTTCAGCTCCCGGAACTGGCGGCGGGCGTTGAAGATATCATCCTTCATCCGGAAGAGGATGTCCTTGCGGAAGCGGTCCTTGCAGTCCCGCTGTGCCTGCTCCAGCCGGGCGGCGTAGCGTTCCAGATCAATGCGGACAAGGCTGTCGTGCTGGGCGCGGTACTGCTCCACTCCGGCCAGACCCAGCGGATAATCGCAGACGTAGTGCTCGTTGTAATCCCTCTGGGCGGGTTCCAGCGTGGAAGTGAGATAAGCTCGCAGGGCATCGTCCAGCCTGGTCTGTGCCTTTTCGGCAGTCTGTGCGGCGGCACGGGCCGTGCGCCCGCCCGTCATCAGGCCCTTTTTGCGTTCCTGTGCCAGCGGCTCCAGCAGCGGGTGCTGTGCAAAGAATGCCTCTGCCGCTTCCCGGCTCTGTGCGGCGGTCTCCACCGCCTTGCTCTGTTCCGCCTCGCAGGATGCGATCTGCTTTTCGCAGACGCGGATATCGCCGCCCACCTGCTCCACGGCCTTGCGGGCAGTCTCCCATGCGGCTTCCCGGGCCTCTTCCTCGCGGTAGAGCTGCTGCAGCATGGGGTTCTCGCGGCAGTCCGCCAGCTTCTGCTCCTGCGCGGCGTAGTCGGCACGGGCGGCATCCAGCGCGGCCCGGCTGGCCCAGAGTTCGGCCAGCTGTTCCAGCGCATGGCCCCGCAGGACGTTCTGGTACTGGTCGTAGGCAGATTTCAGGGTCTTTTCGGTCTGGGCGGCTTCGCGGCAGCGGTCGGCCTGGGCGGCAAGCTGTGCTTCCAGCGCGTCGGCACGCTCCCTGCGGGCATCCAGGCCGATATAGCGCTGGGGCCTGCGCAGGCGTTCCAGCCGGAAGGGATGATGGCGCAGCAGGTCCCGGGTGGCGCTGTCGGGGAAATGTTCCAGCGTATCGGGGGTATCGCAGCAGACGATGCGGCGCAGGATGGTGTCCGCATACTGTGCGGCCAGCGGGTTCTCGCTGGTGACCTGGGCGGCAAGGCTGTCGGCGGGGGCTGTCTCCGCATGGCGGTCCGCCTTGCGGATACCCGGGGTATCCAGCAGGCTGATGGGCCCCACCCGGTCGCCCAGCGCCACAAAGGCGCTCTTAGCGGCGGCGTAGTGGGCAGGCGGCACAAGGATATCGAACCGGCGGTCACCCAGGCAGGCCTCCACACAGTCCTGCCAGCTCTCGTCGGCCACGGTCAGCAGCTCACAGAAGATCTTTGCATCCGCTGTCATGCCGCGGCTTTTCAGCTCGGCATTCACGGCATCCCGCACTTTGGTGGCGGCATCGCCGTGGGGGTAGACCCACTTGCCGCCGGACACGGCGTTCAACTCGGCCCGCAGGCCCTCCTGCTCTTTTGCCAGATCCGCCGAAGCCTGCCGGGCGGCGAAATACTGCTCCTCCAGCGGCTTTTCGATGCAGGCCAGCGCCTCGGTCAGGGCGGGGAGATGTTCCGCTGTCAGGCGCTGGGGCCAGAGCTCCTTCTCCACCGCAAAGCCGCTGCGGCTCAGCTGGGTCAGCAGGCCGGTGATGGTATCTGCAGTTGCTTCCAGATCGTTCCTTGTCCGGGCTGCTGCATCCAGCGCGCTCTTTTTCCGGGCCAGCTCCTCGGTCAGGGCATCCAGCGCCCGGCCCGCGCCGCTGTCACCGGCCGCACCGTGGGCCGCCAGATAGGCCCGGCGGGCTTCGGCTTCGGCATTCTTGGCGGCCTCGTATTTTGCGTTCAGGTCGGCCAGCTGGCGGCGGCCTGCATCCAGATGGCTCTGCCAGGAGGCATCCTCACCGGCATCCGCTTCGACGCGGGCCAGCAGGGCCGCGCCCTGGTTGACAAGGGCATCCGTCTCTTTTGCAGCAGCTTCCCGGCCATACGCCACGATCTGTTCCAGTGCGGCGGCACGGGTCTGGGCCTCGGCCAGAACGGCGTGGAGGTTTTCCAGCTCCACCCGGTCGCCCTGCAGCGCTTCCAGATCCAGTTCAGGCTGGGGCAGGATGTACTGGTACAGGAACTCCCGGAAGTTGGGGATCTCGTCCATGCTGGTGCCCATCTGGAACACTTCGTTGAATTTTTTGCCCAGCGGGCTGGAGGCGCGGCCAATGCCCAGGGCACGGCAGATGCGGTCCCGGGCCTCGCTGGGGCTGCGGGTGTAGGACAGGCGGCCCACGGCGGGCTTGAAGTCCTCCTTGGCGCTGGGGGCACCGGTGCGCGGATCAAGGAAGGGCAGCTTTTCCAGCGTGATGCCGTCCTCGGAGATGTACCAGGTCTGGTCGCCGGGGTGAAGCTCCTGCATGGGGCCCTCGGATTCCACCCGGACAGCGATGACAAAGTTTGTCCGCTTGACGGTATCCCAGAACTCGGCACCGATGTATGCCACCGTGCGGCCCGGGCGGCGGTAGGCGTTCTCGCCGCGCTGCTTGGCGTGGACAGAGCCCTGCAGGGTGCGGCCGCTCTTTTTATTGCCCAGGGCATTGAAATTGCGGTTGGTGGTCAGGCAGTAGCGGATGGCATCCAGAATGGTGGTCTTGCCCACCGCGTTGACACCGATCATATAAGTCAGACGGGCACAATCAAAGGTGACATTTTCAAAGTTGTGCCAGTTGATAAGCTTCAGGCGCTTTAATTCGATCATTCTTCTTCCTCCCCGCTGGCATCTCCGTCAGGCCGCTCGTAGAGGGCCAGCTCCTCCCGGGTGCGGCTGCTCTCGGCGGCGGCATCGGCAAGGTCTGCGTCCGGCAGGGCCAGCAGCACGGTGGGGAACACCTCGATGCGGCTGTCCAGACCGGTCAGCCGCCCCACCGGGCGGGCCAGATTGTACCTGCGCAGGGTGCGCATCAGCTCCTCCAGCGTGCGCTGGTCCAGCCGCCGGGGCAGGTTCATCTTCTGCAGCTCCGTCTGCACCTCTTCCACCGTGACCAGCACCTGATCGGCGCTGGCGGCAAGGCTCTCCCGCTTTTGCAGGTAGAGCAGGCGGAGCACCAGCAGCAGGATGCTCTCGTATTTCAGCAGCCGGGCCTGGCTGCCCTCATGCTCGTTGACCAGCGCCGCCGCCTGCAGCGGAGCCGGGTAAAGCGTTACCGCATAGCCCAGCGGCGCGAACACGGCCCGCACCTCGGGCAGATGATCCTGCACATAGAGGTATTTTGCCCGCTGATCCTCCACGCCGCCCAGCACAAAGCAATGGTTGAGCAGATAGTTTGCGGTCTCTTCCAGCATTTTATTCGGTTCGGCCATGGTCAGCGTCCTCCCTGCGGGGTGTCAGAATAAACTCTTCAAACCGGAAGCCGCCCCGTTCGACCCAGTTTCCGGTAAGGGTGATATCGTAAGCCCGGCGCGGCGACTGCGAATAGGTGTGCAGGCCGATGATGCGGGCAAAATCGCGGGGGTATTCCTCCGCCAGCGTGGAGGCAGCCACCGCACTGCGGGCGGCAAGGGCCTGTTTTGCCAGCAGGCCCACGTTCTCCTCCGTCACGGCCATCCGGGCGTAATCCAGCAGCAGCTGCTGTTCTTTGCGCAGCTGCTCCGCATCCAGCCCGGCCTGCCGCACCGGGGCCAGCGGCGTTTCGCTGCGGGGCGCGGCGGGCGGGTAGAGGGGCTTTGCCCCGAACACCTCCGCCGGGTAGAGGTGCAGGCGCTTTGCCACCGGGCCGTCATCCGGCGCGAACAGCTGGTCGGGCGTTTTGATCTCCTCGGCATAGCGGCGGAGCAGGGCGGTGACACTGCCCTGCGAGGAGCGGTCGCTCAGCAGCAGGAACTGTGCCCGCTGTACGGCCCGCTTGCGGTAGCGGATGTGGCTCTGGTCGATCTGGCGCATCAGGGTGCTCATCTCTTCCAGCGAATCCCGCAGTTTCTGGATGAGGGCACGCACGGCAGGGGCGGCTTCGCCTGGGGCACAGCGCTCCACCCGGGCGTAATCCAGCGCCAGCCGTGGCAGGTGCTCTGCCTCGCAGTCGTCCAGTTCCTCTTCCAGATAGGCACGGTAGTTGAACAGGTTATCGCTGGTCTTGAAGCGGTGGTAAGCGGCGGCCACCACCTTTTCCTCGTACTGGTCGAAGAGCTCCAGCACCTCCTGTGGGGTGCGGTTGCGGGTGAGCCGGTCGATATAATGCCCGATGGACGCGTTCAGCGCCCGCAGGGACTTGTTCAGTGCTTCCAGATCGGAGGCCACCTCCCGCAGAACATTCTCATAGGGGCTCTTTTCCTCCCCGATGTTCTGCAGCAGCTGCCAGGCCTTGTACAGCTTGCCGGTGTAGGTGACAACACGCGGGTTCAGGATCTCTTCCAGCGCTTCCAGCAGAGGGGCCACCTCAGGCACAAAGGCAAGGGCAGGCTCTTCCTCATAGCTGCCGGGCTGCTCTTCCAGCCAGCCGGTGCGGCGCAGCCGCAGCAGAAAGCCCACCGCCAGCGTGTGGGGGTCGCGGGTGGGCTGCTCGTCCTCATCGCCTGCACCGTCCGCATCCAGCGCAAGGGGCTTTGCCAGCGCGGCAAAGTAATCTTCGGCACGGCTCACCGCCTCTGCCCGGGAGATGCTGTAGTCCGCCGTATGGCGGCATTCCTCCCAGAGCAGAAGCAGCAGCTCGGCATAAAACGCCCGGTTCGGCCCCGCCAGCGGGCGGAACAAGCGCGGGGACACCAGTTCAAACAGCTGCATGGAAACGTCCTTTCTGTCTTGGTTCGATACCCTTTTAT
>ENA-OZKH01000759-OZKH01000759.1-human-gut-metagenome-genome-assembly--contig:-NODE-759-length-11125-cov-5.353659_pt1 | contig 11125 bp, 10 predicted proteins | sample MGYA00244180_ERZ653758 | MGnify/ENA primary metagenome ERZ653758 (study PRJEB26926, sample SAMN06165252) | human gut metagenome | biome: ENVO:00009003; feature: ENVO:2100002; material: ENVO:00002003...
ACGAGATTCCTCTACGTCTCGTGGGCTCGGAGATGTGTATAAGAGACAGTCTCTTCTGTGAGCCACACGCCTTCTTCCTGACGTTTCCGGTCACCGCTTACACGCTCGATGCGGACGCTTATCTTATTTTTCCCGTAAAAAAGAGAGATTTTTTCATCGTATTCCGCTGCCGGACTGTCATCGTCAGACAACGCGATCTCTTCTTCCGGATAAAACGATTTCACCAGATTGTATACATCATACTCAAAATCTCTCTTTTGGAACTGTATTGCTATCATCTGTTCTACTCATTTCATTTTTATTTGCAAACGTTCCGGTCGGCACAAAGCCATGATCTACCGGACAATGTGTGCCTCGCGGAGCGTTTATCTTAGTCGGAGTCAAAACTCCCGCTAAGATAAATACGGGTTAAATCTTTGTTCATAGGCAATCGTCGTTATTTCCTGGTGTCCCGGATAAACGACTGTATCACCAGGCAGATTCTCCGTCAGATACTGCACGGAACGCACGATCTGTGACATGCTGCCGGTTGGAAAATCCGTTCTCCCAACGCTGGTGCGAAACAGTGTATCCCCGGAAAACAGTACTCCTTCTTCCGACAGATAATAACAGACACCGCCCTTTGTATGCCCCGGTGTCTCGATCACCTTAATCTTAAACCCTGCAAGAGTCAAAGTTTCCTTATCTCTCAGCAGACGGTCTGCACGGATCGACAGAGCAGCAGCCCAGGAAGCAGAAAGATTGTAACTGCCATTTTCCAGTACTTCCTCTTCCTTCTCGCCGGCATAACACTGTACACCTTTAAAATATGCTCTTAAATCATCCACCGCACCGATATGATCAAAATGACCATGCGTGAGCAGAATCCCCTGCAATTTCAGGCCATCCGCTTCAATCTTCCGGATGATCCGCCCGGCATCATCCGCCGGATCGATCAGGATCAGTTCCTTTGTTTTCTCATTTATCACAAACCAGGTGTTGGTCTGCACCATGCCAAGCACCATCTTTTCTATTTTTATATTTCCCATAAACGCCTCCTCTGATCAGCCTGAAGTACGCTGGATATCGATCACACTCTCGATCTGACGTATCTTGGCAGTCAGGCTTGCAAGTTCTTCTTTGCCCTGTACATCAAAGGTAAGCAGGATCGTGGCAACGCCCTGTTTGTTCACACGGCAGTTCAGAGAACTCAGGTCAATCTTCCGTTCTGTAAAAATCTTGGAAATATCCACAAGAAGTCCGGTACGGTTGTATCCGAAAATCTTGATCTCTACGGTGTAACGTTCGTTTTTATCCTGCTCAGATTTCTGCCATTCTGCCTCGATCAGTCTTGCCCTGTCTGTTTCTGAAAGGTTCATCACATTTACGCAGTCTGTCCTGTGAACGGAAATGCCGCGCCCCCTTGTCACAAATCCAACGATCTCATCTCCCGGAACCGGTGAACAGCATTTGGAGAAACGCACTGCCACATCATGGATGCCTTTTACGACAATGCCGTTCCCGGATTTGGCGATCCGCATCTTTTCTTTGCCCTCAGCAGCTTCCATGATATGCTCATCCGTGATCTCCTTCTGGTGCTGCTTGTTGTACTCATCCAGAAGCTTGTTAACAACCTGTCCTTCTTTCAGACCGCCATGTCCGATCGCTGCCAGTGCAGAATCCCAGTCACGAAAACCATACTTACGCATCACACTCTCCATGTAAGACGGTTTCATCAGGTCGCTTAATGTAATACTACGGCTCTTGCAGTAAGCTGCCATCAGTTCCTTACCGCGGGTGATATTGTCTTCTTTTAATTCATTGCGGAACCACTGGTTGATCTTGTTCTTTGCCTGGGCACTCTTTACGATCTTCAGCCAGTCACGGCTCGGACCTTTGGAATTCTGCGAAGTGATGATCTCGATACGGTCCCCGTTCTGGATCACATAATCGATGTTGACCAGCTTGCCGTTCGCCCTGGCACCGATCATCTTGTTTCCGACCGCACTGTGGATGCTGTATGCAAAATCGATCGGTGTGGAACCATTTGGCAGATTCTTGACGTCACCAGCCGGTGTGAAACAGTAGACACTTTCTGCAAACAGATCCAGATCGCTCTTTAAGAGACTCATAAACTCTTTGCCGTCCGACATATCCTTCTGCCATTCCAGAATCTGTCGCAGCCAGCTCAGTTTCTCTTCTTCCTGTTTGGAAACATTGACGGTTCCTCCGTTGTTTGATGCTTCTTTGTATTTCCAGTGTGCCGCAATACCATATTCTGCGGTACGATGCATCTCAAACGTACGGATCTGTATCTCAAACGGTCTTCCGCCAGGTCCGATCAGCGTCGTATGCAGAGACTGATACATGTTCGGCTTCGGCATCGCAATATAATCTTTAAAACGTCCCGGAATCGGTTTGTACATCTCATGTATCACACCGAGTGCCGCATAACAGTCCTTGACCGTATCTACGATGATACGCACTGCAAAAAGATCATAGATCTGATCGAGCGTTTTGTCCTGGTTTACCATCTTTTTGTAAATGCTGAAGAAATGTTTGACACGGCCGTCGATCTGTGCTTTGATACCCGCTTTTTCGATATGGGCACGCACTTCTGCGACAATACCGTCCACAAATTTCTGGCGTTCTGTTTTACGCAGAGCGATCTTTTCTACCAGATCATAATAAACTTCCGGCTCCAGATATTTCAGCGAAAGGTCATCCAGCTCTACCTTGATCTTGGAAATACCAAGTCTCTGAGCAAGCGGAGCATAAATATCCATCGTCTCTCTCGCTTTTTCTTTCTGTTTTTCCGGCTTCATATATTTCAGCGTACGCATATTGTGAAGCCGGTCTGCAAGCTTGATCAGGATCACACGGATATCCTTTGCCATGGCAAGGAACATCTTACGCAGGTTCTCCGCCTGTACTTCCACCTTATCTGCAGAATAGCTCAGCTGTCCCAGTTTTGTAACGCCATCCACCAGAAGTGCGACCTCTGCCCCGAACTCTTTGGTGATCTCCTCCGTCGTCATGACCGTGTCCTCAACCACATCGTGAAGCAGTCCTGCAACGATCGTCTCTTTGTCCAGCTCCAGATCTGCCAGAATGATCGCAACGCAAAGCGGATGAATGATATATGGTTCTCCGGATTTTCTCTTCTGACCCTCATGTGCCTCATAAGCAATCTTGTAAGCTTTTTCAATCATGCTGATATCCGTGGATGGATGATATTTCTTCACGCTCGCGATCAGTTCATCATACAAGATCTCCGGACTTGTAAAATCCTCCATGGTTTTTACATTCGCATCGGCTTTTTTGATCTCCGCTTTTTTCATCTCTGAATTTTTTATTTCTGTCGTTGTATCTACTTTGTTTTTTTCGTCGCTCATAGCCAGTACCCTCTTTCCGGAAATCCGCAGAAAGCAGATTCTGAATCTGCCCCTGCAACCATCTATTGTCTACTGTTTTTATTTCCCATCATAGCAGAGTACAGACTCTACCTCATATCCTTTTAATCTCTCACGGCCTTTTAATCCGGCCAACTCCATAAGGAAAACAACCTTTACAACTTCTCCGCCGAGTTCCTCAACCAGTTTGATCGCAGCTTCGATCGTTCCGCCTGTAGCAACCAGGTCATCTACCAGCACAACTTTCTGTCCCGGTTTGATAGAATCCTTATGCATTTCAATCACTGCACTTCCGTATTCCAGGTCATATTCCATGCTGACCGTCTCACATGGCAGCTTGCCTTTCTTTCGAACCGGTACAAATGCCTTGTGCAGGTTATATGCAATCGGTACACCAAAAATAAACCCTCTGGACTCTGTGCCGACAACGACATCAAACTCGGTATCTTTCAGCTTGTCCTGCATGGACTGGATTGCCAGATGCAGTCCGTCCGGATCCTGCAAAATCGTTGTGATATCGCGGAAAATAATCCCCGGCTCCGGGAAATCAGGTATACTTCTTACATATTCTTCCAGTTTTTTCATATGTCTACTCCTCCTGTACATGGCATTTGTTTTTAAATCCTACTGTTTTGCAGATTTTCTTTAATCATTTATTCAGTATATCATCCCGGGATTATCTTTGCAAGACTCTACCTTTTGCTTGATAGCAAAAAAGACCCCCGCTTCTATAAGCGAGAGTCTTCTCCGACCAAGTTCAAGTCGAACGCACGTGAGACTTGGCACGCGATTCTAGTCAGCTTTGCTGACATTTACCCAACAGAATCGCTGTGCATTCTCGCGGAGCGTTTATCTTAGTCGGAGATTGCACTCCCACTAAGACAAATTTGTTGCTCGCCACTTATAGAAGTGGGAGTCTTCTCCGACTAAGATAAAAAGACAGAGCCGCCGTGACAATGATAACGTCACATGCTCTGTCTTTCTTCTTTCAGCACTTTAGAAAAGTGCTGTCATTTTCTTTCTGTATGCCTGCCAAAAACCTTATTCGCTTTCTCAGGATTTTCTCTTGATTGTCTGCTGTTTCTTGGCAAATCCTTTAAATTTATTTCCGGATGCACTTCCTGCTTTCTTTCCGATCAGTTCGATTCCACGATACAGTTTCTTATTCTTGTTTTTGGAAGTGTTGATGATCGTATTTCCATTGATCCTGCTACCCTTGCTGGAAATAACGCGGACTGCTGTTCCGCCTGATTTACCGCTTGCTTTTTTCGGCACCTGCATATTGATCACGTTATTGTTTACGCGGATTTTTCCGGTTCCATTTAACCAGATGCCGTAGGAAGCATTCTTCAGGGTGATCTCATTGCCATAAACCTGCACACCGTATACACGGTAATCACCTTTCGGAATGTTGCCTTTTTTCTTTGAACGATACTCACCAAGAAGCTGGATGCCGTAGTTTACGTTTTTATATTTCTTGTCTGTGATCTCGATCTTGTTGTTTGCAATCACGGATTTGCTGGAAATCTTCGGTGTCTTACTCTTGTTTCCTTTTTCTGACGGATACAGTGTGATCGCCATGTCACGGAAAATAATACCGGAAGCACAGTCTGTGATTTCGTTATTTTTGATGCTGCTGTTGATATAGTTTGTCGCAATGATCGCATAACCCGGAATGTTGATAAATTTATTGTTTTCGATCCTGATGTTGCTGTGATAACATCCTACGATCGCCGCATGGGTTCCGACGCCACGCTGTACGTTTTTAAATGTACAGTTCGTGATCGCAATATTGCGGTTCGGTGTCTCATCATACCGACCATAAGAACCAAAATGGGATTTTTGCAGTGTCTCGATCTGAATCGCTTCGTTGTTGCTGTCTGCTTTTCCATGATAATCTGAAAATACGCAGTTGTTGATCGTTACATTCTGACATGCTGCAAATTCAATATTATGAGAATTGCTGGTGTTTGTCAGTGTCATATCTTCGATCGTTACATCGCTTGCATGTGCAAATCGCAGAAGCGTTGATTTATAACCATGCTGTGCGCCCTGGCCGTCAATGGTACCGCCATGGAACGTAATATTTTTAAAACCGGTGTAACCCGAAATTTTCTTTACATCTTCGCTGCGTCCAAAACGGAACATGGATGAACCGGATGTACGGATCAGGGTTACGCCTTCCATATCAATATAGGTGTTGCTGTATACATTAAAGCAGCTGCCGGCTTTGTAAGTACCTGCCGGGATTTTGATACGGTAGATTGTATTTTTATCTTTGCTGTCACGTGCTACATCCAGTGCCTTCTGGAATGCTTTTTCAAAATCATATTTGCTGTCCAGTTCCACATCCTGATACGCTGCAGCATGAACTTCCAGAAGCGGAGCGAACGGCATCTGTGGCTGTGTTCCTGCAAAAGTAAGTGACGCTGCAAATGCAACTCCCAGAAGCATTGCTTTTAAGTTACGTGATTTCATTTTTTGTTTCCTCCTCTGTTGCTTTGTATTTCTGCACAAAAATTCATCGATATTTCTGTACTTTTTATGTGTTTTAAATTATAAATCTTCCTGATAAAGAAATCAACCTTATTTGCCGACAATTAACGATAAATATCCCCACTCCCATACCAGTTCATCAAAACTGTTTTCCAGATATTCATAAATATCGTCTTCTTCGTATCCTGTCATCCGTGTGATCAGCACCAGATAATCCCGCAGTGTTTCGTATGCAAGATCCCGGCATCCGTCCTGCATCCATTTCAGGAAGAGACTGTGCCGGATCATAGTATATTCCATTGCGATCCACTGCATCTGAATGACCATGCTCTCCAAATCACCGTCCGGCATCAGAAGATCCGAAAACAGTTCATTTTCCATAAAAACAGCCAGGAGTTTTCGGTATTTTTCCCATTGCTTTGCAAAGTCCTGTCCTTTCTGCTCCATTTCATCGGCATCGTACCTTTCGGAAAGCTGCTCTGCCAGAGGCAGGATCTTCGTCAGATAATCCTGATACAGACCTTCTTTCTGATAATTGACAGCCAGATCCTGCAAAAGCTCATTGCATTCATCCATGGTATCCAGAAACGGCAGATCAATCGCAAGAATCGCCGTTTTCAGTTCTTTCACGGCTTCTCTGGAGAAATAGTTCTCGATTCTTTCTTCTGACAGCGTATCTTCCTGCTCTGCCTGATATAATTCCAGCAGAATATAAAAACTCTCTAGCAGCGTTTCTTCGATGCTCTGTTCTTTGTTTCGGAACATTTCCATCATCTTTTCACGGATCATCGTCCGCAGATTTCTGCCGTTTTCCGGCACCTCCGGAAAAACCACGTTCTCTTCCTCTGCCCAGAGATCGATCACCGCCGGGCAGCATGGCATCAGAACTTCTTCTTCATGCGTTTCAAATCTGTGCACTTCTCTTGGGAAAACGGTACAAGTTTCCGACAGAACCGAATCCCCATAAGCCGATACCAGTCTGCAGAGTCGGTTTTCAGAAAGAAACGGACATTTATGCTCTTCATCCAGTCGGATCACTCTGCCTCCGTCCTTTTTGGTTGTATAGGCACTGAGATTTTTCCGCTGCACCTTCACTTCCTGCGGCGGATATTTCTTTTTCCATTTTCGATTGGTCTCGTTGTCCACTGCAATCTTCCACTCCTGACAGCAGGTGAAAGTACACTTGTCTGCAATGCAGGTGAATCTATCATAATAATTCGGTTTTATGCGTTCCATCATTTCTCGCTTTCTATTATTCCACTTGGCGATTGAATCCGCCACTGATACAAGCTTGTTGCTCGCCGCCTGCAAAAGCAGGCATCATCTCACATCTGATATTTAAATATGTTTCAAAATCCAGTTTTTTACATCCAGGTAAACATTCTCTCTGTCCAGTTCATTGAGTATCTCGTGCCGGTCATCCTCATATAACTTCAGTTCCAGATCACGGATTCCACATTTTCGGTATTCTTCAAATACTTTTTCCACACCTTTTCCGTAATTGCCCACCGGATCTTCCTCGCCGGCGATCATATAGACTGGCAGATTTTTCGGTATTTTCTCGATATTTTCCTTCTTCTGGATAAATCCAAGGACATCAAACAGCGTCTGATAGCCATTGACCGTAAACAGAAATGTGCAGTATTTATCCCGGTTATAGGCATCCACCATTTCCGTATTTTTTGTCAGCCAGTCGTTTGCTGTCCGCTTATCTGCGATGCGTTTGTTGTAACTGCCAAAGGCCAGCTTCTGCAAAAACTTCGAGCGGTGACGTTCTCCTTTTACTTTACTGTTCACACCCGCACAGAGTTTTCCGGCCGTCAAAACTGCCCCCGGCGTGTAACCGGTCCCGCAGATAATTGCCCCGGTCAGTTCCTCGCCATAGGTCATCAAATAGCGTCTCGCCATAAACGATCCCATGCTGTGCCCAAACAGAAAATACGGCACATCCGCTCCATACTGTTCCTTCGCATAACGTGTGACTTCGTGAAGATCTTCGATCACCGCCGCACTTTTTTCTTCACCGAAATATCCGAGATCCTCATCCTTTTCTGCTGTCAGCCCGTGTCCCTTGTGGTCATTCCCGATCACCAGGATTCCTGCCTGATTGAGGTAATTCGCAAAATGACTGTACCTTTTGATGTATTCGATCATGCCATGCGAAATCTGCATGATCGCTTTTCTCTCTCCTGATGGTTCCCAGACTGCAATGTGCAGTCTGCTGCTGCCTGATGAAATATATCGTTCCTGCATGAGATTCCTCGCTTTCCTTTTTCGTTTATTATACTGTATTTTGCCTTCTGCAAATCAAAAAAAAACGCTGCGACTGTTTTTGTCTGCTGCGTTCTTTTTTTACCGAAGCGATTCTTTTTTCACAATCTGATAACCCATTTTCAGATGTTTTTTGAGATCGTCGCCGGATTCTAAAATTTCAACCAGCATCCTGGCTGCTTCCTGCCCCATCGTTTTGTGGTAGAAATGCACACTGCTGATCGCCGGTGACACCGCACTTCCTATCTCGGTGTCTCCAAACGCCACGATCTGAACCTGCTGCGGAACCTGGATATCATGCTCATGAAAATACCTCAGTGCTCCGACGGCGAGGCTGTCCGTTGCACAGAACAGAGAGTCCACTTCCGGATGTGTTTTCCATATTTTTGCAGCTTTCTCGTAACCGCCCTGCATGCACAATTCCGTTTCATACATACAGGATCTGTCCATCCTGATGCCGGCATCTGCCATTGCATCCAGAAATCCGCTCTTTCGTGCTTTTCCTGCCGCTTTGTCTTTTGCCGGCTCTCCGATATAGGCGATGTGTCTGCCTTTTTTCGTCAGCATTTTTGCAGCATCATATGCCGCATGATAATCATCTTGAAAAACGCAGGAATATTGCCGGATCTCCTGTGCCGTCACCACGATCGGCACTTCGACTTCTTCCATCAGGTACAGATGTTCTCTGGAAAGCATCGTTCCCATGAAAATGATGCCGTCAACCTGATTTTTTTCGAAAATACGGAGGTATTTCAGCTCCGCCCTGGTGTTATTCCGCGTATCTGCCAGCAAAAGCTGATAACCTTTTACCGAAAGAACCTCACTGATCCCTGACACCATCTGGCTCACCGACCCGGACTCAATCTCCGGAATGATCACACCGACCAGCTTTGTCACTTTGCTTCTTAAATTTCTCGCCTGCTGTGACGGGCGATAGCCGGTGTCTTCTATCACTTTCCGGATTGCTGCCCTTTTTTCTTCGCTTACATATCCATCATTCAGATAGCGGGATACCGTCGCCCTGGAAACACCGGCCAGTTCTGCAATTTCATTGATATTCATAATGCCTCTGCCTCACGTGCGTTCAACCTGAACCTGTCTTACGCCTTTTTCTTAATGTCCATGTGGTTTCTGTCTCATTTTCTCTTCTTCTGCATGCAGATCCTCATTCAGGAAATCAATCAGAACGATCAGAAACGGCAGCAGAGTGATCCAGATTGCCTTCCCGGAATAAATATTGCAGGCAACCGTTCCAAACACCACACCTAATAAGAAATATACCACCATCATGCAATGTTTGCCCCATTTTTCTCGATGTTTTTTATCTTTTTTCCGAAAATGCTGGATTTCTTTTGCCAGTCCCACACCGACCTGGCGGATATGGTTTGTCGCAAAAGTTGTCGCCATTGGCGTTCCCTCTGCCTGACGAAACGTATTGTACTGCATGGAAGCAATAAAGTTGACCGCAACCTGTGAGATCTGCACCGGTGCGGATTCCGGTACAAGTCCAAGCACCAGAACGGTTGCCATTTCAACTGCAATCAGAAGGGTGTCCCAGCGGATTTTCAGATGATACTTGACTGGGTTCGGCAGCAGTTCTGAGATAAATGCACCTGCCATATACGCAGAAATCGGGAACAGGTAGTAGGCTGCCGTTTCCCATTCTGCCTGACCGATCGCCAGTCCAAGCAGCACCAGATTCCCTGTCTGAGCATTACAGAATACTTTCCCGCGTAACAAAAAGGTATACGCACCAAAAAATCCTGCGATCGCAATCAGGGTATAATACACTCGGTTTCTTTCACATTCCAGATAATTTTCTGTGTTTTCCAATTTTGCTCCTCCTTTGGGGAAGTGTTATAATAAGACGAATAGTTACATTCTATCTTATAAATCGTTTTCTTTCAACCGGAAACTGCGTTATTCTTGATTTTCACATGGTAAGCGTTATAATATCAGATGTCGGAATTGTGCAAAGTACTTCGCAGGCATCCTTTTCAGGAAGCAAAATTCTGAAATCAAAAATCTGAAACAATCTCTGTACAGAAGGGAGTCTTTCTTTATGAAAAAACTAATTGCAGATATGCACATGCACACCCTTGTCAGCGGACATGCATACGGAACGATACGCGAAATGGCTGCCACTGCAGGTGAAAAAAATCTGAAACTGATCGGGATCACAGAACACGCACCCGGCATTCCGGGAACGGTCGATCCTTTTTATTATCTGAATCTCACAGTCATCCCTCGCGTGCTTTCGAATGTACAGATCCTGCACGGATGTGAGATCAATGTTTTAAATGGCGGAAAACTGTCTCTGGAACAGAAATATATTGATTTTCTGGATTATGCAATCGTCGGAATCCACAAAGAGTGTTATACTGATGAAGGAAAAGAAAAGAACACCGACAACTTGATCGCATGTATGAAAAATGAGAAAGTACATTTTGTCTCTCACCCGGATGATGCTCATACACCACTTGACTATGAACGTCTCGTTTCAGCTGCCAAACAGTACCGGGTCGCTCTGGAAGTCAACAACAGTTCGCTGGTCAAAAAAGACCGCCGTCTGAATTGCTATGAAAATTATCGGAAGATGCTGAAACTCTGTGAGCAGCAGCAAGTTCCGATTATTATAAGCTCCGATGCCCATGATCCGAGCTGGGTAGGACGTTTTGATCTCGCCGTCAAACTTCTGGAAGAACTGCAGTTTGATGAGTCTTTGATCTTAACAAATGATATAGAAAAACTGAGAGCATTTATCGGCGTATAAGCTCTGATTATTTTTTGCCCGCAAAAGCGGGCATTTTTTAAGAATGTTACTTTACGGTAATTTTACACGTTTTTTTCAGGCTGCCGGCTTTTATCGTAATCGTCGCTTTTCCATTTTTCTTTGCTTTTACAACACCTTTTCCATTTACGGATGCAACCTTTTTATCAGAAGATTTATATGTCTGTCTCTTATA
>ENA-OZKH01000780-OZKH01000780.1-human-gut-metagenome-genome-assembly--contig:-NODE-780-length-10922-cov-7.321524_pt1 | contig 10922 bp, 7 predicted proteins | sample MGYA00244180_ERZ653758 | MGnify/ENA primary metagenome ERZ653758 (study PRJEB26926, sample SAMN06165252) | human gut metagenome | biome: ENVO:00009003; feature: ENVO:2100002; material: ENVO:00002003...
CGAGATTCCTCTACGTCTCGTGGGCTCGGAGATGTGTATAAGAGACAGATTTAGGCTTGGGCTGGGAAACGGTTGCTTTGACAGATTTTGGTGTGGATATTGATTTGTTTGATAATAAATTAAGCATTGTTGCCGATTATTATATTAAAAATACCAGTGATATTTTGTTGGGCTATAATGTGCCAGTAGAAACTGGTATTTGGAGCGCACCGTCTCAAAATATCGGAAAAGTGAAAAACACAGGTTTTGAGATGGCTCTTACATACAGAGGTAATGTCGGTGATTTGAAATATACAGTAACAGGTAACATTGCAACTAATAAAAATAAAGTTGTGGACTTAGCCGGTTCAGATGATATCATTAGTAATGGCGGGGATAAAATTCGTTTTATATTAAGAGAAGGTGAACCTATCGGTTCATTCTATGGATATAAGACTGATGGACTTTATACACAAGAAGAAATTGATGCAGGACGCTTCTATACTTTTGGTCGTATTCCTAATGCCGGTGATATCAAATACGTTCCTCAACGTGAGGATGTGAAGTATTATGGTGACTTGGAAGCGAATGAAGATAAATCTCATGCAGCTATTTCTGGTGAGGATCGTACAATCATTGGTAAGGATGTTCCTGATTTTACTTATGGAGTTAATTTGAATCTACAATGGAAAAATTTTGAATTATCTGTATTTGGTCAAGGTGTAAGTGGTACAATGACCGCTTTTGAATCAGAGCAAATATCTGCCTTTATGTTGAATGCTAATCCTCGTGAATTTCACCGGGGGCGTTGGACACAAGAAAATCCTAATCCGCGTGCCATCTATCCTCGTATTTATGGAGGACATAGTTTAGATGATTATAATCAGTATTTCTCTGATTATCAGTTGTTTGATTCGGATTATTTCCGTATTAAGAGCATCTCTTTAGGATATATGGTTCCTATAAATGTAGTGAAGAGTTGGGGATTGAGTAGTTTGAAGCTTTTTGTAACAGGGGAAAACTTATTTACATTACGTGCTGACGATAAAATGAAAGATTTTGATCCTGAGTCACCTTCAGGACGTGGCTTGAGCTATTTAGGTAGTAAATCTGTGGCGTTTGGTGTGAATGTTTCATTTTAATTGATAATCTTAAATAACGAATTGAATTATGAAAAATATAAAGAATTTAGCTATCCTAGGTTTATTTACAGTTGCTTTTGCTTCATGTGATATGGAAGTAGTACCGCCTTCAGAGATTGCAGCTGAAAATTTCTGGAAGACGGAAAAAGATGCATGGTATGGTCTGAATGCTTGTTATGCACAAATGGGTGGCATGGATATTTGGGATGAAATGTGTACAGATAATGCACATAGTCATAAACCGTGGGAAGGTCCCTATGAATTGATTCAACAAAATGGAGTAAGTTCTGAGAGTGATCGTGGTTATAGCTTTAGGACTATTCGCATTGTAAATAATTTCCTTGAAAAAGTTGATGGATGTGAGATGGACGCAGCTTTAAGGGAAAGAATGAAAGCTGAAGCACGCTATTTTCGTGCATCAGATTATTTGGATTTGACTACTAAGTTTGGTAAAGTTCCTTTAGTTACTACTGTGATGGAGTATGATGCACCTAATGTGAAACGTGATCCGGTGGAAACAGTTCAAGCATTTATTTTAAGTGAGTTGGCTGAAATAGCTGAGATATTACCAGATAGTTATCCTGGTGGAGAAGGTTATGAAAAAGGACGAATCACTCGGGCTGGAGCATTAGCCTTGCGCGCTCGTGCTGCGTTGTATTTTGGCAATTTCGCAGAAGCAGAAGCGTCTGCCGGAAAGATAATTCAGGAAGGACATCATAGTTTGTTCCGTGTGACATCTTTGAATGCAGCTCAGCAGAAAGAGGCTGATGAGATGGAACAATATATTGATTTTGAAGCAAAGAATATCGATAAGGATAAGTTTGTGAAAGGTATGTTCAGTTATGAATGTTTGTGGCATAAGGAGAATGCCAATCCTGATAATCCTGAGTATTTGGTGACACGGGGGTATATGGCAGATGATAATAACTATGATTGGACTCGCTATACTTATATTCGTCCTAGTCAATTGATTTCCGGTTATTCTTCATACGAACCGATGCAGGGATTGATTGATGCGTATTGGGATATTGACGGAAAAACGATACGTCCTGAGATTCCGGTAGCAACTCGTAAAGAGAATTTTGCTAAAATAACAGCTGTTGTTGAAGGAATGGATCAAACTACTTATATTAAAACTGTTCCTACTTTGAATTTGAAAGAATATGCCTATATGGATGAATTCCGTAATCGTGACAGCCGTCTTTATGCTTCTATGTTATTTCCTTTTAAAGGATGGCATGAAACAGATTTTGGAACTTTCTATTATCGCTGGAATCCGTCATGGGCTGGTTCGGATGGTAATGAATCATGGACAGGATATAGTTATAGAAAATTACTTTCTTTGACAGCTTATTCGGATTGGGCTAGTATGGAGGATTATCCGGTTATCCGTTATGCTGAGGTCTTGTTGACTTATGCTGAAGCGAGGATTCAAACTAAAGGTTGGGATGCTGAAGTTCAGAAAGCATTGAATGATTTACGTGATCGTTGTGGTATGCCTGATGTACCTACTGTAATGCCATCTAAGGAAGCTGCTTTGGACTTTGTGCGTAACGAACGTCGTATAGAATTGGCTGCTGAAGGACAACGTTATGATGATATACGTCGTTATGGGTCTGCATATTGCAACAAAGTAATGAATGGTACTGTTTATGCTCCTAATGGTTATGAGGTTGTGAATATGACATGGAGTGATCGTTTGATGTTAATGCCTATTCCTCAAGGAGCTATGGATTTAAATCCCTTATTGCGGGATGATCAGAATCCGGGATATTAGTTGAGATGAATTTTAGGTGTTAGGATTATGCACGGGGTGTGTATGGCATTTGTCTTCACATCCCGCTTTTTATCACTAATTTGTTAAAAAAGCGTAAGCAAATACTAGGTATATTGGGGAAACTTCCTTTCTTTGTATTTCAATACAGTGCATTGATTAATTTATTAAGTCTAATAAGTATGAAATTACTTTCGATTTTAGCGTTAGGTGCAATATTTGCACTCACTTCGATAAATATGTATGCTCAAAAAGTATATGATATTTCCACGTTTGGCTTAAAGCCTGATACTCATAAAAATGCTTCTCCTGTTTTGCAAAAAGCTTTGTCGAAAATAAAGGCAGAATGCAAGGATGGTGAAGCGGTTATTCTTCGTTTTTCTGAAGGCCGCTATGACTTCCATGAAAAAGGAGCTGCCGTACGCGAATATTATATCTCGAACCATGACCAAGACAATCCTAAGAAAGTAGGTATTGCACTGGAAGACATGAAAAACCTTACTCTTGACGGACAGGGGGCACAGTTCGTCTTTCATGGGAGAATGTTGCCGGTGTCGCTTCTTCGGTCGGAGAATTGTAGCTTGAAGAATTTCAGTATTGATTTTGAGAATCCCCATATTGCACAAATAAAGATATTGGAGAATACTCCGCAAGAGGGAATCGTATTCGAACCGGCTTCATGGGTGAAATATCGTATAGCCAAAGATTCGATTTTTGAAGCTTATGGAGAAGGATGGACTTTAAAACATTCCTGGGGAATTGCTTTTGATGGGGATACCAAACATTTGGTATACAATACCAGCGATATCGGTTGTCCGACGAAAGGAGCAAGTGAGATAGCACCGCGGCGCATTCGTGCTCCCCATTGGAAAGATGCACGTCTTGTTCCCGGAACTGTTGTTGCCATGCGTGGCTGGGGACGCCCTACTCCCGGAATTTTCCTGTCACATGATTTAAATACGACATTGGAAAACATAAAAGTACATTATGCGGAAGGAATGGGATTGTTGGCACAATTCAGTGAAAATATTACGTTAGAGAAGTTCTGTGTTTGCTTGAAGGGTGAGGATGATCCGCGTTATTTTACCACACAGGCAGATGCGACTCATTTTTCAGGTTGTAAAGGAAAGATAACTTCTTGCAATGGACTCTATGAAGGCATGATGGATGATGCCATTAATGTGCATGGAACATATCTGAAAGTGGTGAAAAGGATAGATGACCACACATTGGTCGGACGTTATATGCATGATCAGTCATGGGGATTTGAATGGGGACGCGCCGGAGATGAGGTGCAGTTCGTTCAATCCTCTACCATGGAGTTGATCGGCAATCAGAATAAGATTGCAAGCATCCGTCCGCATGATAAAGAACAAATAGACGGGGCACGCGAATTCATTATTACTTTTGATGAGGCGATAGATCCGGCTGTCAATGGGCAAAGCGGATTTGGCATCGAGAATCTTACCTGGACACCGGAAGTTTTGTTTGCCGGAAATACGATTCGTAATAATAGAGCGAGAGGTAGTCTGTTCAGTACTCCGCGTAAAACGGTTGTTGAGAATAACTTATTTGACCATACTTCAGGAGCTGCTATCTTGTTGTGTGGAGATTGTAACGGCTGGTTTGAAACCGGAGCATGCCGTAATGTGATTATTCGTAAGAATCGTTTTGTAAATGCACTTACCAATTTATTCCAGTTTACGAATGCAGTGATTTCGATTTATCCGGAGATACCCGACTTAAAGAACCAGCAGAAGTATTTTCATGGAGGACCGGAAGGGGGCATTGTGATAGAAGACAATGAGTTCGATACTTTTGATGCTCCTATCCTGTATGCCAAATCAGTGGATGGATTAATATTCCGCAATAATGTTATAAAGAAGAACACGGACTATAAGCCGTTCCATTCTAACCGGAACCGTTTCTGGCTGGAGCGGGTGACGAATGTGACGATTGCCGAATGAGGTGTTCGCTTATGAGTGATGAATACTAACTATTATATTTAAATATTTATTTTGAAAAGACATGAAGATTAAGAATCTATTGACTGTGATGACCGGCTTGGCATTGTTCTGTTTGGCCGGATGTGCTTCTCCTCAGAAAGAAGCTGTTGCAAAGGAGTATGCTCCTATTGAAGTCGCTGTTCCCGAACGTCCTGCCGGACAGCAAGATGTAATTCAACTGACTGCCCCGAAGCTGGATACAGTCCGTGTTGGTTTTATTGGTTTGGGTATGCGTGGTCCCGGTGCAGTTGCACGCTGGACTCATATCCCCGGTACAAAAATTGTAGCTTTGTGTGACCTTCGCCCCAAATGTGTAGAAAGAGCACAAGGTATTTTAGAGAAAGCCGGCCTTCCTAAAGCTGCTGAATATTCAGGTTCTGAAGATGCATGGAAGCAACTTTGCGAACGTGATGATATTGATGTGGTATATATTGCTTCAGACTGGAAGCATCATGCCGAAATGGGCGTTTATGCCATGGAACACGGCAAGCACGTTGCCATCGAAGTTCCGTCTGCTATGACATTGGATGAAATCTGGGCGTTAATCAATACTTCGGAAAAGACTCGCAAGCACTGTATGCAATTGGAAAACTGTGTATATGACTTCTTCGAACTGACTACACTGAACATGGCTCAACAGGGATTGTTCGGCGAAGTGCTGCACGTAGAAGGTGCTTATATCCACAACCTCGAAGAATTCTGGCCCTACTATTGGAATAACTGGCGTTTGGATTACAATAACGAAAACCGTGGAGACGTTTATGCCACTCACGGTCTTGGCCCTGCCTGCCAGTTGCTGGACATTCACCGTGGCGACCGCATGAAGACTTTGGTAGCTATGGACACCAAGGCTGCAACCGGTCCTGAACTGGGTAAGAGATATGGTTTGGCAAACGATTCTATCGAATTCCAGAACGGTGACCACACCATGACTTTCATCCGCACTGAAAACGGTAAAACTATCCATATTCAGCACGATGTAATGAATCCTCGTCCTTACAGCCGTATGTATCAGCTGACAGGTACTGATGGTTTTGCCAACAAATATCCTATCGAACAATACTGCTTGCGTCCTGATCAGGTTGATGCTAAAGAAGTGCCCAACCACGAAAATCTGAATATGCACGCTGCTGTTCCCGAAGACGTGAAAAAAGCTTTGATGCAGAAATACAAACACCCGATTCACCAGGAATTGGAAGAAACTGCCAAGAAGGTAGGCGGTCACGGTGGTATGGACTACATCATGGATTACCGTCTGGTTTACTGTCTGCGCAACGGTTTGCCTTTGGATATGGATGTATACGATTTGGCTGAATGGTGCTGCATGGCAGACCTTACCCGCCTTTCTATCGAAAACGGTAATGCTCCGGTAGCTGTACCCGACTTTACCCGCGGCAGCTGGAACAAGGTGAAAGGTTATCGTCACGCATTTGCTAAGTAATGTCTGCAAATATCATATTTTAATTCAGGTAATATAAAAACAGAAGAGGTTGTAGCCGGCATCGGTTACAACCTCTTTTTATTGTATATATTCTGTTTATTCTTCTACAATACTAGTACGTGGCTGTTGAGGCGTGATTTCTTTTTGCTGTTTCAGATATTCTATCAAAGCATCCGAAGAGGTGGCAGTCATTTCATGCCCCGGGTCGGCATGGTCGAATCGATAACTGGAGGCGATGTAGCTGTTCATACCTACTTTGTACTGTTTATTTTCGTCCAGCGGGTTGCCATTCATGTCTTTTATGGTGACACTCACGGCTTTGCCGTCACGGGTATGAATGGTGTAGGTCATGCCCGACACCAATAGATCGGCACGTTTGCTGGCTTTGCGGTAGGAGTTCATTAATAAAGTGCGAATCTCTGCCGGAGTCATTTGATAGACAACTACAGTATTGCCGAAGGGGTCCAACTGATAGATTTCGGCCATGGTGATTTCTCCTTTCGCCATTTGTCCGATGCGCACACCGCCGGCATTCTGGAAAGCAAAGTCGAGATTATGCACATCGGCTACGGCATCGGTCATCAGTGAGCCGAGTGGCTCTTTACCGTTGAACTGTGCTGTGGCATGTGCTATTACTTGGTCTAAGTGGCAATCCTTGCGGAATTTCTGAATAGACTGCTTGATATCTGTATCTTCGTCTTTGAGTTTTGCCATATTAATCAGCTCGAATTTCTTCTCTTTTACTTTATTATCCTCCAAGGTGATAGTAGTCTTGCCCAGATAATGAAGGTTGCTCTGCGCCTGACTTATCAAGACACCATTGACGACAATGGTAGAATCAATGCGTGTATGTGAGTGTCCCCCGATGATAACATCCAGTTCGGGCATCGCTTCGGCTATCTCACAATCTTTGTTATAACCGGTATGAGTGAGACCGACAAACAGGTTGCACCGGCTGCGTAAGCTCTTGTATTTAAGTGCGGTTGATACAGGCTCGGTGAATGTGATACCTTTCAGGCGTGCGGGATGGGTGGCGGGTAGCAGCTCACCTGTTCTTCGCTTACTCACTTCGATAAGGCCCAGGATGCATATCTTGGTGTCACCGATTTGCAGAAAAGCGTATGGCTGAGGTTGTTTGATTCCGGCTGTTTCTTCATCAACAATCATGTTGGCACATAGGAATTGGAAGTTGGCTTGCTCCATTCGCCGGTTCAGTACCTCCTGTCCGTAGTCGAATTCATGGTTGCCGAATATTTCATACTGATATCCTATCCGGTTCATCAGGTCAATCATAGGAAAGCCTTTCTCAGGGTATTGGTCCACCACCGGATTACCCGAAAACATATCTCCCCCACTCAAAATCAGAATGTTGGGATTCTTGGCACGCTCTTTTTGTATATAACTTGCTATTTTGGCAAAGTTGTCGATACTGCCGTGCATGTCATTAGTCGAAAAGATGATGATTTGCGTTTCTTTTGCTGACAGTGAGCAGCATAGAAAGACGAATAACAATAGAAAACCAGATAGCTTTTTCATTTATTATTGGTGTTTAATAGGTTAGTTTAATACTGCAAAGATAGGCTATAAATATTTCAAATTCCTTGCAACGTGCAAAAAAGTTTATTCCCGGTGCAAAGGAATATTTGCCTGCTCAATGGGGAGAATACTTATAAATAGTGATTGTATGAAAGAAATGACTGTTGAGGAAGGTTTCTAAATTACCTATAAAAAGCGATTGTGGCGCGTCAGTTTTATCAAGACCTTTGCATCCGAATAAAGAATGTAATTACTTAGAAGAAGAAAACGTGAAAACAGCAGTTCGGAAAGTGAATATTTTAATCATCGTTTTATTGACGGCTGTATCTGTATATGCACAGCAGCATAAAACCATGATTTCGGGTAAAGTCGTATCGAAGGAGAAAGAAATCATAGACTTGGCAACGGTGTATCTGAAAGGAACCAATTATGGTTGTATGACCAATGAGCAGGGAATATATCATTTGCATGCCCCCGCAGGGGAATATACACTGGTCGTTTCTGCTGTCGGTTATGAAACGATAGAGAAGCCGGTGAAGCTCTTTCGAGGTGAGAGAGTAAAAATGAATGTAGTATTAGCTTCGTCTGTAACAGAGTTAGACGAGGTCGTTGTCGTGTCCAATGGGGTAGGCCGTGTGAAGCGTTCGGCTTTCAATGCCGTGGCTGTGGATACGGAGGAGTTGCAGAACTCGACGAAGAATTTGAGTGATGCTTTATCCAAACTGCCGGGTATGAAACTGCGGGAGGCAGGAGGTGTGGGTTCTGATACCCAACTCATGTTGGATGGGTTCAGTGGAAAGCACGTCAAAGTTTTTATTGACGGAGTGCCGCAGGAGGGGGTAGGCAGCTCTTTCGGGCTGAACAATATTCCGGTGAATTTTGCCGAGCGTATAGAAGTATATAAAGGAGTTGTACCGGTAGGATTCGGTACCGATGCTTTAGGAGGCGTCATCAATATTGTAACGAATAAGAAGAAGAGAAAATGGTTTGTGGATACTTCTTATTCTTATGGTTCGTTTAATACGCATAAGTCGTATATCAATTTCGGACAGACTTTCAGAAGCGGATTGATGTATGAGATTAATGCATTTCAGAACTATTCCGACAATGATTATTATGTGGATACGTATGTCACTCATTTTTCTCCCGATGGCAATACCACCGACAAAAAGAAGATTGAGCATGTAAAACGTTTCAATGACACTTACCACAATGAGGCTGTCATCGGAAAAGTGGGTTGGGTGGGGAAACCCTTTGCCGACCGTCTGCTTTTCGGTTTTACTTATTCCAATATGTACAAGGAGATTCAGACAGGAGTGCGCCAAGAGGCAGTATTTGGAGAGAAACACCGCAAGGGACATTCGCTGATGCCCTCATTGGAGTATCATAAGCGGGATTTATTTACCAAAGGACTGAATGTTAGTTTGACGGCAAATTATAATTATAATCTGACTCAGAATATTGATACGGTGCCTTATCAATATAATTGGTATGGAGAAAAGCAATATACCGGTTCAAAAGGAGAGCAATCTTACCAGGACAATGAATCGAAGAATAAAAACTGGAATGGGACGTTCAAGGCTGATTATCGTCTCAGCAGGACGCAGACCTTTACACTGAGCCATGTACTGACGGTTTTCGAGCGCAGTAACCGTTCGGGTGTGAATTCCACTTCGGCTGTTTCGGATTTTACCGTTCCCAAGAAGACAAGGAAGAATATCACCGGACTTTCTTATCGTCTGATGCCTGCTGAAAGGTGGAACTTCTCTGCCTTCGGAAAGTATTATAACCAGCATAGTTCGGGATTAGTCTCACAGAATGCCGATGGTATAGGGAACTATATTGATATGTCCAAGCACGTAAGCGCTCTGGGGTATGGAGCGGCAGGCACATATTGGATAATAAGGGATTTACAGGTAAAGCTCTCGTATGAGAAAGCTTATCGGTTGCCATCGAATGAAGAGTTGTTCGGTGATGAGGACTTGGAAGCGGGTAAGGCTGACCTGAATCCGGAGAACAGTGACAATATCAACTTGAATCTCAGTTATACGCACCGCTTGGGCAAGCATGAGCTCTATGTGGAAGGAAGTCTGATTTATCGTGATACAAAAGATTACATCGTCCGTACCATCAGCTCTTTTGGTGGTAAAAGTTATGGTTCCTATTATAATCACGGGCGTGTAAAGACGAAAGGTTTTAATGTGTCTGCACGTTACAGCTATTCGCACTGGCTCAGTGTGGGAGGTACTTATAGCAGCATGGATACGCGTGACAATGAAAAATATCTGGAGGGAGGCTCCCTGCAGGAAAGCCTGAAGTATAAACTTCGTATACCCAATCAGCCTTACCGTTATGCCAGCTTGGATGCTTCGCTCTATTGGCATGATTTGTTTGCAAAAGGAAACCGCTTGTCGTTCACGTATGACAGCTATTATCAGCACGAATTTCCGTTGAATTGGGAAACTATCGGAGAGGCTTCTTCCAAGAAACGTGTGCCGGAACAATTTTCACACAATCTGGGGATTACGTATAGTATCAAGAATGGACGCTATAACCTCTCGTTGGAATGCAAGAATTTTACGGATGAGAAATTGTATGATAATTATAGCCTGCAGAAAGCCGGGCGTGCATTCTACGGGAAGGTGAGGGTTTATTTCGGACAATAGAATATGAATCGATAAAATATAAATAGAAGAATGATGAATAGAAAATTTTTGTTTTGGTCTGTTGTCATGGCATGTTGTGCAGGCAGCGTGTTGACTTCATGCAGTGATGATACAGTACCTGAAAATTCAACGCCGGATGCTCCCGGTACCGGGGCAGGGACATACGTGGTTGCTGCCACTGTTGATGGGGTAAATTATCTCCTGACTGCCGAGTCTTTGGACGAAGGAAGCGTTACAGTAAAAAATAACGGTCTTGAAACAGAGACCGGTACATATTGGGTGTTTCATAACAATGATTACCTCTTCCGCCTTGTGTATAATAACTGTCTCTTATACACATCTGACGCTGCCGACACTCCTTACGTGTAGATCTCGGTG
>ENA-OZKH01000782-OZKH01000782.1-human-gut-metagenome-genome-assembly--contig:-NODE-782-length-10877-cov-6.590649_pt1 | contig 10877 bp, 10 predicted proteins | sample MGYA00244180_ERZ653758 | MGnify/ENA primary metagenome ERZ653758 (study PRJEB26926, sample SAMN06165252) | human gut metagenome | biome: ENVO:00009003; feature: ENVO:2100002; material: ENVO:00002003...
CGTAAGGAGTCGTCGGCAGCGTCAGATGTGTATAAGAGACAGGGTCAATGAGAGACAAACGCCGCGTAATGCGGCGTTTTTTTATTGAATGATCATATCGTTAAGCGCGAGCAAAAATAATGTCTGCGCAATATTCAGGTCAATGTGGTGCTACTTATTTTTCTAAAAAAAGTTTGTATATTTCTGAAAATAGTGAAGGCCTGAAAATAACCAGTAATTTACACAATTACTGACTTAAATTTAATGACTTGCCCCGCCAAATCTCGTCTCCCGCTAAATGTTACAAAGCACTACTAATTATGTGCACTTCGTCATAATCCTGACTTTTGCCCACGGAAAAGCATTGATAATTCGCGTCGCGAAAAATAACCTAAAGGCGGTAGTTAATTCGAGGGTATTTCTGACTACCCCTGACCTTTTGGTCTTTTATCTTTTTCGCCGTTCAGGCGTTTTAATTCGTCAAAGAGGAATAATCTATGCGTACGTTCAGTGGCAAACGTAGTGCGCTGGCGCTGGCTATCGCCGGTGTGACAGCAATGTCAGGCCTGGTGATTGCGCCAGAGGCTAAGGCAGCAGGTTTCATCGAAGATTCTACCCTCACGGGCGGTATTTATTACTGGCAGCGTGAACGTGACCGTAAAGACGTTACCGAAGACAAATACAAAACCAACCTTTCTCACTCTACCTGGAACGCCAACCTCGACTTCCAGTCAGGCTATGCCGCCGATATGTTCGGCCTGGATATTGCCGCATTCACGGCAATTGAAATGGCGGAAAATGGCGACAGCGGACATCCGAACGAAATTGCCTTCTCGTCCAGCAATAAGGCCTATAAAGAAGACTGGTCCGGCGATAAAAGCGGTATCAGCCTGTATAAAGCCGCTGCAAAATTCAAATATGGTCCAGTCTGGGCACGCGGCGGATATATTCAGCCAACTGGCCAAACCCTGTTAGCGCCACACTGGAGTTTTATGCCTGGTACTTACCAGGGCGCTGAAGCTGGCGCTAACTTTGACTACGGTGATGCGGGTGCGTTGAGTTTCTCCTATATGTGGACCAACGAATACAAAGCCCCGTGGCATATCGAAATGGATAAGTTTTACCAGAACGATAAAAAGACCAAAGTGGATTACCTCCACTCGCTGGGTGCGAAGTACGATTTTAAAAACGACCTCGTGTTAGAAGCCGCCTTTGGTCAGGCTGAAGGCTATATCGATCAGTATTTTGCCAAAGCCAGCTACAAATTTGATATCGCAGGGAGTCCGTTGAGTACCAGTTACCAGTTCTACGGCACGCGAGACAAAGTCAGCGATGGTGGCGTCAACGATATTTATGACGGCACGGCCTGGCTGCAGGCGCTGACCTTTGGCTATAAAGTGGGTCAGGTGGATTTGCGTCTGGAAGGAACATGGGTGAAGGCGGAAGGGCAGCAGGGCTACTTCCTGCAGCGTATGACCCCGACTTACGCATCTTCCAACGGTCGTCTGGATATCTGGTGGGATAACCGCTCTGACTTCAACGCCGACGGCGAAAAAGCGGTCTTCTTCGGCGCAATGTATGACCTGAAAAACTGGAACCTGCCGGGCTGGGCGGTGGGCGCCTCCTATGCGTATGCCTGGGATGCCAAACCGGGCGACATGGCCACACCGGATGCATACTACGATCCGAACTACCGTCTGAAAGAGTCCTCTTACAGCCTGGATGCCATCTATACCGTGCAGGATGGACGTGCGAAAGGCACGATGTTCAAGCTGCACTTCACGCAGTATGACAACCACTCTGATATTCCAAGCTACGCGGGCGGTTACGGCAACATCTTCCAGGATGAACGTGACGTGAAATTCATGGTTATCGCACCATTCACTATCTTCTGATGAACGCTCCGGCGGGTTCCGTCCCGCCGGAATGGAGACTGCACATGATGAAAAAAATGGTAATCGTCGCGTTGCTGGCCTCGGGGCTGGTGGCTTGCGCCCAGGACCCGGCGCCGAAAGAAGATTCTCGCCTGAAGGAGGCTTACAGCGCCTGCATTAACACCGCTGAAGGCTCACCGGAGAAAATTGAAGCCTGCCAGAGCGTGCTGAATGTGCTGAAGAAAGAGAAGGCTCATGAGCGGTTTGCGACGCAGGAAAATGTTCGCGTAATGGACTATCAGGCCTGCATTCAGGCGCGTAAAACCGGTAACGATCAGGAAGTGGCGAAGCGTTGCGACCAGATCTGGAAGGAAATACGCAGTAACAACGGAAATTAAGTAAGCGTGTTAAGGCCCGGTGGCGCTGTGCTTACCGGGCTTTTTTTTGCCGGATGACAGGCAAAAAAAAGCCAACCTTGCAGCTGGCTCAGAGTATGAAAGTTCGACTTATTTGGCGTCGTGTGCGTGATCGTCTTCGCGGCAATCACCTTCAGCACAGTGACCATACAGATATAGGCTATGGTTGGTCAGGCGGATACCATGACGAGCAGCGATTTCACGCTGACGTGCTTCGATGGAATCATCGCTAAATTCAATGACCTTGCCACAATCCAGGCAGATCAGGTGATCGTGGTGCTGCTGCTGGGTCAGTTCGAATACAGATTTACCGCCTTCGAAATTATGACGGGTAACAATGCCCGCGTCATCAAACTGGTTCAGCACGCGATAGACGGTTGCCAGCCCAATCTCTTCACCCATGTCGATAAGACGCTTGTAAAGGTCTTCCGCACTGACATGGTGATTGTCTGGACCCTGAAGCACTTCAAGGATTTTTAACCGAGGAAGCGTAACTTTCAGGCCAGCCTTCTTTAATGCGGTATTGTTGTCAGTCATGCGGAATCTGTCCTGTTGCTAAACGATTCACTTCTGGAGGAAGTGACAGAAAATGCACCTGGAATAATGCGTCTCATTATAGAACTGCCATGGCTAAATGAAAACTGCAAGTCTCAGGCAAAGTATGCTTATAAAAACGTGGTATCACCGACAAACTTACTCAATGGCACCCCATTTTACCTGGGAGACATTGTACAGGTCTGGGCGAAAAAGTTAAAAGATTGTAGCGATTAATTTAATCGTTTGACCCGGTTCCTGGGCGCAACCGGGGTTGCGCCACAATAACAATCAGGCGTTAAGAATATCGTCCAGGTGCAGTTCTTCGCGGATCTGCTTCACCCACTTCTCAACGCGCTCTGCGGTCAGTTCTGGCTGACGGTCTTCGTCGATCGCCAGACCCACGAAGTGGTCGTCATCGGCCAGGCCTTTAGACGCTTCGAAGTGGTAACCTGCAGTCGGCCAGTGGCCTACGATAACTGCACCATTCGGTTCAATAATATCGCGGATAGTGCCCAGCGCGTCACAGAAGTACTCAGCGTAGTCTTCCTGATCGCCGCAGCCAAACAGGGCGACCAGCTTGCCGTTGAAGTCCACTTCTTCCAGCGTCGGGAAGAAATCATCCCAGTCACATTGGGCTTCACCGTAGTACCAGGTTGGGATACCCAGCAACAGGATGTCATAGCCTTCGAGATCTTCTTTGCTGCTCTTGGCGATGTCATGCACATCGGCAACGTCTTTACCGAGCTGTTTTTGAATGTTTTTTGCGATATTTTCGGTATTGCCGGTATCACTGCCGAAGAAAATGCCGATGATTGCCATGAGTAAAATAACCTCTTGAAACTTAATGGTATGGTGGCGCAATTTGTCCACGGATAAGGGCAATAATAGCAGAACTGGCAACCCCGCGGAAACAGCTATCGCGCAGGACTGCACTCTGTGCTACATGAAAAGGGTAAGAAAGGGGATTTTCAGACTTATGCCTGGCGGCGCAACGTCTCAAGCTGGGCGATCAACATCTCTTCAATGAGCTCGCTACGGCTGATATTACGCGCTTCAGCCAGTTCGTTAAGCGCATCGACGGCGTCGGCATTGAGCTTCAGTTCGACACGCTTAAGCCCACGATTTTTATCGCGTTTAAGCTGGTTGCGTTTATTAATACGCAGCTGTTCATCGCGCGAAAGCGGATTCGTTTTCGGTCGTCCCGGTCGACGCTCATTCGCGAACAGATCTAGTGTCGTACGGTCCGTTTGTTCTTTGGCCATGATTCTGAGACTTCGGGGGAAACAAGCCGCCCTGCTATTGCCCGGGCGATGAGCGCGCCATCATACATCACCAAAAACGGCACGCCAACGACTGGAAGCCCGCAACCTTCCAGTCGCTCTCTTTTTAATCAATTCGCAGTATCAGAGAGATAGCGGCGGATGGCGCGTAACACGGCGTCAGGTTTTTCCGCGTGAACCCAGTGTCCGGCACCGGCGATGACATGGGCGCGCGCCTGCGGGAATTGCGCCAGCAAGGTGTCGCGGTAGGCGTCGGTGACATAAGGGGAGTTACCGCCGCGAATAAAGAGGGTAGGGTGTTGCCAGGCGGGCACCGTATCCCAGCCGACGATATTGTTGTACTGCGCCCAGAGTACCGGCACGTTGAAACGCCACTGGCCGTCGACAAACGACTTCAGCAGAAACTGAATTACGCCTTCTTCATTAAGATGTTCGCGCATGACGGCTGTGGCCTGTTGGCGGGTTGAAACCCCAGCCTCTGTCACCGCATTGATGGCAGCAAAAATGTCGTCATGACGGCGCACGTCGTAATCCACCGGGGCAACGTCGATCACGACCAGACCGTTGATTCTGTCCGGTGCCAGCGCCGTCAGGGCCATTACCGCCTTGCCGCCCATAGAATGCCCGATGAGCGTCACCTTCTGAAGATGGTTGGCATCAAGCGTATCGAGCAGATCCTGGGCCATTGCCGCGTAGGTCATCTCTTCTGAACGCCCGGAAAGACCGTGATTTCGCATATCGACCTGCAAAATATCGTGATCGGTAACCAGATCGCGCGCCAGCACCCCCAGGTTATCCAGGCTGCCAAAAAGCCCGTGAACCAGTACGATGGGAGAATTATTGTTCGGCGATTGTGCAGTTTGCGCTCGGGTATTCAATTTCATGGCAAAGTTCTTTTTTTACGTATGTCAGGTTAGGGTATCATGTTGACCATTCTGCCGCCCGGCTGCAAGGTTCCAGTTTAATCTGACTTTTGCCGCCAACCTGGTTTGACGCTATCCGCTGTTGGAATTTAACTTTATAATCCCAACGACTTGTATTCAGATAAGATATCGCACTGGATTAAGATGAAAACAATCGAAGTTGATGACGAACTCTATCAGTATATTGCCAGCCAGACGCGGCATATCGGGGAGAGTGCGTCCGACATTTTACGGCGCATGCTTAAAATTTCCGCCGCCTCACAGCCTGCTACCCCAGTCACTAAAGATGTCGTGTCTCAACAAAACGTTGTTGCACAAGCAAAACCTGCCGTCGCGCAAGTGAAAGACAAAGTACGTGCGATGCGCGAGTTGCTGCTCTCTGATGAGTACGCCGAGCAGAAAAAAGCGGTTAACCGCTTCATGCTGGTGCTGTCTACACTCTATTCACTGGATAACAAAGCGTTTGCTGAAGCGACCGAGTCGCTGCACGGTCGTACCCGCGTCTATTTCGCGGGCGACGAGCAAACGCTGCTGCAAAATGGCAACCAAACCAAACCTAAACATGTCCCGGGCACACCGTACTGGGTCATCACCAATACCAATACGGGCCGCAAGTGCAGCATGGTTGAACACATCATGCAGTCCATGCAGTTCCCGGCGGAATTGATTGAAAAGGTTTGCGGTACAATTTAACCCTTGCATCAGAAGGACCCGGTAATGGCAAATCACAGCCGTGCAGGCCAACCTGCACAACAAAGCGATTTGATTAACGTCGCTCAGCTGACCGCGCAGTATTACGTGCTGAAACCGGTCGCGGGCAACGCAGAACACGCAGTGAAGTTTGGTACATCTGGCCACCGCGGTAGCGCGGCGCGCCATAGCTTTAACGAACCGCACATTCTGGCTATTGCTCAGGCCATCGCGGAAGAGCGCGCTAAAAACGGCGTTACCGGTCCGTGCTATGTGGGAAAAGATACCCATGCTCTGTCTGAACCGGCGTTCATTTCCGTGCTGGAAGTGCTGACGGCGAATGGCGTTGACGTCATTGTTCAGGAAAATAACGGCTTCACGCCGACCCCTGCGGTCTCTAACGCGATCCTTGTCCACAACAAAAAAGGCGGCGCGCTGGCTGACGGGATTGTGATCACCCCATCACACAACCCGCCGGAAGACGGTGGGATCAAATACAACCCGCCTAACGGTGGACCGGCAGACACGAACGTCACGAAAGTGGTTGAAGATCGTGCCAATGCACTGCTGGCGGATGGCCTGAATGGGGTGAAACGCCTCTCTCTGGATGCAGCCATGGCGTCCGGCCATGTGAAAGAGCAGGATCTGGTGCAGCCATTTGTGGAAGGTCTGGCGGATATCGTCGATATGGCGGCCATCCAGAAAGCCGGTCTGAAGCTGGGCGTTGACCCTCTCGGCGGCTCCGGTATCGAATACTGGAAACGCATCGCAGAGCATTACAAGCTGAACCTGACCATCGTTAACGATCATGTTGATCAGACCTTCCGCTTTATGCACCTGGATAAAGACGGCGCAATCCGTATGGACTGCTCTTCCGAGTGCGCGATGGCGGGCCTGCTGGCGCTGCGTGATAAATTCGACCTGGCGTTTGCCAACGACCCGGATTATGACCGCCACGGTATTGTCACCCCGGCAGGGCTGATGAACCCGAACCATTATCTTGCGGTTGCCATCAACTACCTGTTCCAGCACCGTCCGCAGTGGGGCAAAGAGGTGGCTGTAGGTAAAACGCTGGTCTCCTCGGCGATGATTGACCGCGTGGTTGAGGCGCTGGGCCGTAAGCTGGTGGAAGTACCGGTAGGCTTCAAATGGTTTGTTGACGGTCTGCACGACGGCAGCTTCGGTTTTGGCGGTGAAGAGAGCGCGGGCGCATCCTTCCTGCGTTTCGACGGCACGCCATGGTCTACCGATAAAGACGGGATCATCATGTGCCTGCTGGCGGCGGAAATCACCGCTGTCACCGGTAAAAATCCGCAGGAACACTATAACGAGCTGGCGGCACGCTTTGGCGCGCCAAGCTATAACCGTATTCAGGCTGGCGCGACCTCCGCGCAGAAAGCGGCGCTGTCTAAACTCTCTCCGGAGATGGTCAGTGCCAGCACGCTGGCCGGAGACCCTATCACGGCCCGTCTGACGGCGGCCCCGGGTAACGGTGCCTCTATCGGTGGTCTGAAAGTGATGACCGAAAACGGCTGGTTTGCCGCGCGTCCATCCGGTACGGAAGATGCGTACAAAATCTATTGTGAGAGCTTCCTCGGTGACGAACATCGTAAGCTGATTGAGAAAGAAGCGGTAGAGATTGTCAGCGAAGTGCTGAAAAACGCGTAAATCGCGGTGGGCTGATGCCCTCACGATGCAATCAAAACGGCAACCCCAGGGTTGCCGTTTTGCTTTTGCATTAACTGTGTTTATTTTTCAATTCAAACCGCGGTGATACCAGACCGTACAGCGTCCAGCCCATAAAGGTCACCATCGCACCATACAGCATGGCTTCCTGGCCGGAAGAGTAGAGCGCATAGAAGCTGTAAATTGCCCCAATCAGCGCCACAATATTCGCCACCCTCGCTTTGCCTGCGTCCACCTTCGCCACCTTCTGAATGATGACCAGCGCCGCCATCGACAGAATATACGGAATGATATTGGTCACTACCGCCAGGTTGACCAGCACGTTGAACTGGCTGTTCAGCGACGGGCTGATGGTCATCAAAGATAACCCACTCTGGAAGATAACAATCGCCAGCATGCCCTGAACCGGTGCCTCTGCTTTGCTGACCCGGGAGAAGATTTTCGGGAAATACCCTTCGTCAGCGGATGATTTAAAGACCTGAGCAATGGTGAACTGCCAGCCGAGGAGCGAGCCGCAGCAGGACATCACCATCAGCCCCATGATCACTTTCCCGACACCCGGCGTAAACATCTGCGCAAAGGCCAGACCGAACGGTGCCGTGGAACTGGCAAGATCCATGTTCGGTACAATCCCTGCAATCACGTTGGTTGAGACAATGTAAATGGCCGCAGCGCCCAGCGTACCGCCAAGCACGGCAATCGGTACGTTCTTCTCCGGGTTTTCCACCACTTCGGCGTTAGCACACGCAGATTCCAGCCCCAGGAAGGCCCACAGCGTCATGGCGATGGAAGAGCCCACTGCGGTGAAGAACGGAACATGGTGTGGGTTCCAGGAGTTGACGTACAGCGTGGGGCTAAACCAGAACCAGCCGATGATGCACAGCCCAACCACCGGGATAATGACCCCCCAGACGGTAATACTGCTGATCTGTCCGGTAATGCGCGCGCCGCCAAAGTTAGCCACGGTGCAGATCCACAGCACGCCGATGGTCGCCAGCCCGATTTGCACCGGGGTCAGCGCCACACCGAATAGCTCAGTACCGTAACCCACGGCGGAAATGGCAATCGCCACGTTAGCGATCAGCAAAGAGACGCCGTAGGTGTAGTTGGCCATGAAGTTCCCGGATTTGCCAAAGGCATATTCGGCGTAGCCGCCCATCCCGCCGGGCTTGCGGCTGAACATACCGCACTTGGCGAATGCCCAGGCCAGTGCCATTGACCCCACGGCGGTCACCATCCAGGAGATAATCGAAATGGTTCCTACTTCCGCAAGCTTGGTGGGCAGCATGATGATCCCGGACCCCATCATGTTTACCATGGTGAGAATGGTCAGCTGCACCACGCCCATTTTATTGGACTTGCTCATAATTTTTCTCCTTTCAGCAGCGATGGCTGAGCGGCAGCGTGTTTGATGACGTTACAACGAACCTGTTTACGACCGTCACACTCCTCAACGTAAACGCCCTGCAGTTCCGGCGCGAAGCCCGGTAAAAGGTCGATACCCTCTTCCAGCGCAGCAAAGTAGCGCAGCACGGAACCGCCCCAGACTTCACCCGGCACAACGCACAACACCCCCGGTGGATAAGGAAGGGCACCTTCGGCGGCAATGCGACCTTCCGCATCGCGCAGCGAGACCAGCTCGACCTCACCCCGCAGGTAGGCATAGTTCGCCTCTTGCGGGTTCATCATGACGCGCGGGAAGTGAGACTTGCGGAACATCTCTTTTTGCAGCTGCTTCACGTTGTGGCGGGCGTACAGCTCATGCATTTCCTGGCAAATCTGGCGCAGGGTGTAATCTGCATAGCGCTCCGGATACTGTTTACAGACAGAAGGCAGTACCTCTTTGAGAGGGGCATCCGTCTCGAGCAGTTTTTCGAAGCGCACCAGTTGCGCGACCAGTTGCTGCAGTTTGCCCATATCCTCGGCAGGCGTGAGCAGGAACAGGATGGAGTTGAGATCGCATTTTTCCGGCACGATGCCGTTTTCACGCAGGAAGTTGGCGAGAATAGTGGCGGGGACGCCGAAATCCTCGTACTCACCGGTCCGGGCGTTAATACCCGGCGTGGTCAGCAGCAGTTTGCACGGATCGATAAAATACTGATGTTCGGCATAGCCTTCGAAGGCGTGCCAGTGTTCACCGGGCACGAAGTGGAAGAAGCGCAGGTCCGTGGCAATCTCAGCGGTGTCCCAGCTTTCCCACGGACGGCCATCAACCAGTTCCGGCACGAACGGGCGAAGATACTGGCAGTTCTGCAGGATCAGCTTACGGGCTTCGATACCGGTCACTACGCAGTCCATCCACATGTTGCGGCCGCTCTGTCCCTCATGCATGCGGGCGTTGATATCCAGTGCAGCAAACAGCGGATAGAACGGGCTGGTGGACGCGTGCATCATGAAGGCATTATTCAGCCGCTTATGCGGAACATAGCGCTGCTGACCTTTGATGTGGCTGTCCTTCTTGTGGATTTGCGAGGTCTGTGAGAAACCGGCCTGCTGTTTATGGACTGACTGGGTGACCAGGATCCCTGGATCGTTTTCATTCAGCTCCAGCAGCAGCGGAGAGCAATCGGCCATCATCGGTATAAACTGCTCGTAACCCACCCAGGCAGAGTCAAACAGGATGTAGTCGCACAGATGGCCGATGTTATCCACGACCTGGCGAGCGTTATAGATGGTGCCATCGTAGGTACCCAGCTGGATCACCGCCAGGCGGAACGGACGCGCGTCGCGGGCACGGCCCGGCGCCACTTCGGATACCAGCTCACGCAGATAATTCTCCTCGAAGCAGTGGGCGTCGATGCCGCCAATAAAGCCGTATGGGTTACGTGCGGTTTCCAGATAGACCGGCGTTGCGCCCGCCTGAAGAAGTGCTCCGTGGTGGTTGGATTTATGGTTGTTGCGATCGAAAAGCACCAGATCGCCGCGCGTCAGCAGCGCATTGGTCACCACTTTATTGGCGGCGGAGGTGCCGTTAAGCACAAAGTAGGTTTTGTCAGCGTTAAACACTTTGGCGGCAAACTTCTGCGCGTGCTTGGCGGAACCTTCGTGGATCAGCAAATCACCGAGCTTAACGTCGGCGTTGCACATATCGGCGCGAAAGACGTTCTCACCGAAAAAGTCGTAAAACTGGCGACCTGCCGGGTGCTTTTTAAAGAACGCGCCGTGCTGGTGGCCGGGACAGGCGAAGGTGCTGTTCTTCATCTCGACATATTGACGCAGCGTATCGAAGAACGGTGGCAGCAGCGTTGCTTCATAATCACAGGCGGCGGCTTCCAGCTCCAGCCACTCCTGATCGCGTCCGCTAATCACCGCCGTCACGCCTTCGGGTGCGGTAACCGGTTCGCCGGAGAAGAGAAAGACCGGCAGATTAAAACCAGTGCGTTTGAGCAGCGCGAGAATGCCGCTGCGGCTCTCCGCTACCGTCATGACGACTGCCGCCACATCCGTAAAATCGGTACTCTCAAGGGCTGTCTCTTATACACATCTGACGCT
>ENA-OZKH01000786-OZKH01000786.1-human-gut-metagenome-genome-assembly--contig:-NODE-786-length-10840-cov-9.381641_pt1 | contig 10840 bp, 6 predicted proteins | sample MGYA00244180_ERZ653758 | MGnify/ENA primary metagenome ERZ653758 (study PRJEB26926, sample SAMN06165252) | human gut metagenome | biome: ENVO:00009003; feature: ENVO:2100002; material: ENVO:00002003...
ACGAGATTCCTCTACGTCTCGTGGGCTCGGAGATGTGTATAAGAGACAGCCCCTGACCAGATGGATCAAAAACTCCTGCTGATGTTTTTTTGTTTACCAGTATTTTTTTATATAGTTGACAGCTATAGTGGTTCAGTTGTCAAGACAAAAATTTAAGCATTTTATAATGAACTGATATATGTAACTGGGTAGGGGAGAAAATCCCCCCCTTAGGCTGCATGATTATTCAGTAACAGGATTGGATAATAGCAGGATGAGTAGGGTCTCCCGAGGTAAGACACTAATCTTTCGTTATATCCGCTGAGCAGTTTCTGGCTGGCAATTTCACACATTAAATCAACATAATCTGTCATAGACGTTGCAGAAGTTGTATGCTATATTGATTATATAAGAATATTTCTTTCGATGTACCAGACCACTGATTGGTACAATGCAACTCCAACACAAAACCACCATTATTTCCAAGGAGGATTTGAAAGATGAAAAAGAAATTGTCAGCTTTATTACTGGCTTCTTCTATGGCTCTAATGAATGTTGCTCCTGCATATGGTACAGATATTTTTACTGACCCGGATAATGCGGCAAACGAAGATGTAATTTCTGTTCCTGAGGAGCTTGATAACAATGGAGAGTTCAATGACACTGAAGATGAGTTTACTTCGGAACAGACAGATGATGATTTCTTTTCGGATGAAAAGGAAATGCCTTCTGTCCAGGAGGGAGATACGCTGGTTGAAAATGCTGGTCAGGGAATAACATCCGGTACTTCCACCTATTCCTCAAAATCCTCCTTTGGTAGGAGAAAAGTTCTCTCCCAGCTTCAGGGTATGGGAATCAACAGCGGATCTTACAGCTGGAACTGGGCAAGTCCTGAATATACTTCTTACTATACAGATGAAACAGGAAATCTTCACATTGTTGCCTGGAAAGATCAGACTTTATATGATGCTGTCTGCAATTCCGATCTTAATGTTACCAATGTAACAACAGTAAAGCTTCCGCTTCCATTGTGGGGAGGGTTCTACGCTGCACCCGATGGGAATTTTTATGTTGCAGTAGGACAGAAAAATCTGAATGAAGACAACAGCATAACTGCTGTCCGGATCCTCAAATACAGCCGTGCCTGGAAACTGCTTGGTGCAACGGACATTGGCGGCGGATACACAAATATGTTTGAAGGAATCTACATTCCTTTTGATGCTGCTTCCCTGCGCATGACCCAGACTGGTTCTACCCTGATCGTCCATACAGGACGGGAAATGTATGGAATGGAAGGAATACACCATCAGAGTGATGTCACTTTTGTCATCAACACTCAGGATATGACGCTTATTAATTCAGATATGCCCTATTGCAGCCATTCCTTTAATCAGTTTGTTGTAAATGACGGCTCTCATGTATATTTTCTGGATCATGGGGATTCTTGTTACAGAGGTCTGATCCTGTCCTCCTTCTCCGCATATTCCGGCGGATATATCGCTCAGGAGCGTGCGGTAAATATCTTTCCTTTTATGGGGGCTACAGGTGATAATTATACCGGATGCGAGGTAACCGGATTTTCTCTGGCCGGAAATAATCTGATCACAGTAGGCAAATCTGTTCCCCATGGCTTTGCTGTGAATGGACAGACCGGATATGAGAATCTTAATAAAAACATCTTTATGATAATCACAGATAAGAACAGTATGGCTTCCAGATTTATCTGGCTCACTCAGTATTCACCGTCAGGAGCAGAAATAACTCTGACAGAACCAAAACTTATCCCCGTAGGAAATAATCAGTATGCAGTCCTTTTCTCAGAGGAAACCTCAGACCAGAGTATTCTGCATTATCTCCTTATGGATGCTTCCGGGAACGTAATATTATCCAAGTTATACAAGAATGTAACGATCCAGACGGATTCCCAGCCGATCTTATGGGGACGTAATATTGTATGGGTATCCGGAAATTATGATAACGGCAACTATGACAGTTCCCGCACATACCTGTATGAAATCCCCGTAGTGACAACTCCACTTAATGGAATTGCTCTGAACCAGACAAATCTGACAATTGACGAAGGAAATACACAAAAACTCACACCTTCCTTTACACCATCTAACTCTGATGATGTAAAAGATGTGGTCTGGACAAGCAGTAATCCTGGGGTTGCGTCTGTCTCAGAGGATGGAACCGTTCAGGGAAATGGTTATGGCCAGGCAGTAATCACTGCTTCTGCCGGAGATTTTCAGGCCCAGTGTCAGGTGACGGTAAAGGTATCTGAGAACAACACACCACTGACAAAACCTGTGCTGAAACTTTCCCAGAAATCTGCAGATCAAATACATTTAACCTGGAAAAAGGTTTCGAGTGCCAAAGGATACCAGATTTACTGCAGGACAGATTCCCAGTCTTCTTATAAGCGGATAAAAACTCTGAAAACAGGAGCTGTCAGTTTCGATGCAGCTGTAGTACCGGGAGTAACCTATTCATTTAAAGTCCGTGCTTATGGAACCAATGCAAGTGGAAAAAACAAATATTCTAAATTTTCAGCGGTGAAATCAAGAAAAGCTGCTGTCCCGGCTCCATCTAAGGTTTCATGTAAAATGAGTAACGGTGGTACAGAGGTTTCCTGGACAAAAGTAGCCGGTGCTTCCGGATATGTGATTTACCGCAATGGTTCCGCTGCCAAAACAGTGAAGTCCTCTGTCTCAACCTGGAAAGACACAAAAGCTTATGATTCCCAGACAGGCATGTACTGGGTTTATAACTATTATGTAAAAGCTTTTAAGACAGTAAACGGTAAGCGAATATACAGTAAGCCCACAAAAACAGTAAATTTTTACTCGTAAATTATAAAACTACAAAAAGCACTATCACTTTGGTAAATAAAGTATAAAACAGGGCAGTCTCATCGGCAAAATTTTTGCCAGGAGACTGCCCTGAGTATTTGTCTTATTTCACTTCTACTAATTCAATCTTGAAGTTAAGTTCTTTTCCAGCCATTTCGTGGTTTGCATCAAATGTGATATTTTTCTCATCTTTAGCTGTTACTTTAACAGGGAATGGCTGACCGAACTGGTTTGACAGGTATACCTGCTGGCCAACTGTCAGGTCTTCGGAACCTGGAAGCTGCGCGATTTCCATAGTGAAGATAGCGTTTGGATCTGCCATACCGTATGCTTCTTCAGGCATAAGGTGAACATCAATGATCTGACCAACTTCCATGTCAGCTACAGCAGCATCAAACCCTCTGATCATCTGGCCTGCACCGCAGATGAATTCCAGCGGTTCGCCACGGTCGTAAGAAGAATCAAACTGTGTTCCGTCATTGAAAGTTCCTCTGTAATGTGTGCGGCAGGTTTTTCCTACATTGCGTCCTGTAAGCGGAGGCTGTGATCCGCCACATCCACCGCATCCACCACCGCAGCTGTCTCCACAGGAGTGTCCCTCCTCATGACTGCCACAGGAATGACCTTCTTCATGATGGTGATGGTCGCAGTTAGCTCCGGAAGATACTAATTCGCCTTTTAAATAATTTTCAACTGCCTGGTCGGTATTTCCCTGGGCTCCGGCGCATAATTCGATTCCTGCCTCTGTGAGAGCTGTCTGAGCACCACCGCCGATGCCACCGCAGATCAGAACATTTACACCCTGCTCAGCAAGCAGACCTGCAAGTGCGCCATGTCCTGTACCGTTAGAACCGATTACTTCACTGGAAACTACTTTGTTGTCTTCCACTTCATAAACTTTAAAAGACTCTGTTTTTCCAAAATGCTGAAAAATCTCTCCATTATCATATGTTACTGCAATTTTCATTTGAAAAATCCTCCAAATTATTTTTTATACCCATTCAGTCCAGTATAAACTGTCTGCGACTCAAAAGCAAGGCTATTTGATCAGGTAATTCTCAATTCCATTTGCAATTCCCCGTACCATTTTTTTCTGATAAGAACTCTGCTGCATACGGCGGTCTTCGGAGGGATTGCTCATATATCCCATTTCGATAATCGTTGTCGGAACTTTGCTCCAGTTGTTTCCGGTCATAGAGTCTGTCTCCCAGATGTATTCTTTTCTGCATCCTGTAGTTGCCACATATGCATTGAGTACAGCCTCAGAAAGCGCTTTGTTTTTTCTGTACATAGATGAAATATAAGGACTGTTTCTGGTTGTACAGATAGTCAGTGCTCCACTGATAGAGGAATTATCACTTCCATTGGCATGGATACGGATATACGCATCTGCTTTTGCCTTATTTGCCACTTTTGCACGGTCAATACAGCTGAGAGCTACTTTACTGTTGGTTCTGGTCATTATTACCTTAAAACCTCTTTTCTGAAGAAGGGTTCTTAGCTGAAGACCAATGCTCAGGTTGAGCTTATATTCCTCCACACCTGTAGCAACACCCTGGGTTCCGGACGTATCTTTCTCTTTCAGCTGGCTGGAATCAGGCCCAAGAGGTTCATAGCCACCGGCAACAACAGCAGAATGCCCCGGATCCAGTACAATAACAGGAGTCCAGACACCTTTACTGTTGATCTTTCGTCTATTTACAGTCTGATTGATACGCATTCTTCCAGTCTGTTTGCCAAAATATCTGAAACGATTATGAATACGGTGCCATCCTGTAAGCATGGTACCGTCTGCTGCAAAACAGTAATAATACTTGCCGATTTTGTGCAGGTCTGTCAGCTTTTTGCCATTCTTATAATAGTATTTTTTTCCACCGAAGGTTTTCCATCCGGTGAAAGTACTGCTGACAGATGCTGCCTGGACATCTGTAAAATTTACAGAAGGTAAGGCTGTGACCAGGAGAAGAATGCACAAGAGCCAGATAAAACATGATTTTCTTTTCTTCATACGTGACTTCCTTTCATATAGAGATGTTTTGAGTAATGGTTTTCTGTATGTTGATTATATCATGTAATTGTCTGGGAGTGTGGAAAAAAGTTCCTAAAAAGAAAGACTCCGGTTGCAATGACCGGGCCTTCTTTTTAGGAATCTGTATTAATTACCCAAATGGATTATTTAACTTTAGCAGTTTTTAAGTTTGACCATGGGCTGAATACTTTTTTGCCATCAAGAGATGTTCTGTTGAATGCATGCATTCCGACTGTCCATGTTCCAGCTGGTACATTCTTGAATGTAGCTGTTACTGTACTCTCTTTGAGGTTAAGTACTTTGTGAGCGCCATAATTATATGGACGTAACTCACCATTGTCTTTCTTGGAGGATGTTCCAAGAACTACATCGTAACCTGTTGCATTAGCAGATAATTCATATGTTACTTTAACTGTAGATCCGCTTACTTTTACACTCTTGATAACTGGAGCATCCGGTGTAGTTGCTGTTACAGAGAACTGGAATCCATTGGACCATTCTCCGAATACTTTCTTACCGTTTGCATCACGTGTCCAAGCATGGCAGTATGCATAATATGTGCCCTGATCTACATATTTGAATGCTGTAGATGTCTTAGCCTGGTTTTTGTTTACGGCTGCGTAATTTTTATTTTTAATGCAATCTTTGTCTGCAGAAATTACATAGTCATAACCAGAAGCTCCGTCTACTTCATCAGAAAGGATTACAGTAGCTTTATTGCCAACAACTTTAACATTGCTGATCATTGGAGCACCAACTTTTCTGCCGCCGATTTCAACATTTACAGAACCTGTATAGTTCTTTCCGCCATCAATTACTGATACAGTAGCTGTTCCATCGCCATTATCTTTTACAGTGAAGTTTTCTTTCTCTTCGATAACATTACCGTTTGTTACTGTTGCTTTCAGATTCTTATCTACAACTACAGTACAATCTTTAAGATCTTTCTTATCAATTCCCCATACGAAAGCTGAGGTTCCGTATACATTATTGAATGAATATCCACCCATCGGAATTACTTCAACCTGATATGGTTTAGTTGTTGTTGCATCTACAAATTTATCTGGTGTAGTTTTTCCATCAATGGAACTAAGTACAAGTTTATAATCGGTACCTTCTACTAAAGTTTTACCATTAACTGTAACACTTACCTGAGGTGTAACTGGTTTTCCACCAGCATACGCACCATTGGCTACAGTGATATTTCTTGCTGTGAAATAAGCAGCTTCAATATCGAAGTGTGCTAAATCAACGATATTTTTCTGAAGAACAGATTTTTCATTGGTCAAAGCATCATACTGATATAAAACACCATTTTCAACAGTATATGTGATATTATCACGAGCAGAATCACCGAAGTGAATTACACCTCGCAGATCTTTTAATGTTAAGGTATTTGCTTCATAATTTCCTTTGGCTACAACTGCAACAAAACCAGTTCCTGCATTTATGTTATTGATATATTTAATTTCATAATCTGTATCTTTGGTAGCTTTAATGCCAGTACCTGGTGTAAAAATTTCACTTCCAAATTTCTGAGCTTCACCATCATATGTAAAGTTAGTAATATCAGCATATTTGTAGGTTGGATCAATATCTACCTTTGTTTTATCTGACTTATAAAGCTTTAATGTACCTGTCAGTTCTTTTCCCTGAATGTTAAATTTCTGTGTTTTAGTTCCTGTAAAGTTACTGTTAGTTGTTTTTGGAGAAATTGTAACACTTCCCATTTCTTTGCCGGCACTTATATTATCACCATAGGATACATAAGTAACATCAAAGTATTTGGTAACATCAACTTTTCCTAACATTACTTTGCTTACTAATGGTTTTACCTGTCTTCCAGAATATTTAAAAGTATTTGCCTTTCCAGCTACAGCTACAGCTTTTGTACCATTTGCGGCTAAAGTAACAGAAACATCTTCAGCTTTTGCAGGAGTGATCTCAAATGTAGCAGATGCAGTTGTTCCATCATCGTATTCACTTCCCTTGGTCGGTACAACAATTACGGTTGCTGTTCCTGCATTAATGTTGTCTTTGTATTTCAAAGTATAATCAATACCTTTATCCAGAGTAACAGTTCCATCTTTTACAACAACATTTGCAGAAATCTCTTCCCCTGTAAATGTGTAGGAAGATTTTTCAACTGTAATACTTACATTGCTGATAGATTTTTTTTCAATCTTTGAATATGCAATGAGTTCGTCAGTACCAGTTGCTTTTGTATAATTTCCGTCCTTTGCAAGAGTTGCTACTGCAAATACATAATCACCTGGTACATTTGTACCTGCTGCTGCCTTGATTTTTGCAGTTGTGTTAAGAGAATTAGGATTGGATGTTTTTACATAATAGTATTTAACAGTGTAATCTTTATCATAAGTAAGCGCTAATTTTTTATCCGCATTACTATCTAATGCTGTTTCAAATTTTAATCCCATTGCATCTTTATACAGAGATGCATCATAATTATTTGCAGAGTTTACAGTAACTTTAGATTTCGCTGTAAAATCACCGGCATTAACAGTATCAGTTACAGTATCTGGCTTAATTTTGAAGTATACTTCTTTTACACTGCCAGCATAAGAGTCTTTTCCTGTGATAATTACCTTGGCATATCCGGCATTTACATTATTTTCATAAGAAACAGAATACTCAGATGTTGTTAATTTGTGGCTTTGATTATTCTCATCAAGGAATGTCACTTCAATAGCTTTGATTTTTTTGGAATCTAAAGTATAAGCCTCCCCAGTATACGGAACTTCTGCAGTTGTAGCTGTCTTTGATGTTACAAGCTGTGCATTAACTCCATTATCAAATGTTGCCCATACAGTTCCAATAGATCTGTTTACAAGAGTAATTGGAAGCGTAATACTTCCTTCTACATTTGTTGAGTCAGAAGAATAACTGATTGTAACAGCACCTTCTACAACACCTTTCTTATCTGCATTAGCGGCATCAAAAACAACTTTATTTACCTGAATAACAACATTATTACCCAGAGAATCTAAAGTAAAGGATTTTCCATCTTTTCCTGTCAGTTTAATATCTGCTGGATTAATAGATGCAGTAGGTTTTCCTTTGAAATCACTAATACTGTATTCTTTTGTAATCGTTCCAGTGCATTCGCTCAGGTTACGTTTAACAATTGCATATGTATTTTCAGTTTTTACTTCAGTAAGTGTAGCAGTTGTATCAAAGTTTTTCAGAATCTTCTTAGCCGCATCTGTATCAGCAAAGTTCAACCATGCGTCAGATTTAACGGAATATCCTGTTCCGACTGCTATATCAGTTCCCTTTACAGAAAATGTTGAGTTAAGTGCTTCTGTAATATCAACTTTTTTCTGTGTATCAGCATTAACTTCTACTTCAAGTTTAACATCACTCTTGCCGAAGCTCTGTACAGTGCCAGTATAACCAAGAGAAGTTGTTACTAAAGATGGTTTCAGATTATCTTTAGTAATTGCTAATGGAGTAATTGTATAAACAGCTTTGGCTGTTTTTCCTGTGAATCCATATGCTGGAGATGAAGGGTCATCTGTGCCATCAATTGTTCCATAAACAGTAATTTCTTTATCTGTTACATTTGTAAAATCGTTACCTTCTACTTCATAATGCCAGTTAATCTGATCATTAGTAATAGTCTGATCTGCTCCTGCTAATACATATTCATATGTAGTGGTAGGAGTTGGCTTATTTTCTTCGCCATTGTATACAACAGTACCTGTTGTTATATAATAACCTTTTGAATCAGTTGTTGTGCCTGTTGGTGTAAATTCCTTACCAAAAGTAAGTGGCTTACCACTTGTGTTTTTAGCCAATACAGCAGTCAAATCATAAGCTTTAACAACACCACCTGTGAGAACCACACTAAATATAGTTGAATAAGTTGTTGTAGCTCCTCCGAGCTGATAAATTCTTAAAGATATAGTTTTACCGTAATCTTCTTTAACTGGAGTATATGATAATTCAGAAAGCTCATCAACATATCCTGTGGCATTCTTTCCAGATGCTTCTACTCCGTCGGCCATCCAAGTATAATAAAAACCTTCAACAGCTACACCTTTATTTGTAATACTTCCAGATGCTACTGTAATAGCATTTTTTCCCCATGAGCCAACTTCACTAAGCTTCAGATTTGAAACAGTATAGTTTTCTTTATTAATTTCTGTACCATCATCAACTTCCTGTGCTACTGGAGCATCTGTTGTATCGTCAACAGCAGGAGTTTCTGCTGTATCATCTGAAAACTCAGTTGCATCAGTAGTTTCTTCGGGAGTTGGAGCTTCTGTAGCAACTGATACATCTGTACCATCACTGAACTCAGCAGCCCATACCGGCACATTAGAAGTAGCAAGCATTGCAACAACAAGTGACATACTTAATGTCTTTTTTGCCATGCCCTTCTTTGTGTTTTTAATCTTTGTCATGATTATAGTTCCCCTTTGGGTGGTGGACAGGTTGATTTTTGATTAAAAAGCACATTCTCTGATTAGAAATTCATTCATGACCCTGAAAAAATGATTATTTATAACTGCCTTTTTTACGCATCAGAGCGATATTTTTGTATTTATATGCTCTTTTACAGCCGACAGAATGAGAAAAAAGAATAATCAAACAATCCGACTCTGTACTTTTCAGATTTTTAATAATTTTTATAGTTCCTTTCGTGGAAACAAGGTAATAATTATGCTATATTGATAACAGAAATAAATCAACGGGAGGTGCTGGATACGGCGGAAAAAAATAAGATCAAACCGGATACCATACTGAAGAACTTCTGGAGAGACAACAGACATTTTGCGGATTTGTTCAATGCAGTATTTTTTAACGGGGAACAGGTGCTGAAGCCGCAGGATCTTACAGAAGCAGATACGGATGTTTCCTCCATGCTGAAATTTAATGGTCATGCGGAAACAGTACAGAAGATCCTGGATGTTGTAAAGAAGACGGCATATGGTGTGGACTTTGTTCTCTGGGGACTGGAAAATCAGGCAAAGATCCACTATGCGATGCCGCTGCGCCATATGGTCGGAGATGCGTTTTCTTACATGAAAGAATATGATGAGATTGCAGCAGTAAATAAGAAAAACGGGGATTTCCATTCAGCGGATGAATTCCTGTCAGGTTTTAAGAAAACCGACCGGCTGCATCCGGTGATCAGTCTGTGTGTATACTATGGAGAAAGTGAATGGGATGGTCCGTTTTCCCTGAAGGATATGCTGGAGATCCCCGAAAAGATAGAACCACTGGTATCGGATTACCGTATGAATCTGGTCCAGGTAAGATCAAGTGGGGAACTGTGTTTCAGTGATCCGGATGTAAACATGGTGTTTGATATGAGCCGTCTGATCTATGCCAGGGATTATGCGAAGATCAAAGAAGTCTACAGTGACCATGATATCCCGGCAGATCTGGGCGTTGTGATAGGTGCTATTACAGAATCACAGAAACTGATCGATCATGCTATGGAATCGGAGCAGAGAGGAGGGCAGATCAATATGTGTAATGCATTGGAAAAGTTAAGACAGGAGGGGCGTCAGGAAGGTCGATGGGAAGGTATCCTTGAAGGTATTCGTGCGACTGTAAGGACCTGCAGGAATTTTAATATCAGTGAGGCAGATACGGTCAGAAATATCATGAATGAATTTTCCCTGTCACAGGAAGAAGCTGTCAATTATGTAAAAAAATACTGGTAAAATGAAAACCTTATCAGTAAGAGCCTTTGGTCCATCTGGTCCGGGGCTCTTTACTTATACCAGAGTAAAATATAATACACTATTTTCGGGATTCCGGTATCTAACTAGATTTTCACAAAAAACAAAAGAAGTTCTTTCTGGTTTATCTTCAAATCATCAATTTTACTCCAAAAAAGTGGCAAGATTTTTTTGATTGAACTTTTTCTTCCTGAAATTGAATTTTATCATGGTTCTTTATGGAAATATATTCTGGTAAAAATCTGTCTCTTATACACATCTGACGC
>ENA-OZKH01000787-OZKH01000787.1-human-gut-metagenome-genome-assembly--contig:-NODE-787-length-10829-cov-6.448673_pt1 | contig 10829 bp, 8 predicted proteins | sample MGYA00244180_ERZ653758 | MGnify/ENA primary metagenome ERZ653758 (study PRJEB26926, sample SAMN06165252) | human gut metagenome | biome: ENVO:00009003; feature: ENVO:2100002; material: ENVO:00002003...
GTATGTCATACCTCAGACCCTACACTTCGCGCTCCTGTTACGGTATGTAACAATTATTGAATAAAAATAACTCAATGAGGTTATGGTCATGAGCCAGAAAACCCTGTTCAAAAAGACTGCGCTGGCAGTCGCAGTGGCAATCGTCTCTACGTCCGCCTGGTCCGCGGGCTTTCAGTTAAACGAATTTTCTTCCTCTGGCCTTGGCCGTGCGTATTCCGGGGAAGGCGCAATTGCTGATGATGCGGGTAACGCGAGTCGTAACCCTGCACTGATCATGATGTTCGATCGTCCGACCTTCTCTGCTGGTGCAATCTTTGTTGATCCGGGTGTTGATATCTCGGGCCGCTCGCCAACAGGCGCCAGCCTGAAGGCAGACAACATCGCGCCAACAGCCTGGGTGCCAAACCTCCACTTCGTTGCGCCAATTAATGACCAGTTCGGCTGGGGCGCTTCCGTGACGTCTAACTACGGTCTGGCTACCGAGTTTAATAATAACTACGCCGCAGGGGCGTATGGCGGTAAAACCGACCTTGAAACCCTGAACCTGAACCTGAGCGGTGCTTACCGTCTGGACAACCACTGGAGCTTCGGCGTCGGCTTTGATGCGGTTTATGCTAAAGCGAAGATCGAGCGCTACGCGGGTGACCTGGGTAAAGTCGTTGCTGGCTCAGGCGCTCTGCCGCCGATTCCGGGTCTGGCACAGCAGGTTGCAGGTATTCCGGCAGATACCCAGATTGCTTACCTTAAGGGTGACGAATGGGGCTTCGGCTGGAACGCCGGTATCCTTTATGAAATCGATAAAAATAACCGCTACGGTTTAACCTACCGTTCCGAAGTGAAAATTGACTTCGATGGCGATTATAAGAGCAGCCTGCCTTCAGCCTATAACCAGATTCTGGGTAGCTTCGGCCTGCCAATGGGCACCGACGGCCGTACCACTGGCGGTTCTCTGAGCCTGCACTTGCCAGAAATGTGGGAACTGTCGGGTTATAACAAAGTGGCGCCGCAGTGGGCGGTTCACTATAGCCTGACCTACACCAGCTGGAGCCAGTTCCAGGAGCTGAAAGCGACCAACAGCAATGGTGACACGCTCTTCTATAAAGATGAAAGCTTCCGTGATGCCTACCGTATCGCGCTGGGTACCACCTACTATATGGATGACAACTGGACATTCCGTACCGGTATTGCCTTCGATGATAGTCCTGTACCGGCTGACAAGCGTTCCATCTCCATTCCGGACCAGGACCGCTTCTGGCTGAGCGCAGGTGCAACCTATGCCTTCAATAAAGATGCTTCTATCGATGCGGGCATCTCTTACATGCACGGTCAAAAAGTTAACTTTAAGGAGGGGCCGTATGAGTTCTCTTCTGAAGGTAAAGCCTGGCTGTATGGCATGAACTTCAACTACGCGTTCTAACCGCGCAGGGATTAAAAAAGGTGAGCATGGCTCACCTTTTTTCTTTATTCCGGGTCGATATCTTTATTCCGAGTCGATATCTTTTAATTCGTTCTCGATTGCTTTCGCGTTCGGATTCTCTTCCGGCTTCAGCTTGCCGCCATTGGCAATAAAGTCGTGATTCTGGAAGTAAGCTTCGCGGACCATAATATACGGGTCAGAAGACTGACGCAGCAGACCGTCCGAATCAAGCAGTTGCGCACGCGTCTCGATCCCTTCCACCGTCCATTTCCCTACCGACAGCGGCCAGGTCAGCCACGACAGAACCGGATACAGCGTATCCACCATGTCGCCGCCGTCATCACGTACGGTGAAACTGCCGTAGAATGGCAGATGAACATACGGACCATAACCCACGCCATAATGCCCCATCGTACTGCCGAAACGGTGCGGTTGCTCACGCTGAAGTTTCGGGTTCGCCATACCGGCAACATCGATGAAGCCCCCCATCCCCAGCAATGAGTTCAGGAAGAAGCGGGTAAAGTGCACCATACCCTGATACGGATCGCCCTGCAGGAAGTAGTTCACCATCACCGCAGGTTCTTCCAGGTTACTGGTGAAGTTACTCAACCCGTTACGCGCAGGTTGTGGAACATAATCACGCCATGCAACTGCCACCGGGCGAACCACATACGGGTCCAGCACGTTGTAGTTGAAGCTGTACATTGAGCGGTTAAATCCTTCGAGAGGATCGGAGCGTCCCGTTTGCTCTCCAGAGCTGGCGCAGCCCACAAGCATCGTCGCGCCCAGCGCAAGCGCCGACAGCCGAAGTTTCATAAATATCTCCCTGTTCAGTATGGCTATCGTTGATTGCCATCCGTAACGGAGCATAGGTTGCTCCGCCTGTAAACGTGCAAGTGATTGTAACAGCACGTTTACCGATGTCTACGAGCACAATTACGGGCAGTAACCACCGTCACTCTGATCTCAGCATAGCCTGGCTTTTAGAATTCGTTTCGCTGGCAATTTTATAATGTCTTTTAATGAGATGTATCGCCTTTGTTGCCATTGCCGCCAATTTAAGAGCATCCCCACGGGCATTTCATTAAAAGCCGCTACGCTTTATAGAAAGATCATCGTGTTGGAGTGGCTATGAAAGAAGTGGGCGAAGAAAAAATTGGCGAGAGTAATGAGGAAATTGAAATTGAAAGCGAGGAAAAAGAGCGCGGTGAGGAGATAGAAATCAATGAAGATCGCCTTCCTTCCCGTGCGATGGCGATCCATGAACATATCCGACAGGATGGCGAAAAAGAGATGGAGCGTGATGCCATGGCTCTGTTTTGGTCGGCCATCGCGGCAGGCTTGTCGATGGGCGCCTCACTCCTCGCCAAGGGCATATTTCATGTGCAACTGGAAGGGGTACCCGGTGGATTTTTACTTGAAAATCTCGGCTACACCTTTGGCTTTGTGATTGTCATTATGGCGCGCCAGCAGCTGTTTACTGAAAACACCGTTACTGCCGTTCTCCCGGTGATGCAAAACCCTACCCTCGGTAATTTCGGTTTACTGATGCGTTTATGGAGCGTGGTGCTGCTGGGGAATATCATCGGTACAGGCGTGGCGGCATGGGCATTTGAATATATGCCGATATTCGATGAGCCCACCCGGGATGCCTTCGTGAAAATCGGTATGGACGTAATGAAAAACACGCCGTTCGAAATGTTCTCGAATGCCATCATCTCCGGCTGGATAATCGCGACCATGGTGTGGATGTTTCCTTCCGCGGGCAGTGCCAAAATTGTCGTGATCATATTAATGACCTGGCTGATAGCGCTGGCTGACACCACGCACATCGTGGTCGGAACCGTTGAAATCCTCTATCTGGTCTTTAATGGTACGCTTCACTGGAGCGATTTTTTCTGGCCGTTCGCCCTGCCGACGCTGGCAGGCAATATCTGCGGCGGAACGTTTATCTTTGCACTGTTAAGCCATGCGCAAATCCGTAACGACATGTCTAATAAGCGCAAGGCCGAACAGAAAGCGCGGGAAAACGATGATAAATCTGCAAAAAAATCGACCTGAATGGTGACTCTTTGAGCAGTCAGGCGGCGACGAGCTTAACGAAAAGTGTAAATGAGGCTATACTCGTGCCGCCTTGTCCCCTTAGTTAAATGGATATAACGAGCCCCTCCTAAGGGCTAGTTGCAGGTTCGATTCCTGCAGGGGACACCATGTACCCCCTCTCCTGATGTCTACCAGACTCGAGAAAACTCCCTTATAAACAGTGATACACCCTCTCCTCTTGCTACCCGATCTCAACCGACTTCGCGCTTTTTCAATCGCTCTTTTGGTCCTGATGGTTACAGCTGTGCCTACTCAGGGATAGTCCGCTTTAAGAATATCAAGTTGCTCATCGCGTCAGATACGACCACTTTGCACTCCAGACGTCTCCACCATCACCCCTACCGCATCTGAAGTCCGCTCTGGTCACTCACCCATCTCGGTAACAGACTGAATTTCATAAAATTTTTAGCACCATTTTACTCTGGTGAATTCCGTTTTATTTCAGCGTATCGGGCTGCCAGTTGTTTCAGATGCATCTCCAGCTGAGACCTCGCAGCTGCAGGTAAAGGTACACCAGGAGGATTTTCGGACAAGATACGCAGTTGCTCTTCAGCCGGAATGGACTGGTTAAAAGACTGCCGGACGGAAAATACAACGGACTTCAGTTCACTGACCGTCATGTATTTGCCTTTCTGCTCATCAAGCCCGTTCAGCCGGTCACTCAATTTTTGTAGCGTTGACATTCCCTTATACCAGCCATTGAGCTGTTCTACCGGTAATGCGGCAGCATTAAGGTGTTGCTGCCACTGTTGTATCAGGGGTTTTGCTTGCTCCGGCCACAGCACCTGAACCTGTTCTGTAAGTTTTCGGCTGTAAGTAATACTCCAGTCAGGAGGCAATTTATCCAGTCGGGCAAGCTGCTGCTGTGTTTGTTCTATCATTGTTTGTGATGACGGAGATTGCTGACGCAACATATCCAGTTTTTCAGGCGCGAGAGGTGCAGGTAACGGAGCCAGTGAGGCAGCAAGCTGAGTCTGTAGCGGGTCTGGCCGGTGAAGAAATTGCCAGCTCCACACTGCGCTCGTACTTATTATCAGCATGGTACACATTCCGGCAGCGAAGGATTTCCACTTTTTTACCTGAGTGGGCATTGCCGTCAGTACTTCCACATTTGGGTGGTGTTCTGGCTGTGCAACGAATACCCACTTCACTGGGCTGTCTGGCGCTGGGGTCTCTTCAGAGAGACTACCGGTATGAGAGCCTGTTGATATGACTGCACCATTCTTTACGGTGGCAGGCAGGACAATCCCAGACTGAATATTCGACCCGGTACCGGTTGTATCGTTGCTGTTTTCCAGCCGGACAGCGCTGTTGTGCATCAGGGAACGCAACGTATCGAGCTGGCTCAGATGCTTAAGCTCCAGACGTTGAAGCACCTCCCCCAGACTGCCAAGCAGTTGCTCAGCCCGATACAGTTGTCTGAGGTCGCTGTAATTGAGCGGGAGCGAGCGCATCCGCTGCTGAAGACGCTGGTTCAGACTGCTGAGGATTTCCATGCGGGCATGTACCGGCTGCGGCCACAGTGTCCCCCACTGATGGCTTATCAGCGCATCCAGTATCGCCAGGCCTTCATTGAGGCCGAATAAGCCGGCCAGCTGCGTCCGTGCCAGCGTGTACCAGGCCGCCGTCTGTAACTCCACACCGTTTTGCTCAAACAGTGAAAGGCAGAGTTTTTCGACATAATGCCAGTTCACATCCGGACGAGCCGGATGTGTCAGCTTACTCAGTTCATCACGCAGGGTGGCATAATCCGCTAGCGTGCGCGGATCGCCACCGGTTTTTAGTTTACGTGGAGTGATGTCATGCATGACCAGTTGTCCATTTGACATATAAGGAGGAGCTTTAGAAGGTTATTGTTTCTGCAATATCAGCCAGACTTTTACTGACAGATGGAGCCTGCGCGGGCTGTCTGATCTTACAGGCGGGTCGTCGTGTCGAGATAATGCTGTTGCTTAAGATGTCGCAGGAGAACCCGCCCTTCTGGCATAAACTCGGTGCCATAGCGCACCAGACCAACACCTTTGAGTTCGGCATCAATGGCATAGCGTATTTCGCCCGGGACGTCCTGCTCCAGCAGGACAACCGTTATTTTTTTCAGACGAGGCTCATATTTGAGCAAAACAGCCGACAGGGTGCCCATCAGCTCATGGGCAGTGCCCGGCATGCCCTGCAGAATTTTTGCCATATCCGGCAAACCATAGTCCGGCAGATGCGCCAGCGAGCCCGCACGGCTGCTGAGAATACGCTGCATGTTGTCGAGTACGGACAGAATGACCTGGTTCTGCTCACTGACCTGATGCAGGTCGAGGCTGCCGGTAAAGTTGCCGTAGAGCGTTTCATACAACGAAGGACGGGCTGACTCACTCATCTTTCAGCGCCTGCAGGGTCAGCCGGTTATTGCCCGCTTCAATCACCCGTGCCTTATCCGGATCAAGGTCATCGCGGCTCAGTACCACGCGCCAGGTATTGTTCACCTGATCCGGTGACATAAACATCCCGGCTACTGCCACATACTGAGCGTCTTCCTCCATTGGCATATCGACCGTCACCGCGCCGCCCGGCTGCAGGCGGATATCCTTTTCGGCTACCTGGTCAGCCCTGATAGCCTGACTGTCGGTTTTAAACAGTGACGGGTAGTCCGTGCTGTCGAAGGTCTTTCGATCTTTCAACTGATAAATTCTGACAACAGTGGACAATGCCACTCCGCCGGCATTACTGTTCACGCCTTCGCGGGCGCGTATATCCAGATGCAGGGTTTTTACCTGCTTATAAAAAATCGACCTGGTCACAGCAACGGTGCCGTCTGTCACTTTTTGAGTCAGCCCACAGCCCGCGAGTATCATTGTGATACCAGCGACCAGCGCAGCCAGAGGAAATTTACCAGCGGTAATCGCCATCTTCATCGGTCTCCCTGCGGTGAATATTTTCTTGTACCCGCTCATAGCGGCCAAGATTGATGGTTATGGTTTTGGGGTGCGCGGCGATGCTTGCCGCATTCAGCGGTCGCATAACGGCAGTGCGGCCCAACTGTACTGCGCCAGCTTTAGGGTGAATACTCATCGTCGCGTCCGGCAGCAGGCTACGGTCGACACACAGCTGCAGGCGGACATCAAGCCGTGACCCAAGATACACATGCAGCAGCGCCATCAGGTCCGTGTGAAGCTCCCCACCCGGTAACCAGCCCTGCACTTCATCCGGGTCGGTAGTGGCCAGACGCATCAGTACCTGGCTGTTCACCTCGGTGGCATAGTTGCCCATCACCGGACGATTTGTCAGGGTGACAGGCTGGCTAACGCTCATGGTCAGGGGCTTCTTCAGCGGCACACGGCGTTTATCATGGTGCCAGATTTTCGCCTGCGTGTTGGGTGCCAGCAGACGCACCAGCGAGGTCATACCTTCCCCAGTCCGCCCCGGCAATAGCATGACCGGCAGCAGCGCCAGAAAGCGTGAGGCTGGCGTCGCTATGCTGTCTGTGCATCCATCAATTCCTAGTCCGGCAAGCCCCAGAAGGTACTGCGAGGTTTTGTCTTTCCCCCCTTCCTCAAAGGTTGCCGGATACGAATATTTCCGCCAGATGCGGTAGTACTGGGCAATCAGTCGGTGGTTAAAGATATCGAGGAAATCCGCAGTGGCTTCATACCCTTCCCGCCGCTGGGTGATGTCATCAATGTAGTGTGTCGGCAGCGGAGACTCCACGCCGTAGAGCCCCATAAAGGTGATACGCACCGTCGGTGGAAGATGCGAATGCTCAGACTGTTCAATCCCTTTGATTTCCGATGCCGGGAAGCCCATGCCCGGATGGGGTCGGAAGCGTACCGGTTCATGACGTACCTGCCAGGTGCTGCCCGTAACCGGTTTGTCAGACTGGCTCTGTTCCAGTAACTGGCAGAAGCGGTAAAAGTTGATATATGGCAGCCGATCGCCCAGCCGCTTTATCAGCCTGGCAGGCGCGGACTGTGATTCTCTTTCCACCGGATGCATTTTCCTTCTGGCTGAACGATGAGGGTGAGCTGGTTGAACTGATTCATATCGGCATACAACGAAAAGAACCGGTTAAGCATTTCACCAAACAGGTGAATATCGCCCTCACCGGTGAAGCCGTTGCTGTCGAGGGTCACTTCGATATCCAGCCCCCGCAGCAGGTAGCCCTGCTCAAAACGTTGAAGGCGGTGGTGCTCCACATGCTGTATCGCTTCCAGACGCCGGGTGTTCAGCTCATCTTCCTGCCAGTTATAGAGCGCAAGCGTCCCGCGTAGCACTTCGGCGGTGCTCATCATGTTCAGGAACCCAGAGCCCAGGTGACTCAACACCCTCCAGTGGAAACGGTCTTCCGCAGGCGGGTATACCGGCAGCGTGGGCTTACAGAGGTTGTGAACCGTCAGTTGCGTATCCACCACCTGCTCGCAGCGGTCCAGCAGCGTGCTCTGCAGTGCCCGGCGCGGTAACTGACCGTTGGTACCCGTGATTTGCAGCGAGACAGCTTCGCGCTCAAACAGGCGGTCATCTTCCCACTGGTGCCCGCCAAGGATAAGCCAGGTGTCATATAGCCCAGTGATGCCACGCTTTACACGGGTGTGGTAATACCGGGGCGGCGCATGACGGCGCATCATTCCGCCCTTGTGGCGGAAGCTGCTGAACGGCACGTATTCGGCATCACGAGTCCTGTTTGATCCGGTGACAGAATCGACGGCATAAATATCGGTGTGTCCATCCTGCAGCCGTTTAGGGCGCAGCAGGTACTCACTTTCCAGCCCCGTAATGGTGAGCGGATCCGCCTCCAGCGTGAAAAGGTTAATCACTGGCACACAATGCAGACGAACCGCGTCATCGGTGACCGGCAGGTCTGATGGCCACGGCGTACTGAACACGACCTCAATGTCGAAGTACTCTGCCCCGGCAGGTGGCGTGATACCGGCCAGACCATTGAGGTGGACAAACATAAACTTGTCGCGAAAAGTGAAGTACTCCAGCAGCAGCTGGTAGCCACTGAAAGCGGCGTCACCTTTCGGCCACAGGCCGTCCTCTTCAGCAAACCCGCCCGGCGAGAAATAACCGTCAAGCCGGATACGATCAGTCTGCCCGGGCAGGCGCATGTACAGCGCCGCCTGCCGTTTGGTGAGCATCAGATGTAACTGGTTGCTGACGGGGGCATCCGCCCCGAGATACAGGCTCAGACGGCTGAGGTCAGCACTGGACCAGTCTGCCTGGCTGCTGCAGGCAAAGCGTATCCGCAACAGCGACCGACCGTCGGGTTCGGTTGTCATGGTAATGCCCGAAACACCCAGGGGATTAAGCCTCACATCCTGGGTGGTACGGTAACGACAGACGGTGTTCTTTGGCCCTACCGGACGGGAATATATCTCAAGACCCGCTGGCACCACTTCTGCCATTTTCATCGCATGCGGCGCAGGGGTAAATGCCACTACCGAGAGCGACGGAATAGTGCGTAGATAGTGTGGCCAGAGCATGCTGACCAGCCCTTCTGTCAGTTCCGGCAGATCGTCATCTATCTTTTCACGCAGGCGCCCCATCGAAAAAGCAAAGCCTTCGAACAGGCGTTCAACATACGGATCTGGTGTACCGGCCTTGTCGAGGTCCAGCATCGCGGCGCGATCCGGGTGGGTTTGGGCAAATTCTTTCGCGGCCTCACGCAGGTAGCGCATTTCCGCGTCGTAATAACGCAGGGTCAAATCTTCCATTTATTCAATTCCTGTTGATTTAACCGCAAAGTACGGCGGCGCGGGCAGGATCGGCAGCGATCAGCCCGGCAAGTAACTGGTCCATTATGGGTATTAGTCGGGCCTTATCAGCCTCACTGCGACCGGCTTTCAGGCGCAGGAGTTTCAGATGGCGGGCGTGGACTTCAAACAGCAGTTCTGGCTCCCACTCAGTGAGAGTGACCTCGCCAGCGCGCACGCCCAGCTCAGCAAACAGATGCACCGCCAGTTCATTTTTTCCGTACTGCTCCGCGATACGCCCCATCAGCAGGCGCAACAGCCACTGCTGTCGGGCAGTGGTGACGCCAAGGCGGTTCTGTAGCCAGGCCAGCGCCATATCCGGGCCTTCACTGTCCGCCAGGGCCATCGCTTCCGGCTCCAGTGCCAGAATGTCATCGTTGCCGCCGGACATCCGTGCCGAAGCTGTGTCATTACCCCACCCGCCACTGGTATCCAGCACGCTTTGCTGGATCCAGTTCAGCGTCACTTCATCTGCAAACGGGGTACCGTCACTGAAGGCAAGCGTTTCGAGCCCGGATAACCGGGCCAGCAGTCCTTTCAGGTCAGCGGCAATGATGTCGGCCAGCGCCTCCTTGCCGGACTTCGTCAGCGCCTGATGGATATACCATTGCAGATCCAGCCACAGATGATTGGCACCGCGGGAAAACGTGCTGTCTGCTGTTTCCAGCATCTCAGCCCAGTTCTGTTGCAAGTAGAGGCGTTTGAGCAGCGCTCGCTGGTCCGCTCTTGGTGGTTCGATGCGGGTACGACCCTGTGCATCCGGGGCAGGAATGGCCCGCAGGGTGTCATGGCGCAGGCTTTTCATCAGATGGTGTGCTGACAGCCAGCCATCAGGCTGCTCTCGGAGGTATTCAGTGAGTGTGCGGGCCTGGGCCAGCAAATCCTGGCCTGAAGTGATTCGCCCGATTGACGGCACATCGCTGTGACTCACCAGAGGAGGGTTTTCTCCTGCGCTGGCATTCTGCGGTACCACAGCATCCACACCGCCGGCTTTCTGCAGACGATTCTCCAGCGCACCGTACAGCGCATTAAGTTCCGGCCGTGTTTCATCCGGCTCATTTTCAATCAGCTGCGCTATCAGCAGCAACGCCCCGGTAGTACGCACAGCCTCTTCCCTGACTACTTCCGGGTACAGGAAAAGAGAGTCAGTCATGCGCGAACCCGCCAGCCACTCCAGCGCCGCCTTACGGCTGCGGTCACGCTGCGGGTGCAAATGTGTACCAAAGCGCTCCAGCATACCGGCCAGCAGTTCGAGTCCTTCTGCCAGCCCCTGTTCACCCTCGCGGTGCAGCTTTGCCCAGCAGTAGTAGGTGGCAACACGGATATCTTTGGCAGTCGTGGTCAGCAGTTTCTCTGCAAGCCGGCAGATGAGCTCAGTATCCGCACCGGAAAGTTTGTTAACCTCCTCGCGCATCTGCTGGAAATCATCGTCATAACCCGGGTCTTCGCCTACGGGGGATGATCCGGTCAGCGGCAGCAGCCAATTATCCCACTGCGCCACATGCTCACGGGTGGCGGCAAGCAGTGGTGCCTGCTCTGCCTGACAGGTACTGAGTAAGGCATTTAGCGTG
>ENA-OZKH01000800-OZKH01000800.1-human-gut-metagenome-genome-assembly--contig:-NODE-800-length-10728-cov-6.608170_pt1 | contig 10728 bp, 8 predicted proteins | sample MGYA00244180_ERZ653758 | MGnify/ENA primary metagenome ERZ653758 (study PRJEB26926, sample SAMN06165252) | human gut metagenome | biome: ENVO:00009003; feature: ENVO:2100002; material: ENVO:00002003...
TCTACACGTAAGGAGTCGTCGGCAGCGTCAGATGTGTATAAGAGACAGATGCTGTTGATGCTGCGCCAAAAATCGAAATCGCTATAAGTGTAACAGAAACAGGCAGAAAAGACAATCGACATTTTGTTGATTTGAGTGGACATTTTGAGCCACGGTTTGTGTTTTTCCGTTGCCAATCGGAAACAAATGGTCTATAATGGGGGACGGCAATGCATTTTATCCTGCGGCTGTGTGCGGCGGGGGTGCTATGGTAATATACATTTATAGAGGAGGTCCTTTTTTATGCAGAAGGAACAGCAGGAGCTTGCAAACCTCATCAAGGGCAAAAAGGTTGCCTTTATCGGTGCGGGCGTCAGCCACAAGCGCTGCATTGAGCAGTTTGTCGAGCTGGGCGCGCAGGTCACGCTCTGCGACCAGAAAAAGAGCCTGGATGACTTCGGTGACTACGCCGACACGCTGCGCCGCCTGAAGGTGAATTTGAGTCTGGGCGAGCATTATACCGACGGCTTCGCCGGGCAGGACATCATCATGCGCACGCCGGGCTATGAGTACTACAAGCCCGCACTGCAGGCTGCGCTGAAAGCCGGCGCAATGGTCACGAGCGAGGTGGAGCTTTTCTTTGAGTTTTGCCCCTGCGAGATCGTGGCCGTGACCGGCTCCGATGGCAAGACCACGACGACGACGCTGATCTCCAAGATGTTCGAGGCTGCGGGCCGCAAGGTCTTTTTGGGCGGCAACATCGGTGCGGCGCTGCTGCCCCAGCTGGCCGACGTAACCTCCGACGCCGTGGCCGTCGTCGAGCTGTCCAGCTTCCAGCTCATCAGCATGCGCCGCAGCCCGAAGGTGGCCGTCGTCACGAACGTGACCCCCAACCACCTCGACCACCACAAGGATATGCAGGAGTACATCGACGCTAAGCGGAATATCCTGCTCTACCAGAAGCAGCCCTGCCGCGCTGTCCTCGGCTATGAGAACGAGATCAGCCGCTCCATGCAGGCAGACTGCAAGGGCAAGCAGGTGTGGTTCACCCGCCTGCACGATACCGACAACGGTGCCTTCCTGCGCAAGGAGGACGGCATGCTCTGCATGGCCGAGGATGGTGTCGTGACCCCCTTCCTTGCCCAGAAGGATGTCAAGCTGCGCGGTCTGCACAACATTGAAAACCTGCTGGCTGCTGCCGCTGCCGTGTGGGGCGAGGTGCCCGTAGAGGCTATCCGTCAGGTGGGCAGCACCTTTACCGGCGTGGAGCACCGCATTGAGCCGGTGCGTACTCTGGACGGCGTGCTGTACTATAACGATTCCATCGGCACCAGCCCCACCCGTACCATTGCCGGTCTGCGCAGCTTTGACCGGAAGGTCATCCTCATCGCGGGCGGCTACGATAAGCACATCCCCTACGAGCCGCTGGCACCGGAGATCATCGCCCACGTCAAAAATCTGGTGCTGATGGGCGCGACTGGCCCCCGCATCGAGCAGGCTGTACGGGAGTGCTCCGGCTTTGACGAAGCCGCTCTGCCCATTCAACACGCAGACAATATGCAGCACGCCGTAGAGCTGGCGCGTGCCGCCGCAAAGCCCGGCGATATCATCATCCTGTCCCCGGCAAGTGCTTCTTTTGACCTGTACCCCAACTTTGAAGTGCGCGGCCGCGAGTTCAAAAAGATCGTCAACGCGCTCAAGTGATCGCACAGGTAAAGGATGTAAAGCGCCGCACCCGGTTCGCGAATGCCTGCCGGGGTCTGCCGGTGCTGGACGCTCTGCTGCCGCTGGACTGTGCGCTCTTTCGCAAAAGTCAGCCGTGGCGGTTCTACGCGGGCCCCACGCTGGCGCTGGAACTTTCCGGCAGCACGGCATGGCTGGCTGGGCACGCAAACCCCGCAGAATTGGCAGGCTTTTTGTCCTTCTGCGGGTGCGAGAGCGCCATTCTGGACGAAGCCGTTTGCCCGCCGCCGGATGGCTGGCGGAAAGCAGAAACGCTGACCGTGTTCGGGTTGCCGCAGGCTGGGCCGCTGCCCCTGCCCGCCGTGGACGAATCTTTGTGGACGCAGCTGACCCTCTGCCGGGAAGCTTCTGCTGCCCGGGTGGCAGAAGCACTTTATCCCGCAGACCTCACCCGGCAGGCAGACTTTTACTCAGAACTGTGCACAAAGCGCAGCCGGGGCAGGGCAGTGGCATGGACGCTGGAGCAGGGAAGTACAGTCGTTTGCACCGTGGGCGCTTATGCCCTGTGCAATGGGCAAGCCTACATGGCCTGCGGGCAGACCGCAGAGCCGCTGCGGGGCAAGGGCATCGGCGGGCGGCTCATTGTGGAAATGGCTAACAGCCTTGCCGCCGAAGGGCTGCGCCCGGTATTCCTCTGTGCACCGGAGCGGGTGCGGTTTTATACCCGCCTTGGCTTTGCAAAACAGGCAGAGTACGCCCGCTATGTGCCCGAGAAATGTTAAAGCTTCTTGCACAAAGAACCCAATAATAACAGGAAGGAACTATCACGTTATAATGTCGATTCTGAACCACTTTTTTGATTATAAGCCCGAGGTGCTGGCGCTGGACGAAAAGGCCATGGAGTTGTGCCAACCCTACTTCCGCCAGATGGAGGAAATCCGGGATTTCAACCAGCTGAAGATGCTCAAGGCCTTTGCCGATACCCAGATGTCCTCCACCGATATGCTGGGCACCACCGGCTACGGCCTGTGGGATACCGGCCGCGCCAAGCTGGAGCAGATTTTTGCGCAGGTCATGGGCGCAGAGGATGCACTGGTGCGCAGCCAGTTCCAAAGCGGCACCCACACGCTGGCGGTGGCGCTGTTCGGTCTGCTGCGGGCAGGGGACACCCTGCTGGCCGCCACCGGCCGCCCCTACGATACGCTGGAGGGCGTCATTGGTCTGGACGGCAAGGGCAGGGGCACCGGCACTCTGATGGACTACGGCGTAAACTATGATGAAGCCCCCCTCAAGGCCGACTTCACCCCGGATTACGACCTGATCGCCAAAAAAGCCCCCGGCGCAAAGGTGTGCCATATCCAGCGCAGCCGCGGCTATTTACAGCGCAACGCCTTTGATCTGGCTACCATCCGCAAAATTGCCGATACCGCCCGCGCCGCAAACCCGGAGATCATCATCTTTGTGGATAACTGCTACGGCGAGTTCACCCAGACGCAGGAGCCCTGTCAGGTGGGCGCGGATATCGCAGTGGGCAGCCTGATCAAGAACCCCGGCGGCGGCATTGCTCCCACCGGCGGCTACATCGTGGGTCGCAAGGATCTGGTGGAACTGTGCGCTTACCGCCTGAACGCCCCCGGCCTTGGCAAGGAGTTGGGCTGCACGCTGGAGACCCCCCGGAATATGTATCTGGGCTTCTACTACGCCCCCGGTGTGGTGTGCGAGGCCATTAAGACCGCCATCTACGCCCAGTGTATGCTGGAGCTGCTGGGCAAAAAGCCCATCCCACGCTACTGCGAGGCTCACAACGATATCGTCACCTGCTTTGATGCCGGTACGGCAGAGGCGCTCATCGGCTTCTGTCAGGGTATTCAGGCTGCCAGCCCCGTGGACAGCTACGCCGCCCCGGAACCCAGCCCGGAGCCGGGCTACACCGACGAGGTGGTCATGGCCAGCGGCAGCTTTACGCAGGGCAGCACCATCGAGCTTTCCTGCGACGGTCCTCTGCGCGCCCCTTATACCTGTTATTTGCAGGGCGGCTTGAACTTTGCCGCCAGCCGCGCCGGTGTGCTGCTGGCTGTCCAGAAAGCTTATTTTAAGGAGTAATGTTTGCCCTGCGGGCAGGATATCATTATAACAAAAGGAGCTATCGCACAACACGCTGCGATAGCTCCTTTTTTCCCTCTATACACAAAGTAACACACAAATAAACGCTTACACGGCACGGGCCTGCATGGCGGGGATCGGCTCGATCATAGCCGGGTGCATCCCCTCACGGTAGTCCAGATCTCCCTGATCCAGACCACGCAGCAGCACCTCTGCGGTAGCAATGTTGGTGGCAATGGGTACGCTGTGCATATCGCACAGGCGCAGCAGATTCTGTTCGGTCAGGCTGGCGGCATCGGCCTTCAGCGGGTCGCGGAAGAACAGCACCAGATCCACTTCATCACAGGCAACGCGGGAGGTGATCTGCTGTACACCGCCCAGCTTGCCGGAAAGGTAGCAGTGCACCGGCAGACCGGTAGTCTGGGCAAGCATCCGGCCGGTGGTACCGGTGGCGATAACATTATTGCGGGAAAGGATGGCACTGTAAGCGGTACAGAACTGCAGAGCCAGTTCTTTGCGGGAATCGTGGGCAAGAATTGCGATCGTCATAGGATGCTCTCTCCTTTACTTATTTTTACAATGCACCAGTTATGATGTACGAATTTTGAAATCCTGTGAAACGGGAGTGAAATCGATATCAAATCTTACACTATAGTTTTACCGCACAAAAAAAGCTCTGTCAAGAGAAAATTTTGCTTTTTTGACCTATAAAAACATAAAAGTACTACTTTTACATTGTGAGAAACGGCGAATTCTTGGATACATACCGCTATCCAAGAACGCTCGTTTTATGGGAAAGGTGAAAAATTTTTCAGTTTTCATATTCATTTTAAAATACAGTCCATCCCGGTAAAACAAAAATACAGGCCAAAGCAGCTTGCATCGGCCTGTACAGGAAATTTTTTTCAACTGTGAAAAACTTGCTCTGCCACGCCCGCAGGCCGGACAGAATTGTAAAAAAATTATGAAGAAGCTGGGGCAGGGGAGATCAGCGAATCTGCCCGTCACCGTGGATAACGTACTTGTAGCTGCAAAGCTCCTCCAGCCCCATGGGTCCCCGGGCGTGCAGCTTCTGGGTAGAGATGCCCATCTCGCAGCCCAGACCAAACTCGCCGCCGTCCGTAAAGCGGGTGGAGCAGTTTACATACACGGCGGCGCTGTCTACCGCAGCGGTGAACCGGTCGGCGTCTGCCTGCGTCTGGGTCAGGATGGCCTCGCTATGGCCGGTGGAGTGCTGCGCAATGTGGGCAATGGCCTCATCTACACTGTCCACCACCTTGACGGCAAGGATGTAGTCCAAAAACTCGGTGTCAAAGTCCGCAGGACCGGCAGGTGTGCCGGGAATGATGGCGGCGGCGCGTGCGTCCAGCCGCAGCTCTACCGGCAGCTTGCCCGCAGCCACGCGGTCGGGGCCAAGATGCTGTGCAAGCTTGGGCAGAAACTCCTGCGCAATGGCAGAGTGCACCAGACACACCTCCTCGGCGTTGCACACGCTGGGGCGGCTGGCCTTGGCGTTTTCAATAATATCCAGCGCCTTGGCCTGATCGGCGGTGTCGTCCACAAAAATGTGGCAGATGCCGGTACCGGTCTGGATGCAGGGTACCTTGGCGTTTTCCACGCAGGCGCGGATCAGCCCTGCACCGCCCCGGGGGATCAGCAGATCCACATAGCCCACGGCAGTCATCAGGGCGTTGGCAGAGGCGTGGGTGGTGTCCTCGATCAGGCAGACCGCGTTTTCAGGCAGACCGTTCTCCCGCAGCCCCTGCCGCAGCGCCTGTACAATGGCGTTGGCGCTGCACCATGCCTCCTTGCCGCAGCGCAAGATGCAGGCGTTGCCGCTCTTGATGGCAAGGGCGGCAGCATCGCTGGTCACGTTGGGACGGCTCTCGTAGATGATAGCAATCACACCCATGGGCACGGCGGTCTTTTCGATCACCAGCCCGTTGGGGCGCTCCACCCGCTTCAGCACCCGGCCCACCGGGTCGGGCAGGGCAGCGACCTCTTCAATGCCCTTTGCCATGGCGCGGATGCGCTCCTCGGTCAGGGCAAGACGATCCAGCATCACCTCGCTGATATGTCCCTTTGCAGCGGCCATATCGTCGGCGTTGGCGGCAAGGATAGCCGTCATGTTTGCCGGGCTGCACAGCTGCGCAGCCATACTGTGCAGTGCCTGTGCGCGGCTGGTGCTATCAGCCAGTGCCAGCGCAGCCTTTGCCCCGCGGGCGGCTTCCAGAATTTCCTGTGTGGTCATAGCTCAAACCTCCTGTGTGGACAGTGTGGGCTGCTTGTGCCCGGCAAAGCGGGTGCCGATGGGCTTGCCCGCAGCGATATCATACAGCAGTTCCGGGTGTGCGCCGTTGGCAATGACCATATCTGCACCGCTGCCGGTCACCATGCGGGCAGCCCGCAGCTTGGTTGCCATGCCGCCGGTGCCCAGTGCAGAGCCTGCACCGTCTGCCAGCGCCATCACCTCCGGGGTGATCTCCTCCACCAGCGGGATCAGTGCCGCATCCGGGTGGGTGTGGGGGTTCGCAGTGTACAGGCCGTCGATGTCGCTCAGCAGCACCAGCAAGTCGGCCTTGCAGCAGCAGGCCACAATAGCGGCCAGCGTGTCATTGTCGCCAATGGAGGTGATCTCATCGGTGGCAACGCTGTCGTTTTCATTGATGATGGGCAGTGCACCCAGTTCCAGCAGACGGGTCAGGGTGTTCTGGATGTTCACTCGGCGTTCGGTGTGCTCCACGTCCACGCCGGTAAGCAGGATCTGCGCTACCGTGTGATCGTAGGCACTGAACAGCCGGTCGTAGGTGTACATCAGCTCGCACTGCCCCACGGCGGCGCAGGCCTGCTTGGTGGTGGTATCCTTGGGACGTGCAGGCAGCGAAAGCTTGCCTACGCCCATGCCGATGGCGCCGGAGGACACCAGAATCACCTCGTGTCCCTCGTTCTTTAAATCGCTCAATACCTTGACCAGTTCCTCTGCATGGCGGATGTTCAGCCGCCCGGTGGGGTATGCCAATGTGGAGGTGCCTACTTTCACAACGATGCGCATGATTCCATTAACCCTTTCCCATTTCCTTTGTTTTGTCGTAAGCAGCCAGCACGGCATCCATCACCGCACCGCGCAGCCCGTGTTCTTCCAGTACCCGCACGCCCTGAATGGTGCTGCCGCCGGGGCTGCACACAGCATCCTTCAGCGCACCGGGGTGCTTGCCGCTTTCCAGCACCAGCTTTGCGCTGCCCAGTACCATCTGTGCGGCGTATTCCTGTGCCTTTGCCCGGGGCAGACCGCAGGCCACGCCGCCATCGGCCAGCGCTTCAATAAACTGGTACACCCATGCCGGGCCGCAGCCGGAGACGCAGCTTGCGGCATCAATCATGCCCTCGGCTACGGCGTCCAGCCGCCCGGCGGGAGCCATCAGCTGGCAGAATGCAGCCTCTTCCTCGGCGGTTACGTTGGCAGAGCAATACTGGATCATGCCTTCGCCTACCGACGCCGGGGTGTTGGGCATGATGCGGATGACAGGGTAGTCGCCGCCCGCCATCTCTTGAATGCGTGCCACCGGCAGGCCGGCGGCCATGGTGCACAGCACGAACCGCTTGGTGCGCTCGGCAAGGATGAACCGCAGGGGCTCCAGCATGGCTTCCATCATCTGGGGCTTTACCGCCAGAAAGATCAGGTCGCAGTTCCCGGCCACCTCGGCGTTGGTGGCGGTCTGACAGCCCAGTTCTGCAGCCAGTGCTTCGGCCTTGGCCGCCGTGCGGTTGGCCAGAAATACATTCTCAGGCTCGGTAGCCTTGCACACGGCGCGGGCGATAGCACCGCCCATGTTTCCACAGCCTAAAAACCCAATGGTTTTCATCATAATAATAACCCTCCCTCGGCAGGTATGCACTGCATAAAATTCTGCTTCTTATTCATTCTAAGCAACCGCTGGGAGAAAATCAAGACTTTTGTCTTATTTTTGGCGGGCAGATTGAAAAACAGCACCTTCGGGGCGGGCAGCGCACACACAAACTTCATAAAAAGGTAAGAATCTCTACTTGAAATAAGGTCGTATTTTGCGGTAAAATAAACTATGGGGTATCATTTACGGAAACGGCAGAGGAGTCTGCCGGGAAAGGATGGGTTTTTGTGTCACAAACGACAAAACGGGCACTGGAGGCATCTTTCAAGAAGCTGCTGCTGGAAAAGCCCCTGAACAAAATTACGATCAACGATATCACCGAGGACTGCGGGGTCAACCGCATGACCTTTTATTACCATTTCAAGGATATTTACGATCTGGTGGACTGGATCTTGGCGGAGGATGCCGCCAAGGCAATGGAAGGCCGCCGGGGTTTTGGTACATGGAGCGAAGCCTATCTGGACGTTCTGCGCCAACTGCAGGATAACAAGACCCTTGTGCTCAACGTTTACCGCTCGGTGGGCAGGGAACAGGTGGAGCAGTACCTTTATAGGCTGCTGGACCCCATCCTGAAGGATTTTGCGGACCGTGAATGCCACGATATCACCGTGCAGGACGCAGATAAGCAGTTTGTTGTCGATTTTTACAAGTATGCACTGGTGGGTATGACGCTGGAATGGACCCGCCGGGATATGAGAGGCGACCCCAAGAAGATGGTGGAGCGCGTGAGCACCATGATCCACGGGGATTTCCGCCGGGCGCTGTGCCGCCTGAGCAGCGGCAGCTTGAAAATAGAGGAATGATGTGCTTTGTGGCTGTGCGGCTTCAATAAAATTTTATCAAAGGATACGCCGTGATGGGTTTTCCATCACGGCGTATTTTCTGTTTATGGCACAAAAACGCGCAAAGTGGTAGGATGTGGTCAAGCAAAATAAGGATTTCCAAAGGAATCATTTCGGGAGGAAAAAGTTATGAATACATCTCTTGATAATCTGACTCACAAGATGCAGCGTGCTGCGCTTGGTAAAATAGTGGACGTGGCGCTTTCCCGCGCCGAGCAAGACCGTGAAAAAACAATGTGCCAGCTGGTAGATGCTGCAAAGCAGTTCTACGGCAGCGGCTTCAGCGACGAGACCTACGAGAACGCCAAAAAGGTGCTGACCGACCCCAATAGCAAGTGGACGAAACTCATCAACTGCGTGCTGGACCAGACCGACCCCCATGTGGCGCGTACCACCGCGCTGAATCTGGGGTACGAAGCCTTCTTCCGCGGCACTAAGATGATCCGTGAGAACCGCGTCAAGTACCAGTGCAACATCCCTTGGCTGATTTTGTTCGACCCCACCTCTGCCTGCAATATGCACTGCGTGGGCTGCTGGGCAGGCGAGTACGGCCACAAGAACAACCTCAGCTTTGAGGATATGGACAAGATCGTCACGCAGGGCAAGGAGCTGGGCGTGTACCTGTATATGCTGACCGGCGGCGAGCCGCTGGTGCGCAAGAAGGACGTGCTCAAGCTGGCAGAAAAGCACAACGATGTGCAGTTTGCCATCTACACCAACTCCACCCTCATCGACGAGCCCTTCTGTGAAGAAGTGCAGCGTCTGGGCAATATCGCCTTTATGCTGTCCATCGAGGGCACCCCGGAGACCAACGACGCCCGCCGCGGCGAAGGCCACTATGCCGCTGTGATGCACGCCATGGATCTGCTCAAGAAGTACGGCATTATCTTCGGCACCTCCATCTGCTACACCCGCCAGAACATCGAGGCCGTCACCAACGATGCGTTCATGCGGCTCCTTTGCGAGAAGGGTGCACACTTCGGCTTCTACTTCCACTATATGCCGGTGGGCAATGAGGCCGCCCCGGAGCTGATGCCCACCCCGGAACAGCGCAAGTATATGATTGACCGTATCCGCTATCTGCGCTCTTCTGCGTGCGATATCCCGTTCTACCCCATGGACTTCCAGAACGACGGCGAGTTCGTGGGCGGCTGCATCGCCGGCGGCCGCAACTACTTCCACATCAACTCTGCCGGTGACGCCGAGCCCTGCGTGTTCATCCACTACTCCAACGCCAATATCCACGACCAGTCTATTCTGGAAATTCTGCACAGCCCGCTGTTCATGGCTTACCACAACGGTCAGCCCTTCAACAAGAACCATCTGCGTCCCTGCCCGATGCTGGAAAACCCCGAGCTTCTGCGCCAGATGGTGCATGACACCGGTGCTCACAGCACCGACTTGCAGTCGCCCGAGAGCGTAGACCACCTCTGCGACAAATGCGGTGCATATGCTGCCGACTGGCAGCCTGTAGCCGACGAGATCTGGTCGCACGTCACCCTCAGGGAGAGCCGGTACGAGAATTACAAGGACTGGGAACCGGCGCATTCCACTGCTCACGCGAAATGACTTTATCGGTCTTTCAAACATAAAAATGCGCAGAAAAGCCCCCATCTTCACCGGCTGAGGCAGCCGGGAGGATGGGGGCTTTATCTTGTTATTTTATTCTTCGCCGGAATCAATGACGATTTCGGTTTCCGTTCCTTCATCTTCTACAGGCGCGGGAGCCGGGTCACCGGGATCGCCGAACTCGTCGTGGTAGACGGTCATCTGGTCGAGCTGGCCGTTGCGGCGCAGGCCGTGGAAGACCAGCTTCTTGATGACGTCATAGATGACGGCGAACAGCGGCACGCCCACGATCATGCCCACGAAGCCCCACAGACCGCCGAACAGCAGGATGGAGAAGAGCACCCAGAAGCTCGAAAGGCCGGTGGTGTTGCCCAGGATCTTCGGGCCGATGACATTGCCGTCCAGCTGCTGGAGCACCAGAACGAAGAGCACGAACCAGATGGCCTTGATGGGGCTCTGGATGAGGATGAGCAGCGTTGCAGGCACGGCACCGATGAAGGGGCCGAAGAAGGGGATGACGTTGGTGACGCCGATGATGACCGACACCAGCAGTGCGCTCGGGAACTTGAAGATGATGCAGGCGAAGTAGCAGAGCACGCCAATGATCTGTCTCTTATACACATCTCCGAGCCCACGAGACGTAG
>ENA-OZKH01000806-OZKH01000806.1-human-gut-metagenome-genome-assembly--contig:-NODE-806-length-10636-cov-3.372744_pt1 | contig 10636 bp, 8 predicted proteins | sample MGYA00244180_ERZ653758 | MGnify/ENA primary metagenome ERZ653758 (study PRJEB26926, sample SAMN06165252) | human gut metagenome | biome: ENVO:00009003; feature: ENVO:2100002; material: ENVO:00002003...
CTACACGTAAGGAGTCGTCGGCAGCGTCAGATGTGTATAAGAGACAGGTCATGGGCCCGCGCGCGAAGTTCGAGAAAATGATCCGGCAGGTCGACCGGAAAGAGACATAAAAAACCCGGAGGACGTGTCCTCCGGGTTTTCGTTTATCTGTGGATGCCCTGGAAAAACAGCGCCACCGTGCCGGGGCCGACGTGTGAGCCGGTGACGGGCTCGTAGCACACGGTCAGGCATTCGCCGGTGAAGCCCTTTTCGCGCAGCAGCACAAGGAGTGCCTCCGCGCCCTCGGCGTTATCCGCGTGGGCGATGCCGATGCTCTCGCTCTTATCGAGCACGCGGGTATCAAAATAATTTGCAAGCTCGGTCATCTTTGTCTGATACTCATCGTCGTCGAGACGGACGAGGTTGAGGTCGTCACTTCCGTAACGCAAACCGTTGATGTATGAATCCACGGCTTTGAGCAGGTCATCTTGAGGCTGGCCCGCATCCTCGAGCTTAACGATTCGCTGCGTGGTACCGCGCACCAGACCGGCGTAATTGACCACGCGCGCCGTGCCCTGGATATCGGAGACGAGCAGCATAACATTGATGAAGAAGAAGATGAGAACTGCCGTGAGCACCATCATGAGCAGGCGCACCGCCTGGCCGGCCTTCTTGGCGACAGAAGTATTCACAAGTTCACTCCCCCAAATGACAAAAGCACAGGTAGTACGCAACGTGCTGGAATTCACGTGAGGTCAACTCTACCAGATGATTTTTCTAGGACGGGAATTAAAGAATCATCGACACGATAGCTATTTGAGAAGTTGTGCCATGGCGTTGACGAATTTTTGGACTTGGAGGGTGGGCTCGAGCGGGTAGTGCAGAAAGACCGGTACCTCGCGACCGCACAGGAACGGCACGCCCACAAAGGCCGGGTGCACGCCCGACCATGCGCCGCAGGTGAGCACCGCGTCGCCCTTTTCCTCGGCTTCGTTAAAGAGCGCAAAGTCAAAGCTATCCACATCGATCACGTCCACGCCGCCGTCGGCCAAAAGGTCGATGCGCAGGCTGTCCATGGCGTCGTTGCCGTGGCGCAGTACGCGCAGACGCATCCCCTCCAAGTCGGCGACCGTAATGCGATTCTTGCGCGCCAGCGGGCTCGTGCGCGGCAGGTCGATATAAAACGGCACGTTGACAATGCGGAGCTTTTGGCAGGCATCACCCCAGCGTGGGGTAGAAAAACTCGACTGCACCACATCGACCTCGCGGCCCAAGCTGCGCATGACGGTCTCGCGCTCGTCGTAGAGGTCGCTTACCGGCACAATCTCAAATCGCAGCGACGGCTCCAGATCGTGGATGCCCGTCCACATCGAAAGCGTTTGGCGCCCCGGACACATCATCGACACGCCCAGGCGCACGGCACCGCCATCGCCCGCGGCGCGTCGGGCACGGCGCAGTGCGTCCTCGGACTGCCGCATGATCGAGCGCGCGTCGTCCACCAGTAGTGCGCCGGCCGGCGTCACCTTAACGCCTGAGTGCGAGCGTTCGAACAGCGTGATGCCGAACTCGGCCTCGAAGCCCGACACCTGCTTGACGAGCGCCGGAGTCGACACACGCAATTTTGCCGCCGCACGCGAGAAGCTTCCCAGCTCCGCGGCGGCCGATATGGCCTCAAGTCGTCGATCGTACACGTCAATCTCCCGTTTTCGCGCCCGTGGCCACATGGCGCCACAGGGGGTTGTTTTCGCAGGTCACGCGCTCGGCTAAGCATAAACTGCATTGCACAGTGTAAACCTACGGTTAACGCCATTCTAACAAATATGCAATTCACCTGCGTAAATGCAAAGCATACGATAACCTGCGAAAACCACGTGGGTCGATTAATGGGAACGACCCACAGGGAGGCACAAGAAGGGAAGTTCCTATGAGCAACTGGCTTAAGCTCGAGGGCGATGTCTGCGCCGTGACCGGCGCACTCGGCGGTATGGGCGTCGAGATTTGCCGCGAGTTCGCCCGCAACGGCGCCAACGTCGTCCTGCTCGATCTGAACGAGGAAAAGGTCAAGGCCGCAGCCGCCGACCTCGCCGCCGAGTTTGGCATCCACGCCGAGGGCTACAAGATGAACGCCACCAACGAGGCCGAGGTTCAGGCCGCCGTCGATGCCACCATCGCCAACTTCGGCCGCGTCGACGTCCTCGTCAACACCGCCGGTATCCTGCGCTTCGCCGCCATGGAGGACCTGCCGCTCTCCGACTGGAACGAGGTCATCAACGTCAACCTCACCGGCTACTTCATCACCTCGCAGCGCTTTGGTCGCGAGATGATCAAGGCCGGCCAGGGTCGCCTGGTGCACATCTCGACCGTCGCCAGCCACTCCCCCGAGACGTTCTCGGGCGTGTACAGCTCCACCAAGGCGGGCGTCAACATGATGTCCAAGATGCTCGCCGCCGAGTGGGGCCCCTACGGCGTGCGCTCCAACTGCGTCGAGCCCTGCTTCGTTAAGACCCCGATGTCGGCCAACTTCTACGCCGACCCCGAGGTCGAAAAGAGCCGCAGCCGTCTGATCGCCACGCGCCGCATCGGCGAGGTCAACGATATCGCCAACGCCGTCATGTTCCTGGCGTCCAAGCGCTCGGACTTTACCACCGGCGACGCCATCAAGGTCGACGGCGGCTTCTCCAACATGATGGGCGACCTCACCGCCAAGCCCGGCGGCCGTCGCGCCTATGCCGACAACTACCTTAAGAACAAGGGTGTCGAGCTCTGGTCCGATGAGTCCGGCGTCGCCAAGCCGACTGACCAGTAAACCAACCTGACAGGGGCCCCGCGGACACGCCCGCTCCTCCCCCGTATCGATTAGAAAGAGTCCAATGGCTTCCACCAACTCCAACAAGGGTCGCGCCGTCGTGCTTTCCGCCGCGTGCGTCACCATGTTCTTCATCAGCTCCATCGCGCTGTATTCTGTCGTGAGCAAGAACCTGCTCGCCGTCTACCCCGAGTGGTCGAGCGCTCTTACCTGGGCTTTCCCGGTCTTTCAGACCATCATGGCCGTGACGGGCATCTTCGCCGGCCGCATCTCCGATAAGATCGGCCCGCGCAACGTCGTGATCGCCGCCGCCGTGTGCTACGGCCTGGGCTGGTTCATGTCCGGCACCGTCACCGAGCCGTGGCAGTTCTACCTGTGGTTCTCGCTCGTCGCCGCCATCGGCAACGGCCTGGGCTACAACCCGGCGCTCACCACCGGCCAAAAGTGGTTCATCGACAAGAAGGGCCTCGCCTCAGGCATCACCCTGGCCGCTTCGACCGCCGGCCCCGCCGTGCTGTCCCCGGTGCTCGCCTCGCTGCTCATCCCGAGCCTGGGCATCTTTGGAGCCCTTAAGGCGCTCGGCGTCATCTTCTTTGTGACGATTGCCGCCTCCGCCCTGTTCCTGAAGGCCCCCGAGGCCGGTTGGCTGCCCGAGGGCTTCGAGACCCCCAAGGGCGGCGCGCATGCCGGCACCTTCGGCGACCTCACCCCGGGCGAGATGGTCAAGACCCCGCGTTTCTGGGTCCTCATCATCACCTTCGCCTTCGCCGCCACCGCGGGCACCCTGCTCGTGGGCAAGGTTGCCTCCATCGCCGCCGTCCAGCTCTTCGCCGACCCCACGAGCGCCGCGGCCGTCGCCCTCGGCGGTGTGGTGGTCTCCGTCAACACCTGCGCCAACCTGGTTGGCCGCCTGTCCTTTGGCCAGATCATCGACAAGCTCGGCGCCTATAAGTCGCTGCTCATCAGCCTTGTCGTCACCATCGTCGCGCTCGTCATCATGTCGATGAGCTTTACGCAGAGCATGTTCTTTGTGGCACTCGCCCTGCTCGGCTTTAGCTTTGGCGCCCTGCTCGTCATCTACCCGCCGCTCACCGGTGGCGCCTTTGGCACCAGCAACATCGGCGTCAACTACGGCATCATGTTTTTGGGCTATGCCGCTTCCACCTGGATCAGCCAGCCCATCACCGCCGTGCTGTATCACGCCGAGGCTGGCAGCGCCGCCTACCAGCAGTCCTTCTACGGCGCCATCGTGATCGCCGCCATCGCCGTCGTGCTCACCGTCTACATGATGGTCTCCGACAGCAAGAAGAAGTCCGCCTAGTTTTACCGATGCGGCAAAAGGACAGCCCCCTTGCCGCATTCCACCGCCACCAGTATTAAGGAGTCGAAATGTCCGAGCTCAACCCCGTCCGCATTGCCGTTATCGGCGCCGGCGCCATGGGTCGCAACCACATCCGCTTCGTCACCGAGGAGCCCGAGGCCGAGCTCGTCGCCATCGCCGACGCCTTTGAGGGCGCCCGCGCCACGGCCGAGGCCGCCGGCGTGCCGTTCTTCACCGATCCCGCCCAGATGATGGACGAGGTCAAGCCCGAGGCCGTCATCATCGCCACCCCCAACGACCTGCACCTGGGCGTTGCCCGCGAGGCTGTAAAACGCAACATCGTGCCGCTGGTCGAAAAGCCGATCTCCAACGACCTTGAGGATGCCCAGGCCTTTGCCGCCGAGGCCGAGACCGCCGGCGTGCCCGTGCTCGTGGGCCAGCACCGTCGCCACAATCCCTTCGTCAACAAGGCCAAGGAGATCATCGAGTCCGGCGAACTGGGCAAGCTCACCGTATCGAGCTTCCACTACATGATCTATAAGAACGACGAGTACTTCGATGTCGAGTGGCGCCGCAAGAAGGGTGCCGGCCCGATCCTGGTCAACCTGGTGCACGACGTCGACCTGCTCCGTTACCTGCTGGGCGAGCCCGTTGCCGTCCAGGGCATGCAGTCCAGCGCCGCCCGCGGTTTTGAGACCGAGGACTCCGCCGTGGTCAACGTCCGTTTTGCCGATGGCGCGCTCGCGAGCATGACCATCTCCGACGCCACCGCCAGCCCCTGGAACTGGGAGGCCACCGCTCGCGAGGACCCGCAGTACCGTCCCTTCGACGCCGACGCCTACTTTATCGGCGGAACTAAGGGCGCCCTTTCGCTGCCCCGCCTGCACCAGTTCTCCTACGACGGCGCCTCCAACTGGCACAAGCCGCTGCAGATGGAGATTCCGGCAGTCGACCCCGCGCTGCCGCACAAGATGCAGCTCAAGCACTTTGTGAAGGTTGTCCGCCGCGAGGTCGAGCCCGTCGTGACGCCCGCCGATAACGTCAAGACGCTCACGCTTCTCAACGCCATCAAGGAGGCCGCCGAGACCGGCCAGCTCGTCGAGCTGTAACGCCTTAGGGCAGACCGCGGCAGAAGCCCCATGCCGAACCCTTCGGTCCGCCACCAACAAGCCCCTCTTCTTTGCCCCGCGAGCAGCCTCCTGCCCGCGGGGCATTTTGCTACCTTGCCGACGATTTTTCTGGAGCAGGGGCTATTTTGCGCCTCAGCTTGGTTCGTGCGCCCCAAAACAGCCTTTTGGGACGGGTGGTATCCTTGGTAGCCCTGTGCTGCAAACGCACCTTAAACGCAAGGAGTCCCATGGATCTTATCGCCCAGCTCGCTCGCGAGCTCAACCTTAAGGCCGCCAACATCGAAGCGGCCGTCAAGCTCATCGACGAGGGCAACACCATCCCCTTTATCTCGCGCTACCGCAAGGAAGCCACGGGCGGCATGGACGACGTCGCCCTGCGCGCGCTCGACGAGCGCCTGTCCTACCTGCGCAATCTTGAACAGCGCAAAGAGGACGTCATTCTGCTCATCGACGCCCAGGGCAAGCTCACGCCCGAGCTCGAGCAGCAGATTCGCGAGGCCACGCAGCTCCAGCGTGTCGAGGACCTCTACAAGCCCTACCGCAAAAAGCGCATGACCCGCGCACAGAAGGCCCGCGAGGCAGGCCTGGAGCCGCTTGCCAACATGATCATCATGCAGGCCTCGGCCAAGGGCAGCGCGCTCGACACCGCCGCGGCCTACGTCAACGAGGAAGCCGGCTTCGACACGCCCGAGAAGGCGCTCGCCGGCGCGGCGGACATCGTGGCTGAGACGGTGGCCGAAGACCCCGAGAACGTCGCCGACCTGCGCGCCTTTACGCAAAACACCGCCGACATCGTCGTCGAGGCCACCGACCCCGCCGAAAAGACTCCCTACGAGCCCTACTACAACTATGATGAGCCGCTGCGCCGTATACCCAACCACCGCGTGCTGGCTATCGACCGCGGCGAGCGCGAGGGCAAGCTCCGCGTGCGCGTGAACGTCGACGGCGCTGCCGCCACAGCGCGCCTCAGCAGCCGTTGGCCCCGACGCCAGGGCGTCTTCGCGCCCATCTTCGATGCCGCCATCGCTGACGGTTACAAGCGCCTCATGGCCCCCTCGCTGGAGCGCGAAGCCCGCGCCAAGCTCACCGTTCGCGCCCAGACCGAGGCCATTAATGTCTTTGCCAAGAATCTCGAGGGCCTGCTCTCGGCACGCCCCGTGCGCGGCGCCCGCGTGCTCGCGCTCGATCCGGGCTACCGCACCGGCTGCAAGGTCGCCGTCATGGACGAGACCGGCAAGCTGCTCGACCACGGCGTGGTCTACCCCACCAAGCCGCGCCACGACGTCGCCGGCACCAAGCGCGAGCTCGCCCGCCTCGTCAAAAAGGACGGCGTCAACACCATCGTCATCGGCAACGGCACCGCCAGCCGCGAGACCGAGGAAGTCGTCTCGGAGTTCATTGCCGAGCAGGCGCCCAGCCTTCGCTACACCATCGTTAACGAAGCCGGCGCGTCGGTGTACTCCGCTTCCGAGCTCGCCAGCCAGGAATACCCCGACCTGGACGTCACCGTGCGTGGCGCCATGAGCCTGGGCCGCCGCCTGCAGGACCCGCTGGCAGAGCTCGTCAAGATTCCGCCCCAGTCCATCGGCGTGGGCCAGTACCAGCACGACCTTGACCAGGCCGAGCTCTCGCGCACTCTGGGCCACGTGGTGGAGGACGTCGTTAACCGCGTGGGTGTCGACGTAAACACCGCGAGCGCAAGTCTGCTGGGATACGTATCGGGCATCACGCCGAGCGTGGCCAAAAACATCGTGGCCTACCGCGAGGAAAACGGCGCCTTTACCGATCGCCGCCAGCTCAAGAAGGTCCCCAAGCTGGGGCCCAAGGCATATCTCAACGCCGCGGGTTTCCTGCGCATTAGCGGCGGCAAGAACCCACTCGACGCGACAAGCGTCCACCCCGAGAGCTACGAGGTGGCCACGTCCGTCCTGGAACGCGCAGGCGTTAAAGCCAGCGAGCTCAGCCGCGGCGGCGTGCCCGACATCGAGCGCCGCCTGGGCAGCATCTCGGCGCTAGCAAGCGACCTGAACTGCGGTACCCTGACGCTCATCGACATTGTCAACGAGCTCAAGAAGCCCGGCCGCGACCCGCGCGACGACGCGCCCGAGGTGGTCTTTAGCCGCTCGGCACTTTCCATCGACGACCTGGAGCCCGGTATGGAACTCAAGGGCACGGTGCGCAACGTTGTGGACTTTGGCGCCTTCGTCGACGTGGGCGTGCACCAGGACGGCCTCGTACACATCTCCAAGCTGGCTAACCGCTTTGTCAAGCACCCGAGCGACGTGGTGCGCGTCGGTGACACAGTCAAGGTGTGGGTCGAAAAGGTCGATCGCGACCGCAAGAAGATCTCGCTCACCATGGTACAGGGGAAGTAAACCGCCAAAGCAGGGGTGCCCCCTGCAGTGACGTGCAAAATCGCGAGTATTCTGCAAATTCCACCGTTCCGGATGCCCCTCAGAGGCGAAAAAGCAAAAACAGCCCCCGTTTTAGCGTCATCAGAGCCAAAACGGGGGCTGTTCCGTGCTTCGGTTAACTGATAAAGACCTTTACCTTGCTGAATACTCGCAATTTTGCACGGCGCAGGCGGGGGTACCTTTGCCCACGGCAGGATATGGAAGCCAAGCGCCAACTTGCTGGCAAGCTCTTGTCGGCAGCCCCGGCCTTTCCTTTGCCTAGCGCGACCCTCGCGAAGCGCGTGAGCGATAGGGAAAGGAAAGGCCGAGGCGAGCAGCCCGCGGTACAGTCGGTGTTCGCGCTACGGCAGGATATGGAAACCGAGCGAGGCGATATCCTTGGCAAAACCGCGCACGGTATCGAGCGAGACCTCGTACGGGTCGCGACCAATGTTCTTGCGCTTGGCCAGGATGCTGTTGGGCACCGTGATGATCTGGCAACCGCAGGCTTCTGCCTGGTAAATGTTGATGAGCTCGCGCGTGGATGCCCACAGGACCTCGCAGTTGGGCTTGACGGCGGCCTTCTTAACCGACTCCGTCATAAACGGAATGGGGTCGACGCCGGTGTCGGCGATGCGGCCGGCAAAGAGCGAGATGATGGACGGCGTCTCGGCGTCAACGGCCTCGACCATCTCATCGACCTGCTTAGGCGTAAAGATGGTGGTGACGTTGACCTTGATGCCGTCGGCCGAAAGCTTGCGCACCAGCTCGGCGGTGGACTCGCCCTTGGTGGTCACGCACGGAATCTTGACGTAGACGTTCTCGGCCCAGGTAGCGATCTCGCGCGCCTCGACCTCCATGGTCTCGACGTCATCGGCAAAGACCTCAAACGAGACGGACACATCGATGATGTGGGCCAGGACCTCCTTGGCAAACGCGCGGTAATCCGTCACGCCGCCCTTCTTCATAAGGGACGGGTTGGTCGTGAAACCCTGAACGTTGCCGTTCTCGTACATGTCGAGCATGCCCTCGAGGTTTGCGCCGTCAGCGAACACCTTGATTGCCATCTGCCTGATTCCTTTCGTCTGCATATGGACGTTGAACTGCTAAACACTTTACCTACGTTTATCAAGGCGTGAGCTGCGGGTTTTTATCTTCTCGGCGAACGGTATAAACACCTCAGTGTTTGGATTGATAAATCGATTGAGCATGCAAACGCAAAGAGTCACAGTTTGAGCAAACGCCAGAACGCGGGATTCATTAGATGAGGCCGAAATGCTGCATCGCTGTGACGGTGCCGTCGTGTGCGACATCGTCGGTCACGTAGTCGGCGACCGCCTTGACCTCGGGCATGGCGTTGCCCATGGCGACAGCCGTCTCGACCGCAGCGAGCATGCCCAGGTCGTTGCCGGAATCACCAAAGCCAAAGGTGCGCGCGTTGCCGGTGCGACCCAGGTATTCCAGCGCTCGCGCCACGCCCACGCCCTTGTCAACGCCCTTGGGGCTCAGCTCGCGATTCTGACCACCGGTGTTGCACAGCTCAAACTCGCGATCGATAAAGCCGTCATCGTTGGCTACGCGAGCCAGGTAGCTCGCAACGATGCACACCTTGCCCACGCGCAGACGGCCGTCGACGCGCATTTCCTCGGTGCTGTGCACCACAGAAGTGCCGATCAGAGACGACTGCTCAACACCCGCGGGTTCCAGGGCAAAAGTAGCCACGTTGGTCTCGAAAAAGGCCTCAATCCCTGCCGCGGCCATACGGCGTGCAAGCTCCTCGACAATGTCCTCGTCAAAGCAGTCCTCGTGTACCACGCGGCCCTTGACCTCGAGCGTCGCTCCCGCCATGGCAACGACACCCGCAGGCTCCAAAGCGCGCAGGCCATCGGCAATTAGCCACAGGGGACGACCCGTGCAGATAAATGCCTGGTGACCCGCATTGCGCAGACGACCAAATGCATCGACAACAGCCTTCGACGGATGGACTGCATTGAAGTCCTTATCGGTCATATCGTCGGGATCGAACGACGTCAGCGTGCCGTCCACGTCAAAAAAGAGCACAGCGGATTCGGGGCACGCATCAATCATATGGGTTCCTTTCGAGAATAAGGGCAAACGAAGTATCCATCATATAATGGAGCGACGCAACCAGAGAGGTCACCCATGGAATTTTACGCAAGCTGCCCCGAGGGCTTTGAGTCCGCACTCGCCGATGAGCTTAAACGCCTCGGGCTTTCGCATGTTCGCCGGCTGAAGGGCCGCGCTACATTTGAGGGCGAGCTCGAGCAAGGCTACCGCGCCTGTCTGTGGTCGCGCCTGGCGAGCCGTGTGTTCGTGGTACTCGGGCGCTTTGAGGCGCAGGATGCCGATGAACTGTACGACAGCGTTTACGACATCGCTTGGGAGACCATCATCCGCCCCGGCGCCACCATTGCCATCACCGCCCGCGGCGTGACCGAGCAGCTGCGCAACACGCGCTTCTCGGCCCTGCGCGCCAAGGACGCGCTGTGCGACCGCCTGGCCGAGACCACGGGCCGTCGCGCCGATGTCGATGCCGCCGACCCCGATGTTCACCTACTGCTTTCGCTGCGCCAGCGCCGCGCGAGCATAAGCCTAGACCTTTCGGGCGACCCGCTGTTCAAACGCCTGCCGCCCGCAGCGACCCGCGCCGGCGAGGGCGCGCACGTGCTGCGCCCCGACTACGCCGCCCTGGTGCTGGCGCAGGTCGGCTGGACCGCGCTATGCGAGCGCGAGCTGACGGCCGACGATTACGAAAATGAAGCCCTTCCCACGCTGATCGATGCCTCGTGCGCCGGCGGCGGCCTGCTGCTGGAAGCCGTGAACATTCTGACCGACCGCGCCCCGGGCGCCGCACGCGAGCGCTGGGGCTTTGAGGGCTGGCAGCTGCACGACGCCGCTCTGTGGGAGCAGCTGCTTGCCGAGGCGCGCGAGCGCGAGGCGGCAGCGCGCGAGCGCCAGGCACGCATCGTGGCCGTAGACATCGACC
>ENA-OZKH01000810-OZKH01000810.1-human-gut-metagenome-genome-assembly--contig:-NODE-810-length-10598-cov-7.640235_pt1 | contig 10598 bp, 9 predicted proteins | sample MGYA00244180_ERZ653758 | MGnify/ENA primary metagenome ERZ653758 (study PRJEB26926, sample SAMN06165252) | human gut metagenome | biome: ENVO:00009003; feature: ENVO:2100002; material: ENVO:00002003...
GATTCCTCTACGTCTCGTGGGCTCGGAGATGTGTATAAGAGACAGCGCGCAGATTGCCCTCGGCGGATGGCTCTTCCACGGAGCGGAATTTGAGCCCCTGCACTGAAAAAACAATACCACTGCTGCAGCCCTCTAAAAGCAGCACCGCCATGCCCGCCGTCAGCCGCGCTACGAGCTGCGACATATCCTGCACCGGAGTGCTCTCGGCCGGAAACGCCGAGCCGTGCAGGATATGCGCATAAGCTTGCGTACCAGTAAGCCGGACAGAAGCAGACTGCCGCCCGGCGGCGTCCAGCAAGAGTTCCCAGAGTGAATCGAGACTTGCCATGCCGTCAAACATTACGATGCACCCTGGGCAGCCATACAAAACGATCTTCTTCGCATAATAATCTGCCGATTTGCCAAACCTAGCATCAAGCGCGGACAGGTTTTCCGCAAGGCTTTGCGAAAGCTGCTGCACATCCATCACTCCTTTGTGTGTGCAGTATGCCCGCTTTGCCGCAGCGGAATACGCCGCGCACACCACCATGGAGGGTTTGTGCATGAAACTGCTGCTTTGCCGCACTATTATTTTGTATCTCTGCGTTTTGTTTGCCATGCGGCTGATGGGCAAGCGTCAGCTGGGAGAGCTGCAGCCGGAGGAGCTGGTATCCACCATCCTGATCTCTAATCTGGCGTCCATCTCCATTGAATCGGAGGATGTCCCCATCACCGCCAGCCTCATCCCGCTGTTCCTCATTGCGGCACTGGAGCTGCTGGGGTCGGTGGTGAGTTTCCGCAGCCAGAAGTTCTTCAATTTTCTCTCCGGGCGTCCCAAAACGGTCATTCTGGACGGAAAGATCGACCAGAACGCTTTGCGGATGCTGCGGCTGACCACCGCCGACCTGATGGAGGCGCTGCGCGGCAAGGATATCTTTGACCCGCGCAAGGTGTCCTATGCCGTAATTGAAACAAACGGCACACTGTCGGCGGCGCTGCGCCCGGAGCAGGAAGCAGCCACCCTCTCCGATTTACAGTTGAAAGTACAGCAGACACAGGCCACCATCCCCTTTGTGCTGGACGGGCAGGTACTGGAGGATAATCTGCGCTGGTGCGGCAAGGACCGTGCGTGGCTGGAACGCACCGCCACGGCAAACACGGTGCTGCCACAGGAGATCTTACTGCTTATCGGCAACGAGACCGAGGACTATTTTCTGCTGAAGAAGGAAGGCCGTCAGCCGGGAGGAAAAGGATGAAGCGGATCTATGCGTGTATCCTGATTGTGGCGGCGCTGCTGGCAGTATCCCTTTACAGTAGCGGACGGGTGCAGGGTTTTGCACAGGATATCTCGGCTGACTTGGACTGCGCCCTTGAGGCTGTACGGCAGAAGGACTTCCCCACCGCGCGGCAGGCGCTTGCCGAGGGTGCAGAGCTGTGCGACACCATGCGGGAGACTATGAGCCATCTGCTGCGCACGGCCGACTACACGGAGCTGGAAGCGGCACTGCGGGCGGCAGATGGATACCTTGAGCAGCAAGCCACAGAGGATGCGCTGGGTGAGTTGCGCCGCGCACAGGTGGAGGTGGAGCGGCTGGAATGGCTTGCCCGGCGGCTGGTATAAGATGAGCAAAAAAGGACACTGCACAGTGTTTCGTGCAGTGTCCTTTTTAAGTTATAGTTTACTGATTTTCCTTGTGGTCGCCCACAAGCTTTTTCAGTTCGTTAAGGAAGCTTTCCACATCCGCAAACTGGCGGTAGACCGAAGCGAAGCGGATATAGGCCACCTCGTCGATCTTTTTCAGTTCCTCCATGGTCAGCTCGCCAATGCGCACACTGGGGATCTCGCGGTCGTAGGAGCTGAACAGGGACTGCTCGATGCTGCTGACAGCACGTTCCAGCGTTTCGTAGCTGACGGGACGCTTGGCACAGGCGCGCAACATGGCGTTGAACAGCTTCTGCCGGTCAAAGGGTTCGCGGGAGTTATCCTTTTTGATGACCACCAGCGGCACTGTTTCCACCACCTCGTAGGTGGTAAAGCGCATGTGGCAGTTCAGGCACTCGCGGCGGCGGCGGATGCGCTCGTTATCTTCCGTGGGGCGGGAGTCGATCACCTTGGATTCCTCCGCACCGCAATAAGGGCACTTCATCTTTTGTTCCTCCGCCTCAGTTCTTCTTTTTGCTGCGCTCGCTCCACAGCACCCATGCCGAGGTGGAAACGCACAGAGAGGTGTACACACCGCTGATCATACCCATCATCAGCGGGAATGCAAAGGTAAAGATGCTGCCCAGACCGTAGAGCTTTGCCACGATGCACATCACACCCAGTGCCATCACGGTGGTGATGGTGGTGATCAGGGTACGGCGGGCAGACTGATTGACCGACTGGTTGACCAGCTCCTCAAAGCTGCCCTTTTTGCCCATGAGAGCGCGGTTCTCACGGATACGGTCGTACACCACAACGGTATCGTTGATGGAGTAGCCGAGGATGGTGAGCATGGCGGCGATAAAGTTGCCGTCCAGTGCGGTGCGCAGCAGCACAAAGGTGCCAAACACCACCATCAGGTCGTTGACCAGCGCCAGCACTGCCATCATACCGCCGGTCAGACCGCCGATGTTCTTGAAACGCAGGGCGATATACAGCAGAATGAGCACCAGTGCAAACACCACAGCCACCAGACTCTTCTGCAGGAACTTGGTGCCCATGGCTGCGCTGACGTTGCTCAGAGACAGCTGGGCAAACTGGTTGTCCGGGTAGTTCTCATTCAAGGAATCCAGCAGGTTCTCCACCTGCTCGGTGGTCACGGTCTCGGTGCCGGGCATGGAGATCTTCAGGGTCTGGTCGCCGGTGGCCACATTCTCGCCGGTCTGCAGGGTCAGGCCGGTGTTTTCCAGCGCCGCAGCAGCGGTCTTTTGCACAGCGGCTTGGTCAAAGCCGCCCTCGTAGGACAGGGTGATCATAGCACCGCCGGTAAACTCGGTATCCAGATGCACACCGAACACCGCGGCGCACAGCAGGATAACTGCCATCAGGCAGGCAGAGAAGGTCAGGAACTTTTTGCGCAGGGATACGAAATCCACCGGCTTCTTTTCGGCCTTCTCCTGCCCGGGCTTTGCAGCGCCGTACAGCCACGGATTGCGCAGTGCCTTGATGGCGGCTGCGCCGCGGATCATAACACGGGTAGCGAACACACCGAACACAAAGTTCAGCAGCACGCCGGTGAGCAGCGTATAGCCGAAGGCGTAGATGGTGCCTGCGGTAGAGGGGCCGAAGGCAAAGAATACAAAATGCAGCGCCTTAGCAAACAGGCCATCCGAGGGGCCGAAGGCGCCCATGAGCACGATGGCCACGATGACGATGGTCACGTTGCCGTCAATGATAGGGGTCAGGCCGCGGGCAAAGCCGCTTTTCAGTGCGCCGTCCAGAGATTTACCGTTTTTCAGCTCCTCCTTGATGCGCTCGGCGGTAATAACGTTGGCATCCACGCCCATGCCGATGGCCAGAATAATACCTGCAATACCGGGCAAGGTCAGGGTAAAGCTTTCAAACACCGGGAAGTAGCCGGACACAAAGGCCAGCGTAGCCGCCACCTGACCGGCCAACGCGATGCAGGCCAGAAAGCCCGGCAGACGGTACAGCACCGTCATGAACACCACAATGAGGGCAAAGGCGATCAGGCCTGCCAGCACCATGGCACCAAGGCTGTTTTCGCCCAGACTGGGGCTCACGGTGGAGTAGCTGTCTACGCTCAGGGCAAAGGGCAGCGCGCCGGAGTTGATCTGGCGTGCCATCTTGACCACGGCATCCTGCGTAAAGGGATTGGACGCCGAGCTGGTGATGATGGCCTGTCCGTCGGTAATGGCGGTGTTGACGGTGGCCGTGCTTACGTTTTCATCGTCCAGCCAGATGCTGATGCTGCCCTTATCGGCGGCCAGCTTGGTGGTGGCATCGCCAAAGGCCTTGGCACCCTCGGTGGTGAACTTGAGGGCAACGTAATACTCAGAGCTGCCGCCGTTGCTCACAGCACCGTACTGTGCCGAAGCACTTTCGACCATGGAGCCGTCCAAAATCAGCTCGCCGTCCTTGCTGGCTCCCTCGCGGAAGGTCAGGTAGGCGGTGGTGCCGATCTCCTGAATGGCAGACTCGGGGTCAAAATCCGTCTCGCCGGACTGCCACGGAAACTCCAGAATCAGACTGTCGGAGTTGTTGTCCACATACAGCTCGTAGTCGGTCACGTTCAACGCGACCAGACGGTTCTCGATGACCAGACGGGCGGCATCCAGCTGCTCGTCCGTGGCATCATAGCCATCCGAGGGCACAAAGGTGACGTTGACGCCGCCTTTGATATCCACACCAAAGCGGATATCTTTTGCACCCTTGATATAGGTGGTGGTCACATCGCCGTATTTTGCTGCCACGCCAAAAAAGGCGGTGTAGACAAATACAACGATCAGCAGCGCGGTAACGACCAGCTGCCATGCTTTGCCTTTTGTTTTCATAAATCAGGGAACCTCCAAAAGCGGCGGCTGTGCAGCCGCAGCCGTTTTTGTTGTGAACCGCAAGTTTTGCCAACGGCTCCTCTCCTCACAGAGCAGCCGTCGTGCCGGCCTTTCTGTGATAAAACTCCCCTGCCGGCCCTGCAAAGAGCCCCGCAGAGGAGAATATACAAGTTATTTCAAGCCTTAGGCCATATCAGCCAGCAGCTTTTCCACAACGGCCAGACGCACACAGACGCACAGCAGCTCGGAAGCGGTCTCCACCTCGTCCAGACTGGGGTAAGTGGGGGCAATGCGCAGATGAGAGTCCTGCGGGTCCTTGTGGTACGGATAGGCAGAGCCTGCACCGGTCAGCACCAGACCTGCGTTCTTGCACAGTTCTGCCACGCGTTTGGCGCAGCCGGGCATGACATACAGGCTGATGAAGTAGCCGCCCTTGGGGTTGGTCCAGTGGGCAATATCGCCGCAGGGGGTGAGGTTGGCGGCAAAGGCGGTCTTGACGGCATCGAAGCAGGGCACCAGACGGCGGCGGTGCTTTGCCATGTGTGCCAGAACGCCCTCCTTGTTCTTCAGGAAGCGGACATGGCGCAGCTGGTTCATCTTATCGTAGCTGATGATCATCACTGCAAAGCGCTTGCACATATACTTCATGCTGTTGTCGCTGCAGGCAATGGCAGAAACACCGGCACCCGGGAAGGTGATCTTGCTGGTGGAGGTGAACATGAACACGCGGTCCTGCGTGCCGTACTTCTTGCTCACGTTCAGCAGCACGGGGGTCTCAATGATCTCCTCGGTCAAGTGGTGGACGATGTAGGCCTCATCCCAGAAGATCTTGAAATCCGGGGCGGCGGTCTTCATCTTGGCAAAGCGCTCGATGGTCTCATCACTGTAAGTGTAGCCATCGGGGTTGGAGTACTGCGGCACGCACCAGATGCCCTTGATGGTATCATCCTCTGCTACCAGCTTTTCCACAACGTCCATATCGGGGCCGTTGGGGGTCATGGGCACGCTGATGAGCTCAAAGCCGAACTCCTCGGTGATAGCAAAGTGACGGTCATAGCCGGGCACCGGGCAGAGGAACTTGCGCTTTTCCACCTGAGACCAAGGGCAGGGAGACTCCGGGAAGCCGAACACATAGCCGATGTTGATGAGGTTATACATCAGCTGCAGGCTGGAGTTGCCGCCCACGAATACCTCGTTGGGCTTTACGCCGAACACATCTGCAAACAGGGCGCGGGCCTCGCTCAGACCCTCCAGCTCGCCGTAGTTGCGGGCGTCGGTGCCTGCATCCGTGGTGTAGTCGGTCATCTTCAACAGGTCCATTGCCAGATCCATCTGGTGGGGGCCGGGCTTGCCGCGTGCCATGTTCAGCTTCAGACCCTTTGCCTGAAACTCTTTATAAGCCTGTTCCAGCGCTGCCTTTTCAGCGGTCAGCGCATCGCGATCCATCTCGTGATAATTTGCCATTAAAAACACACTCCTTTATAGTACTCTTCCTGTTACCCAATACTATGGCTCGTCTTTTGCGGTATGCCCCTGCCAGAGAGCACATGCCGCACGATCCACACTTTGCTATTATAGTACATTTTCCTGTCAGAAACAAGAATTTGAAAGCAAAAAGCCCTGCCAAAAGCAAAAAGCTTTCGAAACAGGGCTTTTAGGCAGGAACACTCCCCTGCTGTGCGGCGATACCGTCAGCTGAGAGCGGCCTGATTTTTATAGCGTTTGCGCACGGCACCGTATTCCAGATGTGCCTCGCCGCCCTCCACGGTGTCCTCATCCACGGTCACGCGGATGATGGTGGCATCGCTGGGCACCTCGTACATGATGGGCAGCAGAATGCTTTCCATCACGCTGCGCAGACCACGGGCACCGGTCTTGCGCTCGATGGTCTTGCGGGCAATGGCGTGCAAAGCTTCGTCCGTGAAGGTAAGCTCCACGTTATCCATGCCCAGCAGCTCTTTATACTGCTTGACCAGACTGTTGCGGGGCTCCTTGAGCACGCGCACCAGCGCATCCTCGTCCAGATCATCCAGCACGGTGATGACCGGCAGACGGCCGATCAGCTCCGGGATCAGGCCGAACTTGACCAGATCGTGGGGCTCTACCTTGCGCAGCAATGCGCGCTCAGCCTCGGTGGAGTTATCCTTCAGCGCACTGCCGAAGCCCAGCGCGGACTTATCGGTGCGGCGCAGGATATACTTGTCCAGACCGTCAAAGGCACCGCCGCAGATGAACAGGATGTTGGTGGTGTCGATCTGGATGAACTCCTGCTGCGGGTGCTTGCGGCCGCCCTGCGGCGGCACGTTGCTGACAGTGCCTTCCAAGATCTTCAACAGTGCCTGCTGTACGCCCTCGCCGCCCACATCGCGGGTGATGGAGGGGTTTTCGCTCTTGCGAGTGATCTTATCGATCTCATCAATGTAGATGATGCCGATCTGTGCCTTCTGCACGTCAAAATCTGCCGCCTGGATCAGTTTGAGCAGAATGTTCTCCACGTCCTCGCCCACATAACCGGCCTCGGTAAGGGTGGTGGCATCCGCAATTGCGAAGGGCACGCCCAGCATCTTGGCCAGTGTCTGTGCCAACAGGGTCTTGCCCACGCCGGAGGGGCCCAGCAGCAGCACGTTGGACTTTTGCAGCTCCACATCGCCGCCCTTGCCGCTGAGGATACGCTTATAGTGGTTGTAGACCGAAACGGACAGCACACGCTTTGCCTCGTCCTGACCGATGACATACTGATCCAGACCTTCCTTGATCTCGGCCGGGGTCATGATGTTGATATCCAGATCTGCGGCAGCGGGCTGGACATGGGCGCGGCTTGCACTACCGCGCCCCGGACGGGCGCTTTTGGGCTGATCCGGCTTGTCAGAGAGCAGATCGTGGCACAGGCCGATGCACTCGCTGCAGATATTGACCCCGGGGCCAATGATCATGCGCTCTACCTCGTCCTGATGCTTGCCGCAAAAGCTGCAAACCAGATCCTTTTCGTTTTTGCCGGAATTGTTATTTGCCATAGCTGTTTTTCCTTATCCTGGATAGATTATAGCGGTTTACCGGTGGGCAATGACCTCATCGATCAGGCCGTATTCCTTTGCCTGCTGCGCGGTAAGGTAGTTGTCACGCTCGGTGTCCTGCTGGATCTTTTCCAGCGGCTGGCCGGTGTACTCGCTGAGCAGCCGGTTCATCTTGGCGCGGGTGCGGATGATGTGGTCCGCGTGGATCATGATGTCGGTAGCCTGTCCGGACAGACCACCGCCCTGACCGCCTGCAATCAGCGGCTGGTGGATCATGATCTCAGCGTTGGGCAGAGCGAAGCGCTTGCCCTTGGTGCCGCTGGCCAGCAGGAAAGAGCCCATCGAGGCCGCCATGCCGACGCAGATGGTGGAGACATCGCACTTGATGTAGTTCATCGTGTCGTGGATGGCCATACCGTCAGAGATCGAGCCGCCGGGGCTGTTGATATAGAAGTAGATGTCCTTCTCCGGGTCCTGGCCCTCGAGGTACAGCAGCTGTGCCACGATGACGCTGGCGGAGGCGGAGTTGACGTCCTCGCTCAGCACAATGATGCGGTCATTGAGCAGGCGGGAGAAGATGTCATAGCTGCGCTCACCGCGCGCAGTCTGTTCGACAACATAAGGTACAAGGCTCATTCTGGTTTCCCTCCTTGGTGCTTTCGATAAAGTATGGGTGATGACAAAGGAACCGATACGGCGGCATAGCTGCGCAACCGTACCGGCCCTTTTACTCAATGTTTACGGATGCCCGCAGGGTGATTACTCGCCCTTGGTCTCCTCTTCCTTCGGCTCCTCGTCCTTCTTGGCGGCAGCCTTCTTGGTGGTCTTGCGGGTGGTCTTTTTGGCGGGCTTCTTCTCCTCGGCAGCACCGGCGACGATGTTGGCCTTGGACTTCACGAAGTCGATTGCCTTGTTGACAGCCAGATCCTTCTTGACGGCGGCAGCATCGACCAGGCTCTTGACCTTGTCGGCCTCCATCTGGTAAGCATCGGCAATGCGCTTGATCTCGGCCTCGAACTCTTCCTCGGTAGCCTCGATGGACTCCTTGGCGACGATAGCCTCCATGGCCAGGCGCATCTTGACCTGCTTGTCGGCCTGCTCACGGAACTGCTCCTTGAACTGCTCCATGGTCATGCCCATATACTGCAGGTACTGCTCGAGCTTGAGGCCCTGCTGGGAGATGCGGTACTGGAAGTCCTGAACCAGCTCCTCGATGCGGCTCTCGATCATGGCGTCGGGGATCTCGGCCTTCATGCCGCCCACGACCTGGTCGATCAGGTCGTTCTCGACCTTCTGGTCAGCCTGCTTCTCGTGGTTGGTCTCGATGCCCTTGCGGATGGAGTCCTTCAGCTCGTCGAGAGTGTCGTACTCGCTGACGTCCTTGGCAAAGTCGTCGTCCAGCTCGGGCAGCTCCTTGTACTGGACCTCATGCAGCTTGATCTTGAAGGTGGCGTCCTTGCCGGCCAGCTCCTCAGCCTGGTACTCCTCGGGGAACTTGACGTTGACGTCGAACTCCTCGCCGGCCTTGTGGCCGACGACCTGCTCCTCGAAGCCGGGGATGAAGGAGCCGGAGCCCAGCACCAGAGAGTAGTGCTCGGCCTTGCCGCCCTCGAAAGCGACGCCGTCAACGAAGCCTTCGAAGTCGATATCAACGGTGTCGCCGTTCTCGGCAGCACCCTCACGGGTCAGCAGACGGCCATTGCGGTCCTGCATGCGCTTGATCTCGGCGTCAACATCAGCCTCGTCAACAGTCTTGACATCTTTGTTGACGGTTAAACCGGTGTACTCGCCCAGCTCGACCTCGGGCTTGACGGCGACCTTGACCTTCAGGGTAGCGCCCTCGTCCTCGGACATGGAGACGACCTCGGGGTCAGGACGGCCAACGACCTCGATACCAGCCTCCTTGACGGCGGCCTCGTAGTTCTCGGGGAACAGGTCGTTGATGGCATCATACTGGAACAGGTCCTTGCCATACATCTTCTCGATCATGGCCTTGGGAGCCTTGCCCTTGCGGAAGCCGGGGATGGCGTACTTCTTGCCCTCGCGCTTGAAAGCGGTATTGACAGCAGATTTGAAGGTCTCCGCGTCAATAGAGAACTGCAGTTCGACCATGCTCTTTTCGAGCTTTTCACAGGAAATCAGTTTCATTTATAAATTCCTCCAAAAATAGATGTACATAAAAATACAAGTTATTATACCATGCCTGTGCGGAAAATACCAGTCTTTTTTGAATTTTTTAACAAATCAGACGGTAATTTCTGATTTTTCACGGGAAAACACCGCCGCCAGACAGAAAACCAGCGGCAGACACCCCGCCACAGGCAGGAAATAGCGCATACAGTCATTGACCGGGGACGCAATGCAAGTCAGCCAGAAGATGCCAAGACCGATAAAAACCGGCAGCACAGGCTTTGCTTTGCAGCGCGCCAGCCAGAGACCAAGCACGGCAGTCAGCCACGCCATGAACCCGATGGACGTTGTAAGCCCCACGAGCGGCAGCTTTTCAAATGCCGAGAGCGCCTGTACAAAAGCATACCGCAGATAGCCGGATTTATCAAGATAGTGGACGTTCATTTCAGACATTTCCATGCAAATGTCATTATTGAACGTGTAGTAATCGTTGATGGCGCGGCATTTCGTGATGGTGTAATACCCGTGGGAGTTCGCGTGCGTTGCTTCAAAATAGCAGACCGGGTGCTTGAGCAGCATTTTGGCCCAGACCAGCATATAGCGGGCCAGGTCACCCTTACCGGGATTTTTGTAGTACTGCTTGACGCCGTCGGACAGCTCCGGCATGTAGCTTTGGACAATGGCGTCGTAGTCGAGGACCTTCTCGATGGCGGTGCGCTCGTCGTCGGTGACTTCATTGCCGTAGTCGCGGATATAGCGGGCGGTCTGCTGCATCGGGACTGAGAGCGCCTCCCCCACGCTGCCTGCGGGGATGTCGAGGACTTTTTCGGTGAACGTATCAAACCCGAACGAGCCGATACAGACGGCCAGCAGCACCGCCAGCACGGGGCGGCGCAAGCGCTTTTCACTCACGATGAAGGCCGACGCCAGCAGCATCGGCACAACGGCATCTGTCTCTTATACACATCTCCGAGCCCA
>ENA-OZKH01000812-OZKH01000812.1-human-gut-metagenome-genome-assembly--contig:-NODE-812-length-10591-cov-11.201595_pt1 | contig 10591 bp, 10 predicted proteins | sample MGYA00244180_ERZ653758 | MGnify/ENA primary metagenome ERZ653758 (study PRJEB26926, sample SAMN06165252) | human gut metagenome | biome: ENVO:00009003; feature: ENVO:2100002; material: ENVO:00002003...
GATTCCTCTACGTCTCGTGGGCTCGGAGATGTGTATAAGAGACAGATCTACAACTCAGGTAATGAGTGAATATCAAATGAACAATATTGTTTCCTTGATATTAAATTCTAATATTGATAGCGATGAAGCCAAACAGAGACATATAGATGAAATAAATCAAAAGAAGGATGCTGTTAGAGCAGGAATATGTCCCAGATGTGGCGGAGAGCTTGTAAGGCGTAATGGAAAATATGGAGAATTTATTGGATGCTCAAATTTTCCCAGATGCAGATACACACAGAAAATCTAATAGGAATAAAAAGAGAGGATTGTTGATATGGGAATTTTTTCAAAACCGGAAGTTATTATTTTAAAGGAGTCAAATGACGCAAAAGAACATTTAGATAAACTTGAGTCATTACTTCCAAAAGCTAATAAGGATGTAAAAGATAAAATACAAAAAGAAATTGCAGTCACGAAGGCCGGCATAGCTGGTGAAGATAATATAATGTTTGAACTTAAACATAGCAATATGGATATGGTAGTCTTACATGATATTTATTTAGAAACTAAAAGTGGATTAGGAGCACAGATAGATTTTATCGTAGTTACATCAAAGGTTATATTTTTGATTGAGTGTAAGAATCTGGTAGGAAATATAGATATTGATTCAAAAGGAGCATTTATCAGAACTGTTACATACGGAACAAAGAAACAGAAAGAAGGAATATATTCGCCAATTACTCAGGGTGAAAGGCATCTATCTGTTTTAAAAGAGGCCAAACTGGATAATGCAGGGCTTGTCACAAGTCTTGCAATTAAACGAAATTTTGACAGCTCTTATAAATCATTAGTAGTATTAGCTAATCCTAAAACAATCGTAAATGACCGATATGCTCCAAAAGAAATCAAAAGTCAGGTTATTAGAGCAGATCAGCTTGTTTCAAATATGAAGAATATTATAGCTGCGTCAAATGATTTTGCATCTACTAAAAAAGAAATGATGTCAATTGCACAGGGAATTCTTGACATGAATATTGAAAGTCGTAAAGATTATGCAGCTAAGTATGAAGAACTCGTCAAGGAAAATGAGCTTTCTGATTCAGCAGATACTAAAAAGGAAACTCCTGATAATAAGCAGAGTGTAAATGATGACAAATTGATTTGTCCTAAATGTGGTTCGAAACTGGTGCTTAGAACTGCAAATAAAGGGGAAAATGCAGGAAAACAGTTTTATGGATGCTCAAACTTCCCTAAATGTAGATTCATATTGAATATAAAAAAGTAGATATTTATATGCTTCATATGGGATAAATTTAGGAATATTGAGGAAGCACGATAAAGGGCATAATTGCAAATAAGGATAAGCAGACAGAAAAATATAATGGGCAAATTGAGCCGGCTGGAGCAGAGATGTTCTGGTCGGCATTTTTGCTTAAAAGAATGTGGATGTAAAATCTGCACAAATATGATAGAATAAAAATTGGATATTTATACATTTTTGGGGGATAGAGGTGATATATTTGAAGCAGACGAAAGTAACAGAGTGGATTATATCAGGTAATCCAGAACAATATAATGTAGTAGATGCATTTCATAATTTGCATAGAGTGGATTGGGCACAAAAGGCAAATATGACGGCTGGTGATATAGTTTATATTTATGTATCAGGAAATGTAAAAGCAATTAAATTTAAATGTAGAGTAAACAAGGCTGATCTTGACGAATCGGATATTGATGATCGAGAATATGATCTTTCAGGCCAGTTTGATGGTACAGCTGGCCGCTATATGGAATTAGAGTTACTTGAAGAGTACGTGGGTGATGAATATTCCAGGGAAGAACTGATGAAACATGGATTTAGGTCACCACAAGGGCCAATACGCATGCCAGAGTCGGTTAAACAGTATTTAGAATCAATAAGTGTATTTGAACATAGATATCCAGTAAATACAGCTGTATGGATTGCGACAGCATTGCTTTCAGCAGAATCGTTTGATAGTAATCCGGTATGTAGCAAAAAGGATATGTATTTTAAACAAACAGCAATCATACAGCGTGCACAAAAGTTGGCGGAAAGCAGTGTGGCAAATGCTCGTTGTTCGCAGTGGTGTTGCGCGGATAATGATAACTCATCTAATAATTATCTCCGGGGAGATTCCGAAGAAAATAGTTCATTGAGAAGATTAAGTCTTCTGGATGAATTTCCGGAGAAAACACACCCGGAAGGGCTCAACATGGCGGATGAGTTGACCATGAATGGAAATAAAATAACAATGGAAGAACTGTTCTATTTTGTCAGAGAGCAGTATCCAACGATTATCGGAAATGATAGTAAAATTGATTACATAGGAGTTCTGGATTATCTACGAGATAACACAGATGTTCCGTATTCTAAGCCAGATGCACCGGGGCTTGCAGCAGAAGAAGTAAGTCGTCTTTTGGAAGTAAAGAAAAAAGGACAGAATGCTATAGCTGAGTTGAAAAAGATGGCAGAAGCATTTGCTGTTAGATTTAAGTTAGAAAAATGCATGTCTATGTCTTGGCTGGATGGTTCAAATACAAAAACACGCCGCTATTTATGGGCACCATTAAAATACGGAAAATATGCGGATAATCCAGTAAGTGTATCGGTGTTTGTAGAAAAACGTAACAGCGATACTTGTTATCGGGTAAGTTTGGAAATAAAAAATGATGGTGATGACAAAGACATAATGAAACAGTACCATTCACATTTAGACATTCCTCTTAATGTGGCGGCAGGCCTAGTTTATGTTTCTGTTTCTGGTAGCAATGAGTGGGGAACTCCAGATATTTTGAATAAGACGCAAGATGAAATAAAGCAGGAAGTTGAATCTGGAAAGCTCAAGAAAGTGCAAATATGTAAGTACATTGATAGAAAGCCGGATGAAACAAACGCTTATTATCATACAGAAATAACTAAGGCCATAGCAGCTATACTGCCATATTATGACCATGTACTTGGAATTGAAAAGATAGAGTATTATCCAAGTCTTGCTGAATATGATCCAGGAATTACTGCAGAAGAATATGAAAGAATTCTGGGTGATGAGAATATTGTAAAAAGCGCATGGTTAGATACTCTTCATTATTTGTATTTGATGGGTGGAATAGGAACCTGCAAGCAGATAGCGAATAAATATGGAAATGGCGCCGCGCATTATAACACGAATGCAATCAATGTTGCTAAGGCTGTACATAAGGAAACAAACTGTCCGTTATGTGCAAGAGATACAGGAGAAAATCAATACTGGCCAGTTTTGTTCTATGGACGAGATTTGGCAGACAGTGCCGATGGTGTATTTTCTTATAAAATGAGAGAGCCTTTGATGGAGGCAATCAAAGCATTAGAGGAAAGAGGTGTGTTCCAGGAGATGAAAGAAGCAAATAAAGAGTTTGATAAGAATTTAATATTATATGGACCTCCTGGAACAGGAAAAACATATAATTCTGCTACATACGCTGTTGCAATTTGCGATGGGAAGTCTGTAGATGAACTTACAGATTATGACGCAGTTATGAAAAGATACAATGAATTAAAAAAAGCTGGAAGAATAGCATTTACTACATTTCATCAATCATATGGATATGAGGAATTTATAGAGGGAATTAAACCGATTATAGATGAGAATAAGCAAGATATTGGATATACAATAGAACCAGGGGTATTTAAGGAGTTTTGCGAAAATGCGAGAAGCATTGTTCGAACAAAAAACGGTGATTCTATTGATGCAGGGGCTAGAATATGGAAGTTAACCATTATGAATGGAGATCTGAATCAAGTAAAACAGGAATGCTTTGAAGAAAATAATGTTCGAATGGGATTTGACATAGATTCAGATGAAGCGCGTTCTTTTGTGGAAGATGTGAAGCTTGGCGATATTATTTTGTCATTTAAAACTCGAAAGACAATTGACGGAATTGCAATAGTAACAGATGAAGCAGCTGAGCTGCAAGATAAGAGTATGTATAAGACTGCAAGAGCAGTGAAATGGCTTGCAAAAAATATTGATGAGGATATTACTGATATAAATAATGGTAAGTTACTTCATAGAATGACTTTTGCAAAAGTCCCTAATATGAATGTAAAGGATGTTATTAAGTTAGCTGAGAAAGTAAATCCAGGCTTAGAAAGTACAGTGATTGAAGAAAATACAGAGCCACACGTATTTATTATTGATGAAATTAACAGGGGAAATATCTCAAAAATATTCGGGGAATTAATTACATTAATTGAAAGTACAAAGAGAGCTGGGATGTCTGAATCAGCATCAGCTATATTACCATATTCAGGAGATGAATTTAGTGTACCATCTAATGTGTATATACTTGGAACAATGAATACAGCAGACAGATCAATTGCATTGATGGATACAGCCCTTCGTAGAAGATTCCAGTTTATTGAAATGATGCCGGATTCAGATGTGCTTAGAAAGATTCATGCGGATAAGGTAGAGGATTTGGATGTTGCAGCAATGCTTGATAAAATCAATGAAAGAATTACATTCTTATATGATAGAGAGCACACAATTGGACATGCCTTCTTTACTGGACTTAAGGATGACGCATCACTTTCAAAGCTGCAGTCTATATTTGAAAAATCTGTAATTCCATTATTACAGGAATACTTCTATGAGGACTATCAGAAGATACAGCTTGTATTGGGCGATAATGCCAAGAGTGATGATAGCTTGAAGTTTATTCTTGATGAGAAAGTAGTAGCAAAGAATATTTTCAAAGGTAATGTTGAAGACGTGATTGATCTTCCGGAAAAGAGATATTCAATCAATAACGTAGCCTTTGGCAATATTAATAGTTATAAGGAAATTTTGTAAAGCGTGGTGATAACATGGGTAAACCGTTTGAGGTAAAAGAGTTTGACTCCATTATCTGCAATGCGGATTATAAAGATGATGAAAAATACAAATATTTGAATCAGAAAGAATTCGATAATCTGGTGGCGTTTATCCATGAGTTTACCGGAGATGCGGATAGTGCAGATGCGTTAGACTTTATGAAGATTGGCTACCGACGTAATGTTGGAGAAGTAGTCTCTATAAAGAACTACGTTGGTCTGATTCAAATGAAGAATGGTTTCCAGATCCAGGTACTTCCAAAGATATCGTTTGGAGCGGAAGACGAAGGAAATGTGCAAACCAAGAGAGTGTTCCTTAGAATGCTCCGAAGCATGAAGGATTTTCCAAGTAAGGTTTTCAACGATGCTTCTTTAAAAGTAGACCAGATGAATTTATACGAGCTGTTTATCAATATGTATCTGCAGGAAGTCAGACAGTTGGTGAAACGCGGTATAAAGTCAAATTATGTTGGACAGGAAGATAATTTGCGTTATTACAAAGGAAAACTGCTGGTAAATCAGCAGGTGAGGGCGAATTTGGCCCACAAGGAACGCTTTTACGTAGCTTATGAAGAATTCCATCCCAATAGGGCAGAAAACCGGCTTGTAAAGGCAACACTCGCAAAGTTACAGAAATTGACGACAAGTGCAGAAAACTCAAAAGAAATAAGACAGCTACTAACAGCTTTTGAAATGGTGGATGCTTCGGTAAATTATGCGAAGGACTTTTCACAGGTGGTTATTAATAGAAATACAAAAGATTATGAGATGCTTATGCAGTGGTCTAAGGTATTTCTGATGAATAAGAGTTTTACGACGTTCTCCGGATCCACAGCATCAAGAGCCTTGCTGTTCCCGATGGAGTCTGTATATGAAAGTTATGTAGCACAGCAGATGAAAAAGGTGATGAGTCCGGAAGGCTGGGATGTATCCAGCCAGGACAAAGGACACTATCTTTTTACAGAACCAAGGCGACAGTTTGCGCTAAGGCCGGATATTGTTATGAAAAGAGGAGAGCGTACAGTAATTCTGGATACTAAGTGGAAAAGCCTTGTTGATAACGAAAGAGTAAATTATGGTATTTCACAAGCGGATATGTATCAGATGTATGCATACTCGAAGAAATATAACACACCTGAAATATGGCTGTTATACCCGGTGAATGATGAAATGAGAAATCATTATCCAATCCGGTTTGAGAGTGGAGATGGAACAACAGTAAATTTGCATTTTGTTGATGTCGATAAAATAGAAGAGAGTTTGAAAGAACTTAAAGGCAAATTAGAAGCAGGTGAATAGGATGGGCAATATAAAATTTGACAAAATCCTTGGACTTTTAGAACCATTAGAAACTGATAGTGTAGGAGAATGGATAATAGATAAAGAGCACAAAGGAACAGAAGACGATCCTAAACACTTCCCATGGGATAAATTTGTGAATAGAGAGTGATTAGGATATGATTAGGATAGTAAAAAGCGATATTACAAAAATCAGAGATGTGCAGGCAATTGTAAATGCAGCAAATAACTCACTTCTTGGTGGAGGCGGTGTAGATGGTGCTATTCACAGAGCAGCAGGACCGGAACTTCTGGCGGAGTGCAGGACACTTCACGGATGTGAAACAGGAGAAGCAAAGATAACAAAAGCCTATAATTTACCATGTGATTATGTTATTCATACTGTAGGACCGATATGGAATGGAGGAAGGAATAGAGAAGATGAGCTTCTTGCTAACTGCTATTTTAATTCCATGAAGTTGGCAATGGATAATGGAATCAGGTCTATTGCATTTCCTTCCATATCAACGGGAGCATATGGTTTTCCGGTTGAGTTGGCAGCAAATATTGCAGTACATACAGTAAACAGGTTCTTGCAGGATAATCTGAACAGCTTCGATTTGGTGGAATGGGTGCTGTTTGATACTCATACTGAATCGGTGTATGAAGCTGCGGAAAAATCATACATGGAAGATGAAAGTGATGATTTCGATTTTTGATTAAAGTTTTGATTGATGATTTTGGAACAAAAATTCGAATTGCGAGGGCATACTTTGGGACTCGTAAAGTCATATACTAAAGACAATCAAAGAGCTGATATCATTTGCGACTAATAAGGGAGTGTGTGATTATGAGAAATAACAGAAATTCTATCCTAGAAAACGTAATTTTGTTTCTGGTAGCTATTGGAGTATTTGCTATAATAGGTGGATTAGCAGGATGGATACGGTGGAGATGAAAGCTTTCCACATGATGGAAAATAGGGAAGATGTGGCTGTGGCGAGGGCTACAGCTGGGATGATAATGATGGCAAATTCAAAAGAAGGTGGTCAGAGTGAGACTATTTAAGAAAAAGACAGTTACAAAGGTATATGATAAAGAAAATAAGAAACCGGTAATCAAAGCGAGCATATGTAATGGTGAGCAGGTTGCAGGCTTTAAGAACATTCATACAGGTAAGATAGAAGAAGTTATGCTGATTAAGAATCAGGCAGACCTTGATGCATTCAAGAAAATGTATGGAATAGATGGAGAGATAGAGAAGGAATATTAAACGAGGTATTTGAAGTTATGTTATCTTTTACTCCTGCAAGCATATAAGGATTATATTTACTTTTACACTTAAATATAATAAAATTTAAGCACAAAAGTAAATATCAAGGATAAGGAGGCCAACTATGTCAACATCAGATATTTTGGAATCGCTAATTGAAAAAGACAATGGGTATTTGATTACATCGAAGGCCGTTGAATCAGGTGTATCAAAGCCATCTGTCTCAAAATACGTCAGAGAGCATGATATGGAAAAAGTGGCACATGGCATTTATATCTTAGATAATGTGTGGCCAGATGAGTTGTTTGTACTTCAGCAACGAAATAAGAATATTATTTATTCGGGCGAGACCGCCCTTTATTTGCATGGTCTTATCGACAGAGAATACAGTCATATTTGTTTCACTGTTCCTACCGGATATAATGCTACACATATCAAAAAGAAAAACAAAGAAGTTCATTATGCAAACCCAGAGATTCTTGATATGGGGACCTGTGAAATCCCGTCAAGCAGCGGTAATTTGGTTAAAGTATATGACAAGGAAAGATGTATTTGTGATTTGATTAAAGATCGAAAGAAATATGAAATTCAGTTATATCAGACAGCAATCAAGGAATATATGTCCTCGAAGGAAAAGAATCTATCAAGATTGATTGAGTATGCGGTTAAACTTGGAGTAAGGGATGAAGTGATGATGTATGTGGAGGTAATGGTATGATTCATACAGCGAAACAACTTAAAGACAAAGTAAAAAACATGTCTGGCGGGAATAGTGAAGTTTTGTCGTATAATCTTGAAACTCTTCTTGCGGAAAAGATGCAGACGATTTTGGCAAGAGGACTTGCGAATACCAGAATGAAGAATTTTAATATTTAAGAGTTTGTTTTATAGGCAATGTTAGCAGATATGAGCTGATTTACAAATATTACTGCAAATATTGCTCAAGGCAGCATGCAAGGGAGATGGAAAAATCAGAGTGATTTTTTTCGTAGGAAGATTAATATCGCTTATTTTTATATTTTATTTGCAAAGTCATATTCTCTCAGCAAAGTTTATGGATTTGAGAGAGATAAAACGTATAAAAGGTGGATCGCTATTGACGAAAATATAGTAAAAGTGTATACTGATTTTATAACATGCTTTGTATTTTTGGGTAAAATATACAAAAGTGATCAGTTCCAAGGAAGGGAGAATAAAAATATGAAGAATATGAAGGTAAGAACCAAGCTAAATCTGATACTGGTTCTGGTTATGTTACTTGTGGCTCTTGGGAGTGTTGTTTCCTTCAAGGATTTGGAAGATGTGAAAGATAAAGCATTGGAGACAATGGATGCATCATCCCGTCAGAGTTATGATGATTCAATTAAAGAGCAGGTGGGCGTGGTTATTTCCCTGTTGTCGGAGATTAATGACGCATATAAAGCGGGAACTTATACGCTGGATGAAGCCAAGAAAATTGCAGCGGATGAGGTTCGGCAGATGCGTTACGGAGAGACAGGTTACTTTTGGATTGATCAGTCAGATGGAACAAATGTAGTTCTGCTTGGCAGCGATACCGAGGGAACGAACCGTATGGAGACAGAGGATGCAAAAGGATACAAGATGGTGAAAGAAATCATACGTGTAGCAGTGGAAGATGGTGGAGGATACACAGATTATGTATTTCCTAAAGAAGGAGAGACTAAACCTTCACCGAAGCGTTCCTACAGTGAGTATTTTGAACCATTTGACTGGGTGGTCGGTACAGGAAATTATACCGATTATATTGATACTGCTATTGAAAAGCAGGACAAGGTATTTTCCGGCTATGCAATGAAAAAGGCAATCACACTGATTGGGGCATGTGTTGCAATGCTTGTGGTTGTTGCAGTGCTTGTTTTCATGATCGCACAGGATATTACAAAGTCACTAAAGAAAGTTGTAGCAGAGATTGAAGTGATTGCAGGTGGTAATTTTGCGCATAGAATGCAGGACAATATGATGAAACGGAAAGATGATTTCGGACAGCTGGCAGGAACACTTGAGACAATGAGGGAATCAATATGCGGATTGCTTTCCCAGGTAAAGATAGAGGCAGCAAATATTGATACAGTTGTGGAAGCGATGGATAGCAGTATATCAAATCTGAATGGGGAAATTGAGGATGTGTCTGCGACAACCGAGCAGCTTGCTGCAAGTACTGAAGAAACTGCCGCATCGACAGAACAGATCAACAGTATGACTCAGCAGATTGATGGTGCAGCGAAAGAGATTGCGATACGTGCACAGGATGGGGCTACGGAAGCAGAAGAAATTCATAAGAGGGCAGCACAGACGAAGGAAGCAACGGTGGAGAATCGACAGAAAGTTCAGACGATGCTCGGAGAAATCAGGGGAAGGCTGGAGCAGGCACTTGAAGAGGCAAAGGTTGTGGAACAGATCGGCGTGCTTGCTGATTCTATCCTTGCGATTACCGGACAGACTAATCTGCTTGCACTGAATGCATCCATTGAGGCAGCACGTGCTGGCGAGGCCGGAAAGGGATTTGCAGTTGTTGCAGAGGAAATCCGGGTATTGGCAGAGCAGTCTAAAGATGCCGTGGCAAATATTCAGGCCGTGACGGAAAATGTGGATAATGCAGTAGCAAATCTTGCAAATGACTCTAATCATCTGTTGGATTTTGTAGATACAGATATTGTGAAGAGTTTTGGCGATTTTGAGAAAATGGCAGATGATTATAATATGGATGCATCTAAAATTAATGATCTGGTATCGGATTTTAGTGCAACCTCAGAAGAATTGGTAGCATCAATTTCCAATATTACAGAGGCGATTGAAGGAATTACCTCCGCATCAAATGACAGTGCTGCAGGTACAACAAATATTGCGCAAAAAACCGTTTCTATTGCAGGCGAATCGGCAGAAGTCATGAAAGGTGTTAAGACAGCAGAGGCTTCGGCAGGAGAACTCCGCAAGAATGTAAGCAACTTTGTAATTGAAGAATAAGAAATATATTTACAAGAGGAATTCGTATCAGGTTCACTTGCCTGCAAGCATGCATCGATGATACCTTTTGCCCCTTTAATCATATTATTACACGAAAAAGATATAGGTTCGCCTGTATCTTTTTTTGTGTAATGTATATTAAGATGCTATTAAACAGTATTAGGATAGTAAAAATTTCCTATTTTAGGAAAGCTTATTGG
>ENA-OZKH01000822-OZKH01000822.1-human-gut-metagenome-genome-assembly--contig:-NODE-822-length-10519-cov-12.634270_pt1 | contig 10519 bp, 9 predicted proteins | sample MGYA00244180_ERZ653758 | MGnify/ENA primary metagenome ERZ653758 (study PRJEB26926, sample SAMN06165252) | human gut metagenome | biome: ENVO:00009003; feature: ENVO:2100002; material: ENVO:00002003...
ATCTACACGTAAGGAGTCGTCGGCAGCGTCAGATGTGTATAAGAGACAGTAAAAAATCTGGAGGAAAAAAATATGTCAAATGAAGTACAAGTAAAGAAACTGACTGATATTATGGCGCAGTTCGTAGGATTTACAGCAAAGAAGCTGCCGGATGATGTTATCGCAAAACTGCAGGAACTGAGAGACAAAGAGGATTCTCCTATGACGAATGTCATCTACGATACCATGTTCCGCAACCAGGAACTGGCATTGAAATTAAACCGTCCTTCCTGTCAGGATACCGGTGTATTACAGTTCTGGGTAAAATGTGGAACAAAATTCCCACTGATTGATAATCTGGAAGCATTACTGAAGGATGCAGTGATGCAGGCTACAGTTGCAACACCGCTTCGTCACAATTCCGTAGAAACTTTTGATGAGTACAATACAGGTAAAAATGTAGGAAAAGGAACCCCTACTGTATGGTGGGACATTGTTCCAAATTCCGATAAATGTGAAATCTATACTTACATGGCAGGTGGAGGCTGTACGCTTCCTGGCAATGCCACGGTTTTAATGCCGGGCGAAGGCTATGAGGGAGTGACCAAGTTTGTATTAGATCGTATGACAACTTATGGATTGAATGCATGTCCTCCACTTTTGGTTGGTGTCGGCGTTGGTACTTCCGTAGAAACAGCAGCATTAAATTCGAAAAAGGCACTGATGCGTCCGGTAGGTTCTCACAATGACAATGCTAACGCTGCTAAGATGGAGAAATTGTTGGAAGACGGTATTAATGCCATTGGCCTTGGACCGCAGGGTATGGGTGGCAATTATTCTGTCATGGGAGTTAACATTGAGAATACCGCACGCCATCCATCTGCGATTGGTGTGGCAGTAAATGTAGGCTGCTGGAGCCACAGAAGAGGACATATTGTATTTGATAAGGACTTAAACTTTACGGTAGATACCCATACCGGTTTTGAATATAAGGAAGAGAACTAATTCAGAAGGGAGAGAATAATTATGGCAGTAGAAATAAAAGATGGTAAGAAAATTCTGGTAACACCTGTATCGGCAGAGGATTTAAAGGATATTCATATTGGAGATATTGTATACCTGACAGGAGATATTACAACCTGTCGTGATGTGGCACACCGTCGTGTTGTAGAAGAGGGAAGAGAGATTCCTGTGGATGTCAGAGATGCTGCAATCCTGCATGCCGGCCCGATTATCCGCCCCTTGGGAGATGACAAATACGAGATGGTATCCGTAGGCCCTACGACATCTATGAGAATGGAAAAGTTTGAGTATGAATTTGTAGAGACCACAGGCGTCCGTGTCATTGTAGGCAAGGGCGGCATGAAGGAAAATACCGAGAGAGCCTGCAAGGACTTTAGTGCAATCCATTGTGTATTTCCTGCAGGAAATGCAGTCGTGGCAGCAGTAGAAGTGGAAGAAATCGTGGAGGCACAGTGGAAAGATCTGGGAATGCCTGAGACTTTGTGGCATTGCCATGTAAAAGAATTTGGACCATTGATCGTATCCATTGATTCTTATGGAAGAAACTACTTTGAAGAGAAGAAAGTGGAATATAATAAAAAGAAAGATGAGCAGGTCGAAATCATCAGCAAACAGGTCGGGTTCATCAAATAAAATCCGAACATAGTAAATATGTGTAGAAAAATAAAAGACCTTCTGTGGAAAAAGCTGGATTCATCAAAGGATGAAACAGGCTTCTGCAGAAGGTCTTTTTAATACAATAAGCAATGCTGATCATATATCACGGGCTGGACCAATGCGTATTGTGAAAAAAAAATAATTGACATAGCAGAAGTATTACTAATAATCCACATCATAATACTGCAGCGGAAATAGTAAGGATCAGAAAGTCAACGAAATCACATGTTTCATCTTCACTGAAAAAATTGGAAAACAAAGGTCTTATAAAAAGAAAACAAAGTAAAGATAATAAAAAACATATTGAAATTGTCCTTCTGGATGATGCGGCACTTATCGTGGACGCAGGATTAAACGCACAAAAACAGTTTGCACAGAATGTTTTAAGAGGGCTGACAGAAGAAGAAAAGCATGTGTGTATGAATGTATTTGACAAAATTTGTAACAATGCGGAAGAACTATTAAGAGGAGAAAGCAAGTGAAAAAGAGTAATTATAAACCACAGATTCCGGATTTGATGGAAGCAGTCTTTGATGCAGTGTATCTGACTTTTGATCTGGCAGCAGCAGTCTTATTTTTTTTATTCTCAAAAGGAAATATCCTGTATGTACTATATGGAATACTGACATTGACACTTTGTGGAGGGGATGCTTTTCATCTGGTGCCAAGAATTATAAGGGCTGTACGTGGAACCAATGATAAAATAAAGAGACAGCTTGGAATTGGATTGCAGGTATCGTCTATCACAATGACGATGTTTTATATTCTTTTAATGTATATATGGAAATATACATTCCCGGAATTAAAAATACCAGTAGTCATTGAGGGTGTTATATGGATATCAGCGGTTATCAGAATTGTGATATGTATGTTTCCGCAGAATAACTGGTGTACAGATGAAGGAAATATGAAATTATCTGTTATAAGAAATGCGGTCTTTGCTGTTACCGGTATAGGTGTAATGATCTTATATCTGATTTCCGGAAATACATATGGATATCATATGACGAGGATGGCTGCAGCCATCATTATTTCTTTTGGATGTTATCTTCCGGTAACACTGTTCAGTAAAACAAAACCGCAGGTCGGATTATTAATGATACCAAAGACCTGCGCATATATGTGGATCATTGTAATGGGGCTTCAGCTTATGTTTTAAGAGCAGTAATATCTGCAGAAAGGCAGGAAATTATAGTGAATGTAGAAAGATTTGTAAAACTAATGACAGGACATTTTGATAACAAAGAACAATTTACAGAAATGAAAGAAGAGGGGAAAATATTTCCATATGCACAGCATGTGAATACTGTCTGTAACGATAAAATAAAAAATCTGAAAAGTTTACACCAGCTATATATCAGGAAAAGGATGGTGTCTGGGAAGGGGGCAGTGTGAGCCAATTTACCCCGGTTATGGTATTCAGGCTGTGGGAGAAGTTTTCAGACACTTGTCTGGAGGTATCCGAAAGTATGGAAGTCCATGGAAAGAGAACATTTGGATATGATGATGGTGTTTTCACGAGATTACAGGACTTTTTGCTGAAATTTATGGTACAATATCTGTGAAATTTGCCAGAGCAGAGTCTCTGGGAAAAGGGAGAAATATGATAATGTCAAAAGATGAATATTTAATCACAGATGAGCCCCTTAAAGCACTGACAATATTTGCAATGCCGATGATTCTCGGCAGTTTTTTTCAGCAAGTGTATAATATGGCTGATTCCATCATTGTTGGTCAGTTTGTCGGTTCCTCTGCACTTGCAGCTGTCGGTGCCTGTGCTGCACTAACGAATGTATTTATTTGTGTGGCATTAGGTGCCGGTGTCGGTGCCGGTGTGCTCGTAAGCCGCTATTTTGGTGCCGGAGATTATGGTAAAATGAAAACAATTGTGTCAACATCGTTGGTCAGTTTTCTGATTTTAAGCCTGCTTCTGGGTGGCTTTGGTTTTTGTTTTTCACATTCAATGATGAATTTATTACAGACACCAACTGATATACTGGAAGAAGCAGTACAGTATCTCCGCATTTATTTCGCAGGATTTCCATTTCTGTTTATGTATAATATTTTTTCAACGATGTTTAACTCAATTGGAGAATCAAAAATACCATTGGGTCTTTTGATATTTTCTTCTATTTTAAATATTCTTATGGATCTTTGGATGGTGGCAGGACTTGGTCTCGGTGTGTTCGGGGCAGCTCTTGCAACCCTTATTGCACAGGGGATTTCTGCGGTATTTTCATTTCTGATTTTCTTTTGCCGGATGCGTCAATATAAGAGTCAATTTCAGTGGTTTGATGGTCAGGAATTACATTTGATGCTCAAAATTGCTGTACCGTCGATTCTCCAGCAGTCCACAGTGTCAATTGGTATGATGATCGTACAGGCAGTTGTAAATCCATTTGGTACACAGGCACTCGCAGGTTATGCGGCAACAATGAGAGTAGAGAATGTTTTTTCGTTGATATTTGTGTCCATCGGCAATGCGGTTTCTCCGTATGTCTCACAGAATCTTGGTGCAAAGAAAATCAACCGCATCAAAAAAGGATATCACGCTGCGCTGGTATTAGACCTGTGTTTCGCAATTCTTGCATTTGTAGTTATTGAAACCATGTACACACAGATTTCTTCATTATTCCTGGGTAAAGATGGAACTGACTTAGCATATCAGGTGTCCGGGGATTATATGAGATGGCTTGGCTGTTTTTTCATCTTCATGGGTATTAAGATGGCAACAGATGGAGTTCTGCGTGGACTTGGGATTATGCGCCCATTTCTCATTGCAAATATAGTTAACCTTGCAATCCGCCTGTCTGTTGCCATGATTTTTGCACCATGTTTTGGCATTGCATTTGTCTGGCTTGCTGTACCGGCTGGCTGGTTTGCAAATTTTCTGATTTCTTATATGGCACTTAGGAAATCATGGCCGGTTTCAACAGTCTGTAACAGTGTTGCGAACGGATAGTTACTGTTCACAGGCAGGCATTTTCTGAACTGAAAATGCCGTATGATACAATGGTGGCAGCAGATTTTGCCGATTTGGAATGCGAAGCATCGGCAAAATCCGTTACTGGAACGAGGTACGAGTGAACAGTAACAACGGATAAGTGACGGGATGTAAATATTTTATAATGGATGTTTTCAGGCTTGTTTTAATGTGTTAAAATATAGACTATAAATCCATGCATGATAGTTAGTGCAAAAAGCGGGAGGTTCTGTTATGGCAAAAGACGATTCATTAAAGAAACCAAAGAAGATAGATGTCAATCGTATTATGATTTTTATATCATCGATATTGATACCATTTTTGTGGATTGATCTGTATTTAGTTTTGAAAAATGCATCAAAAATGATGGTTGTTGGTATTATTGCAGCGCTTATTTTAGTGTGGACAGGTTTGCTTGTCACATATATCCATAGGATGAAAAATGAGGAAAAAGCCCATTCGGATGAACAGGTAGAAGAACTGCTGCGTACAGGAAAAGCCAATTATCTGATGCAGAAAAAGTTAGCGGAAAAGATAGATAATATCGGAGAAAAAGATGCAGTTCCAGCGGATGAGATCATTACGGCACAGAAGGCAATTGCAAAGCTGATGCTTGCACGAAACAAAGAAAATACAGATGCTCTTATGCATTCGAATGAGCAGGTGATTGAAAAAACGTTGGAAGTAGAAGAAAAGCTTTCTGAAAACAGTCAGCAGATCATGGACATGCAGAAAAACCAGATGGATGAAAAATTACAGGAATTGATGCAAAGTCAGAAATTAGTTCTTGATAATTTAAATGCTGTCAAAGAATCACTGCAGAGTGACATGCAGGATGTTTTGTCAAATATGATTCATGACACATTGGAGAAAGAACTTGCATCTGCCATAGAGCAGATACATACTTATGTGAAAGAGGCGGCAAGTCAGGCTGTTGATTCCGTAAAGGAGAATCTTGCTGCGGAAGTGCCGGTTATGGCAGCTGTTTCCCCGGCAATGGATGAAGAATTACCGGATCCAGGAATGCCGGCAGAAAGTGAAGAATTACCGGATCATGGAATGCCGACAGAAGATGAAGAGTTGCCGGATTCAGGAATGCCGACAGAAGATGAAGAGCTGCCGGATCTTGGAGTGCCGACAGAAGATGAAGAGTTGCCGGATCTGGGAATGCCGGCAATGGATGAAGATCTGTCTAATATGGAACTGCCAACATTGGGAGAAGAATTATCAGAAACAGAACTCCCGGATTTAACTGACGGCGGAGATCTGGATGAGGAACCGTCAATCGGCGAGATGCCGTTAATGGAAGAGGAAGAGCCGGAAGCAGCCGATACATCCCTGATAGATGAGGAACCGTCAATCGGCGAGATGCCGGTTTTTGATGATTTGAACGATGCTGCATCAGCCGTGGAGGAGGTGCAGGCAGAACCGGTAGAAGAAGTGGAAGCGGAAGAAGTTCCGATTACGGAGGAAGCAACAGTAGAGCCGGATACGGATGCAGTAACTTTGACAGAAGAAATTCCGGTATCTGCGGATGAGTCAGTGATTGAAGAAGTAAAAATTCCGGAAGAGACAACCGTTACGGAAGAAATCCCGGTATCTGCAGATGAGTCAGTCATCGAAGAAGTACCGGCACAGGAAGCGTCTTCATCCATGGCAGATATGAGCAATCCAAATAAGATCATGACACCGGATGAAATTGCAGCGTTGATCGCAAATTTATAGAAATGCATCATAAGTAAAACGCAATTAAAGATGTATTTGAAAGGGCGTGTGAAAAAATGATTCTTACTTTTTCACACGCCCTTTTTGGCATTTGGTCATCAAAGCTCTGCGGTAATGCGCACGATCTCTTTGATCACAGCTACAGCAGTTTCCATTCCTTCCACACTGATGTGTTCGAATGGACCGTGGAAACCGTAACCGCCTGTGCCAAGATTCGGGCACGGAAGTCCCATAAAGCTTAAACGCGCGCCGTCGGTACCGCCGCGTACCGGACGTGAGACTGGTTCAAGACCAACAGAAGAAATAGCTTTCTTTGCGATATCCACAACATAAGTATTTTTCTCAATGATTTCCAACATATTTGCGTAGGAATCGTGGATAGTCAGTGTAACAGTTCCGACACCGTATTTTTGGTTCATGGAATCTGCGATTTCCTGCATTTTTTTCTGACGTGTTTCAAACATCACTTTATCGTGATCACGAATGATGTAGGAAAGAGTTGCTGCGGCAACGTCGCCGGACATATCGGTCAGATGATAGAAACCTTCTCTTCCCTCGGTGTGGGCAGGCGTTTCCATTGGAGGAAGCTGAGACTGGATCTCACATGCAACGAGAGCGGCATTGACCATGATATCTTTCGCCTCACCAGGGTGGACATTCACGCCTTTGACAGCGAAAACTGCGCTTGCGGCATTAAAGTTTTCATAGGCAACTTCACCCTCGTAATCGCCATCTACCGTGTAAGCAAAATCTGCTTTAAAGTAGTCAAGATCAAACAGATCCGCACCACGTCCGACTTCTTCGTCCGGTGTAAACCCGATCCAGATATCGCCGTGTGGAATGTCAGAGGAGATGAGCTGTTCAGCAGCAGTCATGATCTCAGCAACGCCTGCCTTATCGTCTGCACCAAGCAGAGTTGTGCCGTCTGTCGTGATCAGGGTTCTGCCCTTTAAAGTTTTCAATTCCGGAAAATCAGATGTTTTTAAAACGTCACCGGTTCCTTTTAAAATAACATCCTCACCGTTGTAATCCGGAATGATCTGGGGTTTGACATTTTTACCGGAAAAATCAGGTGCCGTATCCATATGGGAAATAAAGCCGACCGCTTTTTTGTCTTCGTATCCAGGGGTAGCCGGGATCAGGCCGTAGATGTAACAGTGGTCTGTCAGTGTTACTTTCTGTAAACCAAGATCAAGTAATTCTTTTTCTAATTCTTTTGCCAGGTTAAATTGTCTGTCCGTAGAAGGAATCGTATCGGAATCTTCACTCGAAGTAGTCCAATAGGAAACATATTTTAATAGTCTTTCATCAACACGCATGATAAATGAGTGACCTCCTTTAAATTTGATAGACTAAAAAAGTGCGTTTTTCAGTCCATGAATAAAATACCACAGAATAGAAAATCCGCCAATGAAAAAAATGAAGATTTTCTAAAAAAACGCTTGCAATTTAAAAAAAATTAATATATAATATCATTTGTGTTCACGAGAGATAAACATATGCGCCACTAGCTCAGCTGGCAGAGCACCTGACTCTTAATCAGGGTGTCCAGGGTTCGAACCCCTGGTGGCGCATTACGAAGTACCGATTTTATAGCAGATGGCTATGGGGTTGGTGCTTTTTTTTGTTCAATCTTTACTGTGTGATCTCCAATATAAAATTACCCATAAGAAACAGAGCCGCCATAATTTTGAAAACAAGATCAAAATTACGGCGGCTCTGTTTTTTTGTCAATAAATTGTATACAACATGCAATTAGCGGGAGGCAATGAGTTTACAGATCGGATTTCCTTTTGAGGAGAATTTTTCTTCGTACTCTGTCATAATATTTCCTTCATTTAAAACAGAATCATGATGGAGATCTCGGGTGGAGGCATCTAAATGCCATCCGGCTTCCGGGATTTCTTCTAAGGAAAAGGTAAAAAGATCCTGATTATCGGTCTTAAACTCCAGTCTGCCATCCGGTTTTAAAATGGCATCGTAACGCGCAAAAAACTGACGGGAGGTAAGACGGCGTTTTGCATGACGGTCTTTCGGCCAGGGATCTGAAAAGTTCAGATAAATGCGGGAAACTTCATCTTTGGCAAAAACCTCTGTGACATCAGCGGCGTCCATGCAGATGAATCTTAAGTTTGGCATAGGAGTTTCTTCCATTTTCTGAAGCGCACGTAAAAGTACGCTCGAATAGCGTTCGATACCGAGGTAATTGATGTCCGGGTGCGCCGCAGCCATATCCATGATAAAACGGCCTTTTCCCATTCCAATTTCAATATGGAGAGGCTGGGTGGAAGAAAAAACTGACTGCCAGTTCCCTTTTTTTGACTCTGGTTCCTTGATGCAGTATTCACTGTTTAAAATTGCTTCATCAGCACCTGGGATATTTCTTAATCGCATATAAGTTATAATCCTGCCTTTCGTTGTAAAGTGTACAGAAAATCGTTGTCCGAAAAAATTATTTTCATACAGAAAAGTGTGCAAAAAACACACAGAGGTATTTTACAATAAAACAATGAAAAAAAGTAGCATTATTTTAAGAAAACCTTAAAAGAAAATTTGCGCATAAAGGTTGCATGTATTTTTTTCAAAGTTTATACTGATACTAGCAAAGATGTACTTATAAATCAGGAGATTACTTATTAAAAAATGAGATATAAAATAGATAGAAATCATAAAATAACCCGCTTCTTATGTTTACTGCTTGGAATGATACTGCTGACCGGAAGTATGTGTATCCCGGTCTATGCGGCAGAATACTGGCCGGAAGGTCCTGAGGTCGTATCCCCGAATGTGATCGTGATGGAGGCTTCTACAGGGACAGTCCTTTATGATTGTGATAGTTTAGAGGCGCATTATCCGGCAAGTATCACAAAGATCATGACAACGCTGATCGCACTGGAAAATTCAGACTTGAATGATATTGTGACTTTTTCAGATGCCGCGATCGATAATACGGAAGGATCCGGTATTGCAAGGGACTATGGCGAACAGATGACGATGGAACAGTGTCTCTATGCGGTTATGCTTGCGTCGGCAAATGAGTGTGCATATGCGGTTGCAGAGCATGTAGGGGGCACCATTGAAAATTTTGTTGCGATGATGAATGAAAAAGCCAAAGAACTTGGCTGTCAGAATACACATTTTGCCAATCCACATGGTCTGCATGATGAAAACCATTATACCTGCTGCTATGATATGGCATTGATCGCAAGGGCAGCATATCAGAATGAGACATTTCGGATTATTGTGGGAACCGCACGTTATACGATCCCGCCGACGAACAAACACGCAGAGCAGACAGATCTGCAGAATCATAACGAGATGCTTTATCCATTCCAGACCAACAAGTATGTGTATGATGGCTGTACCGGTGGAAAGACGGGGTATACCAATGCGGCAAACAGTACGCTGGTAACTTATGCAGAACGTGATGGAATGACACTGATCTGCGTAGTCATGAATACGCAGTCACCAAATCAATGGCTTGACAGCAGAAATCTGTTTGATTACTGTTTTGACAATTTCCAGCTTTTTAATATTGCGGAAAACGAGACAAATTATACGTCGGCGGAACAAAAAAATGCAGGCACACTCAATACAAATGAACCGTTTGTGGATATTGACAAAGATGCAGGTATTGTACTTCCAAAGACAGCGGAGTTTTCCGATGCGACGTCAAAAATTGTCTATGACGATGTGACGAATGATACGGTTGGAACAATTGAGTATACTTATGCGGGGCACGAGGTTGGAAAGGCAGATATTGTAAAAACAAACGTGCAGGTACCGGAATATAAATTCAGCAATCAGACAGACGTAAGCGAAGAGGCACAGACGGAAGAAACAGAGCATGTTTCAAAAATACAGATCAGGATGAGTACGATCATAACCGTGGTGGTTGTAGTTCTTGTCCTACTTGTTCTTGGGATTATTATAAAGAAAGTTGCAGATAACTTTTATATCATAAAACATAATTTTGAAGTGCGAAAAGAACATAAAAGATTATTTAAGCGTGAAAAGAAACGCAATAAAAGACGTAGAAGACGCAGATAATAAAAATTTAAAAGAAAATCGTCTGGAACATAAAAGTTGCAGGCGATTTTTTTTAATTCATAGGAAATTACGTCCTATGAATTAAAAAGCCCTCCGGGCGGG
>ENA-OZKH01000830-OZKH01000830.1-human-gut-metagenome-genome-assembly--contig:-NODE-830-length-10412-cov-7.719803_pt1 | contig 10412 bp, 5 predicted proteins | sample MGYA00244180_ERZ653758 | MGnify/ENA primary metagenome ERZ653758 (study PRJEB26926, sample SAMN06165252) | human gut metagenome | biome: ENVO:00009003; feature: ENVO:2100002; material: ENVO:00002003...
TGATGAACACCGAAGATCAGGATTGCGGCTTCAACGGCGGCGAGATGACCCTGTCTCTGGCCGATCGCTGGATCCTGGCAGAGTTCAACCAGACGGTAAAAGCCTTCCGCGAAGCGCTGGACAGCTACCGCTTCGATATCGCGGCGGGCATTCTGTATGAATTCACCTGGAACCAGTTCTGTGACTGGTACCTGGAGCTGGCAAAACCGGTAATGAACGGCGGTTCTGACGCGGAACTGCGCGGTACGCGCAACACGCTGATTACCGTTCTGGAAGGTCTGCTGCGTCTGGCGCACCCGATTATTCCATTCATCACCGAAACCATCTGGCAGCGTGTGAAAGTGATTGCCGGCATCAACGCCGACACCATCATGCTGCAGCCGTTCCCGGAATTCGATGCGGCGAAAGTCGATGAAGCGGCGTCAGCCGATACCGAATGGTTGAAACAGGCGATCGTGGCGGTACGTAATATTCGTGCCGAAATGAACATCGCCCCGGGTAAACCTCTGGAGCTGCTGCTGCGCGGTTGCAGTGAGGCTGCTGTTCGCCGTGTCACCGAGAACAACACCTTCCTGAAAACCATGGCGCGTCTGGAAAGCATCACCGTGCTGCCTGCGGATGACAAAGGTCCGGTATCCGTGACCAAAATCATCGACGGCGCCGAACTGCTGATCCCGATGGCAGGTCTTATCGACAAAGACGCTGAGCTGGCCCGTCTGGCAAAAGAAGTGGCTAAGGTCGATGTGGAAATTGGCAAAATCGAAAGCAAACTGGCGAACGAAGGCTTTGTTGCCCGCGCGCCGGAAGCGGTGATCGCGAAAGAGCGTGAGCGTCTGGTTGCCTTCGCCGATGCTAAGACCAAACTGATCGAGCAGCAGGCGGTTATTGCAGCCCTGTAATGCTTTTACCCCTTACGCTTCAGGGCGTAAGGGGTATCCTTCCTGAAAACTCCTCGCTTGCGCTCCCTTTACTGCGGTGCTATTAACAGCAGTTGTGTGTCAATTTTTGTAATGAGTAAGACTATGAGCGTGATTACCCCCGTCGCGACGACGATGCGTCGGATCACTGAGCAGGACAACCCGGCTATTGCCGCCGTTATCCGAACGGTTTCCGCAGAGTATGGCCTGACCGCCGACAAAGGTTATACCGTTGCCGACCCGAATCTGGATGAGCTGTTTCAGCTGTACAGCCAGCCGGGCTACGCCTATTGGGTTATTGAGCAGAACGGTCAGGTGGTGGGCGGCGGTGGCGTGGCGCCTTTAAGCTGCAGCGAGCCGGATATCTGCGAACTGCAAAAAATGTATTTCCTGCCGTCGGTACGCGGGCAAGGGCTGGCGAAAAAGCTGGCGCTTATCGCCCTTGAACATGCGCGTACTCAGGGTTTTAAACGCTGTTACCTGGAAACAACCGCCTTCCTCAAAGAGGCCATTGGCCTGTATGAACATCTGGGCTTTACGCATATTGATGCGCCGCTGGGCTGTACCGGCCACGTCGATTGCGAAGTCAGGATGCTGAAAACTCTGTAAAGGGCATTCCTGCCCTCTTCTGTTAAGCGACTGTAAACTGAATGCTCTACACTCTCAGTTCACACCATAACGGGGGAAACACGATGTCGAAGATAAAAAGCTACGCCGCACCGCAGGCGGGTGCAGAACTTGAGCTGTACGAATACGATGCGGGCGACCTAAAAGCAGAAGACGTCGAAGTGCAGGTTGATTACTGCGGGATCTGCCACTCCGATCTCTCCATGATCGACAATGAATGGGGCTTCTCACAGTATCCACTGATTGCTGGCCACGAAGTCATTGGCCGCGTTGTGGCGCTCGGTAGCGCCGCACAGGACAAAGGGCTGAAGGTCGGCCAGCGCGTGGGTATTGGCTGGACGGCGCGCAGCTGTGGTCACTGCGATGCCTGTATCAGCGGTAACCAAATTAACTGCCTCGAAGGCGCAGTCCCTACCATTCTGAACAAAGGCGGTTTCGCCGATAAACTGCGTGCCGACTGGCAATGGGTTATTCCCCTGCCGGAAAGCATTGATATCGAATCTGCCGGTCCGCTGCTGTGCGGCGGTATCACCGTATTCAAACCGCTGCTGATGCATCATGTCACCGCCACCAGCCGTGTGGGTGTCATCGGGATTGGTGGTCTGGGCCATATCGCAATCAAACTGCTGCACGCGATGGGCTGTGAAGTCACGGCGTTTAGCTCGAACCCGGCCAAAGAGAAAGAAGTGCTGGCGATGGGGGCGGATAAGGTAGTCAACAGCCGCGATCCGCAAGCGCTCAAATCGCTGGCAGGTCAGTTTGATCTGATCATCAATACCGTTAACGTCGATCTCGACTGGCAACCGTACTTTGAAGCGCTGGCCCACGGCGGTAACTTCCACACCGTCGGTGCGGTGATGAAGCCGCTGCCGGTGCCTGCGTTTACGCTGATCGGGGGGGATCGCAGCGTCTCCGGTTCAGCAACCGGTACGCCGTTCGAATTGCGCAAACTGATGAAGTTTGCCGGACGCACTAAAGTGGCGCCCACCACCGAACTGTATCCGATGTCTAAGATCAACGAAGCTATCCAGCATGTGCGTGACGGTAAAGCCCGTTATCGCGTGGTGTTGAAAGCGGATTTTTGATGTGAACGCGCGGGGTGCGTGCGGCCTGATTGCACGCATCTCTACCCTCTCCCGTCGGGAGAGGGTGTAATACTCAAAACGCTACCGTTTTGCTGCGGTCATTGCCTTGAACACCTCTGCCACCGCCACGGCCCCCGGGTCGGTCACCCCCTCCAGGTTCTCTTTGTTGACATACGACGAACGTCCGGCACCCGCTTTCACCATATTCGCTGTCGCCTCAGCGCCCGCGTTCGCAGCCTGCGCAGCAGCCTGAAGGTCGCCTTTCTGCAATGCCTCCAGCGCCGGTTGCAGGGCATCGATCAAGGTGCGATCGCCAAGATCTGCCCCACCATACTGCTTCATCTGCGCCAGCCCGCTTAAGAGCGCTTCCGGCAACGGCTGACCGTCGTGCAACGTCTGCCCGGCAGCGGTAAAGAAGATCGACATCAGCACACCGCTTGAGCCCCCCATAACCGTTGCCAGTCGCTCGCCAACCAGCAGCAACAGCATCGACACATCATTTAGCGGAAGCTGTTTCTTCTCCAGACGCTGCGCAATATCCCGCGCCCCTTGCGCAAAGGTAGAGCCCGTATCGCCATCACCCACTTTGGCATCCAGCGCATTGAGGCGGTTTTCCAGCTGGATCAGCGTCTGCGTGACCGTGGAGACGATCTCTGCGACCCGTGGATTGTCCGAGGCGGTATATTCCACGCGGTCATGGATCGCGCTATGTTCCTGCACGCGCAGCGGCGCAAACGCCACCGGCTTCTGCCAGCCCAACGTCTCCACCTCTTCATGGAGAGCTTTTTCGAACAGATCGTTAAGCTTCAGCAACGTCAGCGAAAAGCCTTTCATATCCAGGGCACTCACCAGCGGTGCCGGACCAATCAGATAAGCGATATTCTCTTTCAGCGCCGAGTGGGCCAGCTCTTTGGTGAGCAACGCCATCTCCAGCGCCGACACGCCGCCGAGGTTATTGATAAGCACCGCAAAACGCCCGTTACCGGCCTGCGCTTTGAGCGGCTCGACCAGCGTGTCGATAATGGCTTTGCTGTTTTGCGTATCGACAACCGAGGCACCAGGCTCGCCGTGGATCCCAAGCCCCAGCTCCACGTGCCCCTGCTTGATCCGCCCCTCTTCATCATCACTGCCCGGCAGGTTACAGGTTTGCATTGCCACGCCCAGGCTCCAGAGATTATCGCAAGCTTGTTGCGCGATATCGCGCACCTCGGTCAGCGATTTGCCGTGCTCTGCCGCATAGCCCGCAATTTTATGAACCAGTGCCGTACCGGCGATACCGCGCGGCTGCTTGTTATCCGGCAGGGCAATATCATCGGCGACAATGACCATCTCGACCTTCAGGCCATAGCGCTTGGCTTTTTCTGCCGCCAGGCCGAAATTAAGCCGGTCGCCGGTGTAATTTTTCACGATCAGCAGACAACCCCGATCGCCCGTTACCGCCACAATGGCGTTCAGCACCGCATCAACGCTCGGCGAAGCAAAAAGATCACCGCACACCGCTGCCGTGAGCATCCCTTTGCCGACAAACCCGGCGTGTGCAGGTTCGTGACCAGAGCCACCACCTGAAATAACCGCCACCCGGCTTTTATCCCAGTCGCTGCGCGCCACCACCCGAATGGCCGGATCGATATCAAGTTTGACGAGATTAGCGTGTGGTGCCGAAATCAGTATGCCTTCGATGGCGTCGTTGACCAGCTGTTTGCGATCGTTAAAGAAGAATCTGGACATAGTTTTCCAAAATTTTGTGAACCGTATGCAAAAGCATAGTCCGCGCTGGATAATGCGCCGCAAAGTCAGCAATTTACTCAGCCATTTTGCCGTCAGGTTGCCTATACTCGACCGAGGACTAAGAGAGGAAGCGCATTATGAGTACACCATTGTTAATTGCCCGCACGCTGGACAAAGAGCTGTTTTTACTGCCCGCGATGGCCAACCGCCACGGTCTCATCACCGGGGCCACCGGGACGGGGAAAACCGTGACCCTGCAGAAGCTGGCAGAGTCGCTTTCAGAGATCGGCGTACCGGTCTTTATGGCCGATGTAAAAGGCGATTTAACCGGTGTGGCTCAGGAAGGCACTCCGTCCGAAAAACTGCTCGACCGACTCAAAAATATCGGCATCACGGACTGGACACCGCACAACAATCCGGTCGTGTTATGGGATATCTTTGGTGAGAAAGGTCACCCGGTACGTGCAACCGTCTCCGATCTCGGTCCGCTGCTGCTGGCTCGTCTGCTCAACCTCAACGACGTGCAGTCCGGTGTGCTGAACATCATCTTCCGTATTGCCGACGACCAGGGTCTGCTGCTGCTTGATTTCAAAGATCTGCGGGCCATTACCCAGTACATCGGTGATAACGCCAAATCGTTCCAGAACCAGTACGGTAATATCAGCAGCGCCTCAGTCGGGGCCATCCAGCGCGGGTTACTGACCCTGGAGCAACAGGGTGCCGAACATTTCTTTGGCGAGCCGATGCTGGATATCAAGGACTGGATGCGCACCGACAGCAACGGGAAAGGCATCATCAATATTCTGAGCTCAGAGAAGCTTTACCAGATGCCGAAGCTCTACGCCGCCAGCCTGCTGTGGATGCTCTCTGAACTGTACGAGCAGTTACCTGAAGCCGGCGATCTCGACAAACCCAAGCTGGTCTTCTTCTTCGACGAAGCGCACCTGCTGTTTAACGATGCGCCACAGGTTCTTCTGGATAAGATTGAACAGGTGATCCGCCTGATCCGCTCTAAAGGCGTCGGCGTCTGGTTTGTTTCGCAAAACCCGTCCGATATTCCTGACAACGTGCTGGGACAGCTTGGCAACCGCGTACAGCATGCCCTGCGCGCCTTTACGCCGAAAGATCAGAAGGCCGTCAAAGCCGCCGCGCAAACCATGCGAGCGAATCCGGCATTTGATACCGAAACGGCCATCCAGGCGTTGGGCACCGGTGAAGCGCTTATCTCTTTCCTGGATGCAAAAGGCAGCCCGTCCGTTGTGGAGCGCGCAATGGTGATTGCCCCTTGCTCCCGGATGGGGCCCGTGACGGACGATGAACGCAACGGCCTGATTAACCGCTCCCCGCTGTATGGTAAGTATGAGGACGACGTGGATCGCGAGTCGGCATTCGAGATGCTGCAAAAAGGGGTACAGGCCACCACCGAATCCCAGGACGCGCCTGCCGCCAAAGGCCAGTCTGTTGCCGTGGACGACGGCATCCTGGGCGGGCTTAAGGATATCCTGTTTGGTACGACCGGACCACGCGGCGGCAAACGCGATGGCGTCGTGCAGACCATGGCGAAAAGTGCAGCGCGTCAGGTCACGAATCAGATTGTACGCGGCATGCTGGGGAGCCTGTTAGGCGGTCGTCGCCGGTAAGCGGGGAACCCAGGGGCGACCAAGCGCCGATCCCTGTACGCCGTGCTCTTGCAGATAACGGTCGATTTCCACCATCCCCGTCCAGCGGTTCTCACACCAGAGCGGTGCAAGAAGCGTTGGACGGCGGGCGCTGGCGGAGATGCGGTGGTAGACAATCTCCGGCGGGGTGTGCCGAATCATCTCCCCCGCCGTCATCGTATACGCATCAAGCTCAATACCGGTTAAGCGCCCGGCTTCCCAGGCTTTGGCCATGATACTGCCCTTCACGATGTGCAGTGGATGCAGCTTAATTCCGTCCACACCGGTCTCGACCACCTCTTCCAGTGTCTCAAGACCGTGCTGCTGCCCTTCGCCTGGCAGGCCGACAATCAGGTGTGAGCACACCTTCAGCCCACGCTCACGCGCGAGACGTGTGGTGCGCTGGTAACAGGCGAAATCATGTCCACGGTTGATGCGGTGCAGAGTTTTGTCGTGCGCACTTTGCAGGCCCAGCTCCAGCCAGATCTCATACCCTTGTTCCTTGTACTCACTGAGCAGGTCCAGTACCGCTTCCGGCACGCAGTCCGGGCGGGTGCCCACACACAGCCCTACGATACTGGCCTGACTTACCGCCTGCTGATACATGGAGCGCAAGACCTGTACTTCCGCCCATGTGCTGGTGTAGGCCTGGAAATAGGCCAGATACTGTTTCGCACGGTTGACCAGACTCGCCTGATGGGACAGCTGTTCGATGATAGAACGATGCTGCTGCGCTTCGTCAGCAAAAGACGCCACATTACAGAAAGTACAGCCACCGCGCCCGATCGTCCCGTCACGGTTCGGGCAGCTAAAACCGCCATGCAGCGTCAGCTTGTGAACCTTTTGCCCATAACGCTGCAAAAGATCCCCACCAAACATATTGACTAATTTCTGTAACTGCATAATCTGATAGACCGTCCCAAAGAAAGGGGACAAGCCTGCCATTTTTAGCCTCTGTCGGCGATGACCTGGATCAATCGCCCTGGACGGCCTTTATCTCTATGAATAAATACTCAGGATTACTGCAATTTCATTCATGCCAGTTGTGATTACTTTTCCTTATGTTCTGATTGTTTTTTTCACTTATAGCGTCAGCACTGAAAAACAGTGACTTTATGCGGGTTTGCATTTCATCGTAGAGAATTATTCTGCTAAAAAACGGCTATTCAGCACGCTACATCGATAATACCGCTTTCATATAGTGAGTCAGATCACACTCCGCTGCGTCTCACCACAGCTTACAAACGTTGTAAATAGAGTTGAATTTCTTTTATATACAAATAGTTAATAGCTCTTTAGCACATATTTGTATAAATAAGATTGCCATTTGACCTGTGTACCAATTCCCGATAAGTTGGAAATCCGCTGGAAGCTTTCTGGATGAGCAGCCTGCTCATCATATTTATGCAGTAATTGAGATTCCCTCTGAAGCAAGTCCTCAAACTTGTTTACCTGCGCGAAAGGATGAAAAAGAGGGCGAATGCGAGGTACGCGTATGAAACGCAAACCCCGTCGCCATGCTCTTTCTGTGCCTGTGCGCCACGGTTCAGTGGGAAGCCCGACGAGCCTGGGGAGGTTCACTGATATGTTGTACGATAAATCCCTTGAGAAGGATAACTGTGGTTTCGGCCTGATCGCCCACATAGAAGGCGAACCTAGCCACAAGGTAGTGCGTACTGCTATTCACGCACTGGCCCGCATGCAGCACCGTGGTGCCATCCTTGCTGATGGTAAAACCGGCGACGGTTGCGGTCTGCTGCTGCAAAAACCGGATCGTTTCTTCCGTATTGTTGCGGAAGAGCGCGGCTGGCGTTTAGCCAAAAACTACGCTGTCGGTATGCTGTTCCTGAATCAGGATCCTGAAAAAGCTGCCGCCTCACGCCGCATCGTCGAAGAAGAACTTCAACGTGAAACCCTGTCTATTGTTGGCTGGCGCGATGTGCCAACTAACGAAGGGGTACTCGGCGAAATCGCCCTCTCCTCGCTGCCTCGAATTGAACAGATTTTTGTTAATGCCCCTGCGGGCTGGCGTCCGCGTGATATGGAACGCCGTCTGTTTATCGCCCGTCGTCGCATTGAAAAACGTCTCCAGGACGACAAAGAGTTCTACGTCTGTAGCCTCTCTAACCTGGTGAACATCTATAAAGGTCTGTGTATGCCGGCTGACCTGCCGCGCTTCTACCTGGACCTGGCGGACCTGCGTCTGGAATCGGCCATCTGCCTCTTCCACCAGCGCTTCTCCACCAACACCGTCCCTCGCTGGCCGCTGGCGCAGCCGTTCCGCTACCTGGCGCACAACGGCGAGATCAATACCATTACCGGTAACCGCCAGTGGGCGCGTGCTCGTACCTATAAGTTCCAGACGCCACTGATCCCTGACCTGCACGATGCCGCGCCGTTCGTTAACGAAACTGGCTCTGACTCCAGCTCCATGGATAACATGCTGGAGCTGCTGCTGGCAGGCGGTATGGATATCGTGCGCGCCATGCGTCTGCTCGTGCCACCGGCATGGCAAAACAACCCGGATATGGATCCAGAGCTGCGCGCGTTCTTCGACTTTAACTCCATGCACATGGAGCCGTGGGATGGCCCGGCGGGCATCGTTATGTCCGACGGTCGCTTTGCTGCCTGTAACCTGGACCGTAACGGTCTGCGTCCGGCACGCTACGTCATCACCAAAGATAAGCTCATCACCTGCGCCTCTGAAGTCGGTATCTGGGATTACCAGCCTGACGAAGTGGTTGAGAAAGGCCGCGTTGGCCCGGGCGAGCTGATGGTTATCGACACCCGCGGTGGGCGCATTCTGCACTCTGCTGAAACCGATAACGATCTGAAGAGCCGCCATCCGTACAAAGAGTGGATGGAGAAAAACGTTCGTCGCCTGGTGCCATTCGAAGATCTGCCGGATGAAGAAGTGGGCAGTCGTGAGCTGGACGACGATACGCTCGCCAGCTTCCAGAAACAGTTTAACTACAGCGCCGAAGAGCTGGATTCCGTGATCCGCGTACTCGGTGAAAATGGCCAGGAAGCGGTCGGCTCCATGGGTGACGATACCCCGTTTGCCGTGCTCTCCAGCCAGCCACGCATCATTTATGACTACTTCCGTCAGCAGTTTGCGCAGGTGACCAACCCGCCAATCGATCCGCTGCGTGAAGCACACGTGATGTCACTGGCCACCAGCATTGGTCGCGAGATGAACGTCTTCTGCGAAGCTGAAGGCCAGGCGCACCGCCTAACCTTTAAATCGCCGATCCTGCTGTACTCTGATTTCAAACAGCTCACCACCCTGAAAGAGGATCACTACCGCGCCGACACGCTCGATATCACTTTCGACGTGACCGAAGCGACCCTCGAAGAGACGGTGAATGCGCTGTGTGACAAAGCGGAACAGATGGTGCGTAACGGTACCGTTCTGCTGGTGCTTTCTGACCGCAATATTGCGAAAAACCGTCTGCCGGTACCGGCCCCCATGGCGGTAGGTGCTATCCAGACGCGTCTGGTCGATAAGAGCCTGCGCTGCGACGCCAACATCATTGTTGAAACCGCCAGCGCCCGCGATCCGCACCACTTTGCGGTGCTGCTGGGCTTCGGCGCGACGGCGATCTACCCCTACCTGGCGTATGAGACGCTGGCGAAGCTTATCGACAGCAAAGCAATTGAGAAGAATTACCGCACGGTGATGCTGAACTACCGAAACGGCATCAACAAAGGGCTGTACAAGATCATGTCCAAAATGGGCATCTCGACTATCGCCTCTTACCGCTGCTCAAAACTGTTTGAAGCGGTTGGCCTGCACGATGATGTCACCGAGCTCTGCTTCCAGGGCGTGGTGAGCCGTATCGGCGGTGCCAGCTTCCCGGACTTCCAGCAGGATCTGTTGAACCTCTCCAAACGTGCCTGGCTGGCGCGCAAACCGCTGGAGCAAGGCGGCTTGCTGAAGTACGTTCACGGCGGTGAGTACCACGCTTACAACCCGGACGTGGTGCGCACACTGCAAAAAGCGGTTGAGAGCGGCGACTACAGCGACTATCAGCAGTACGCGAAGCTGGTTAACGAGCGTCCGGCGGCAACGCTGCGCGATCTGCTGGCCATTACGCCGGGCAGTGAAGCGGTAAGTCTTAACGACGTTGAACCGGCGACGGAGCTGTTTAAACGCTTCGATACGGCGGCGATGTCTATCGGCGCGCTCAGCCCGGAAGCACACGAAGCGCTGGCGGAAGCGATGAACAGCCTCGGCGGCTTCTCCAACTCCGGCGAAGGCGGTGAAGACCCTGCACGTTACGGTACCAACAAAGTCTCCCGTATCAAGCAGGTGGCATCCGGTCGCTTTGGCGTCACGCCAGCGTACCTGGTCAACGCCGACGTGATTCAGATTAAAGTCGCTCAGGGTGCAAAAC
>ENA-OZKH01000833-OZKH01000833.1-human-gut-metagenome-genome-assembly--contig:-NODE-833-length-10400-cov-5.748961_pt1 | contig 10400 bp, 9 predicted proteins | sample MGYA00244180_ERZ653758 | MGnify/ENA primary metagenome ERZ653758 (study PRJEB26926, sample SAMN06165252) | human gut metagenome | biome: ENVO:00009003; feature: ENVO:2100002; material: ENVO:00002003...
CGAGATTCCTCTACGTCTCGTGGGCTCGGAGATGTGTATAAGAGACAGCTCTATTCCTGCATCATTAATTCTATACATTTTTATTAAAGCTTCTTTAAACATTCTACCAGTACATACACCTCTGAATAAAAATGGGGTGATGCGATCAATTTCTTTTTCAAATGTGATAGGAACATGTAGGCGCGTTCCAGTTAGCTTTCCTGTATTATGATCTGCAGGAATCCATACAGAATGATTGAAAGATTTAAGCTCAGTCGAACCCAATCGTATTGGCATTACACATTCACCCATTAAAGGTGAGTTATTTTCATCAGTAAGCCAAATATGTGCTGGTATTGTCATTTTTTTAATCCTTTGTCTTTGAAACGGAAAGCAATTACGAATGTGATTATAAGGATGCCAAGGATTATTTCCCCTGCTATTTTTAAATCATCTATATTGGATGCTACTATGCCAGCAAAGAAAGCAGCAAATATAAATACGCCGTACCAATAAATATCATTCAAACAATCCTGTTTAAAACTATTGAAGAATTGTTTTAAAAATCTCTTGATTGGTTCTAACATAATCACATCATTCTCTTTAAAGCATTAGTAATTTCATTATCAGTCGCCGTGCTTATATTTAAATACCCAGCCTTCATAATGATTGGCTCAATAAAGAAATACATCATTTCAAGTGTTTCTACATAAAGTGCATGATAAAATTGTGGCATAAAACTTTTTAATCTATTTGCACTTTCAGAAGATTTGTAAACAATCCCATATAAATTTAATGCTGTAATGGGAATGCCAACCCGTCCACCTAATTTCTTCACAAAAGCAGCCTCTACTGATACGCTCATTTTATTCCCATAACAGATGTAAGATACAACAGAATAAATTAAGGCGCTTTTTGAGGTGTTTTTTATGGCAAGGTTTTTTGTTACTGGAACTAATTTTTCAAGAAGTGTTTTTTTCTGTGTTTCATTTTTGTTTTTGAGGATGGTTTCTATATAAAGCATCATCATCCTGAAAATCAAGTCCCGGTGCTTTATTAGTTGGCCTAAACCCAAAACAAATCTAACATCTTCATCCCTTAATCTTAAGCATACATCATGATAATTTTCAGTTAAACATGATGAGTAATATAAAAGGCGCGTGGCTGCATCACCAAGATTATCCACATAATCAACAAAGCCATCTTTGACACCAGCCATGGCCTTATCTAATCTCACGGCTAATTCTTTGTCGGTTCCTAGTTCTTTAATAATATTTTCACTGTAATACATAATATGTCCCTGTGATTTGATTCGTTGATCATCTTATACGTTTAGCTTTGCTCCAAGTGATCATGCTCTCAGTTCTTGTAAATAGTAAAAAAAAAGCCACCTTCATATTATCTAGATAGATAGGTGGCTTTAAATGATTAAGCTAGTGAATGCAATGTGTAATTAATTGTTGTTCATTATTTCTTTCAGCTTATTTTCCCATTTCAAAAGGGCTTCCAGCTTTTCATCATTGTAATCATATCTGTCATAATGCATGCTCGAAACATCATTCATTGCATGATTCTGGATTCTGTCACGAATATCTTTGCTGATCTTCAATTGTCCAGCAAGGGTCTTAAATGTTCTTCTGAAGTCACGCACGGAGAAGCTCTCAATACAATGGTTTTCGAAAAAGCGTTCAATATTACCTGCAAGTGTCCTGGCATTCATAAATGCTGTTGGCGTTTTCGAGAATTTACCATTTGAGTTTGTTTTGTTTTTTTCTTCCCACTTTCTTAACTTCGTTTCATAATCCTGATTTGGAAAAAGATATTCGTTATCGGGATAACGTGAAATCATCAAATCAATCAAATGGACCGCACTATCGCAAAGAGGCAGGTAATACCATTTTTTAGTTTTTTGAAATTGAGGGTGGAATCGAAAGAGTTCGGCTTTTCTTATCATAGTTATTTTTTGCTAAAGACATTATCTCATAAGGTCGTTGGCCCCCGCAGAAAAATACTAACTGAATGAGAACTGCAACATCGGGATTAAAAAATTCCTTTTCTGTTGTTTTAAGGAGCAAAGCAAGTTCATCAAAATCAAGAAATCTTTCCCCAACATATCCCTCATGCTCTAAAGCAGGAATAGGAGTAACCGGGTTAAAAGGCACGTCGAACATGATGTCGGGCTTATCAAGAAGAAGGGATTTGTCACACTTAACTGCCCATGAAAAAGTGGTTATGCAAGGGTTTACGGATCTCATTAACCCAACCACGCTTTGAGTACGCTGATATACTTTGTTAAGAAATGCTCGGATATCGTTAGTAGTGATTTTTTTACGATGGTACTTTCAGGAAGCAAGCCAGTTTCTAACAGTGTTGATCTGAGGGCTATGTAATGAAGATATGCACGCTTACCGGATGCGATGAAGTCAGCTTTATGTGCTTCTAACAGATCAGCAAGTGTGCCGTTTTTCCTGGCTACCTTTATCACATCCGGGCAAGCAGCTAATGACTCAAATTTCTCCAGAGCGCTACTGATAGTCATATCAGGATAGACACCCAACTTCTCGAATTTTGTACTTTTTCCTACGAAGTGACGATACATAAAGGTTTTGCGTCCAGATGGATAAACGAGAATTCCCACGCGTCCAGTGCCTCGTTCACTGCTGGCATGATACGCTATGTAGGACTTATCTTTTGGAGCAAGATTTTCAATTGCCTTGTTAGTAAAGTTGATTTGCATTATTCATTTCCTTTGCATAATGAGTGTATTTTTATTCACGGTTCAAGCTCAAAAACGGGTTCAAAAAAATGTTTCTTGAACCAGGGCCTGGTGGCGAAAACTCACTCAGGAAATGCAATAAAACTTAATTAAATCAACGTGTTTTAACTTAGATTACTCCGTTGTTTGTTCAATTATTTTGAAATCTCCCCCACTCAGAGTGGGGGAGGGTCAGTCAGGGGCTGCAGGAGGCACACTTACCCCGTCACCACCTCGTCAACCGGCGGTTTCGTTAACAGCGTCAGCATCGCTTTTGCAATTTCGCGTTCACCCATCACCACCTGATCCGCACCACGTTCGGTAATGTACTCCACCTCATCGTCATAATGGGCGCGGGCAATGATCTCAATATTCGGGCATTTTTCACGTGCGGACGCCACAATTTCACCCGCTTCATAGCCGTTTGGAATGGTCAGCAGCAACCAGCGTGCGCAGTCCAGATGCGCGAGATTCATGATCTCTTCGTTTGCCGCATTGCCCAACACCGCGCGAACGCCGCGCTCGCGCAGCTCGTCGACACGGGTACGTGATGTTTCAATCACCACCAGCGGGATCCCCTGCGCCATCAGCTTCTCACCGAGCAGGCTTCCTACGCGGCCAAAGCCGACCAGTAGGGCATGATTGCAAATATCCACCGGGATCTGCTTCTCTTCTTCGATAGCTTCTTCCAGCGTCTGCTCTTCCAGCGTTTCGGTTTTATCGAGGTATTTTTCCAGCAACGCAAACAGGACCGGGTTCAGCATGATGGAGAGGATCGCTCCGGCGAGGACCAGATTTTGCCCGGCCTGCGGCAGCAGATTCAGCGCCATACCCAGGCCCGCCAGAATAAAGGCGAACTCACCAATCTGCGCCAGGCTGGCGGCGATGGTCAGAGCGGTACGCGGCGAGTGGCCAAACATCCGTACCAGGAAGAAGGCGGCAACCGACTTACCAAAGATAATAATCGCCAGGGTGCCCATCACGGCCAGCGGCTGCTGAACCAGAACCATCGGATCAAACAGCATCCCGACGGAGACAAAGAACAGGACGGCGAAGGCGTCGCGCAGCGGCAGCGTATCGTGCGCCGCACGGTGGCTCAGCTCGGATTCGTTCAGCACCATCCCGGCGAAGAACGCGCCCAGTGCAAAGGAGACGTCGAACAGTTCAACGGCACCAAAGGCAATCCCCAGCGCCAGGGCAAGGACAGACAGAGTAAACAACTCACGGGAGCCGGTGGCCGCGCTGCGGGACAGGATCCACGGCACCAGACGGCGGCCCACCAGCATCATAATGGTGATAAACGCCACCACTTTCCCGATGGTGATGCTCATGTCCAGCGCCAGCGTCGCAAAGCCGACGCTCTCTTTTTCCATCATACCGGCGACGGCAGGCAGCAACACCAGCGTCAGCACCATCACCAGGTCTTCCACAATCAGCCAGCCTATCGCGATTTGTCCGCGCTGGCTGTCGATAAGCTGCCTCTCCTCAAGCGCGCGCAGCAGTACGACGGTACTGGCGGTTGAAAGACACAGCCCAAAAACGATACCGGTCATCAGCGACCAGCCAAGCACTGTCGAAAGCGCCATTCCCAGCAGCGTCGCTACGGCTATCTGTGCGATCGCTCCCGGTATGGCGATCGACTTTACCGCCATCAGATCCTTCAGTGAGAAATGCAGACCCACGCCAAACATCAGCAGAATCACGCCTAATTCCGCCAGTTCGGGCGCCAGTTTGGTATCCGCCACGAAACCTGGCGTAAAGGGACCCGCCAGCACACCCGCTAACAAATAGCCCACCAGAGGCGAAATACGCAGTTTATTGGCAATCATGCCGAGGATAAAAGCGAGCACAAGTCCACCAACAATGGTGGTGATAAGCGGTGTGGCGTGATGCATTCCGTCTCCTTTCGTTGTGGGTGTTCCATTTGGTTAAAAAACCAAAAACCGAGTAATAGTTTATGACAATTTTTGCCGTTATGTTTATGAATAATTGTTGAAGTTTGAATAAAACAGCAATATGCGTGTAAAAAAGCGCATTTTGATAAATTAGGCGGGGGGATGCAGAAGAAACCCTTATGGCATCAGGGGGTCAGGCCGCCAAAGTAAAACTTTAGCGACCGTTATATTACGCTTTATGGCGGTTATCAGGCAGGAATATGGTCAACATTCCCAGAAGCGGCAGGAAAGCACAGATTTTATAGACCAGGAAGATGCTGGTGTGGTCGGCAATCATGCCCAGCACTGCTGCACCAAGGCCGCCCATGCCGAAAGCAAAACCGAAAAAGAGCCCGGAAACCATACCGATACGGCCTGGCAGCAGCTCCTGCGCGTAAACAAGGATGGCGGAAAACGCCGAGGCGAGGATAAACCCAATAATCACGGTCAAAATCCCCGTCCACTCCAGGCTTGCATACGGCAAAATAAGGGTAAACGGGGCCACGCCGAGGATAGAGCCCCAAATGACGTATTTGCGCCCGATTTTATCGCCCACAGGCCCGCCGATAACCGTCCCTGCAGCCACCGCAAACAGGAAGGCAAACAGGTGAAGCTGGGCGTTTTGGACCGATAATCCGAATTTTTGCATCAGGTAAAAGGTGTAATAGCTGCTGATGCTCGCCATATAGAAGTATTTTGAGAAAATCAGCACCAGAAGCACGGAGACGGCCAGAATGACCTTATCACGAGGAAGGGGATTGATAACCTTCGCTTTAGGTTTACCTTTGTTAACGCGATGCTGCGCGGCATACCAGCGGCTGATCTGAATCAGTACGATAATCGCCAGCAAGGCTGCCAGCACAAACCACGCTACGTTACCCTTGCCGTACGGAGCGATGATCACCGCTGCCAGCAGTGGGCCGAGGGAGCTGCCAAAGTTACCGCCCACCTGAAAGAGCGATTGCGCCAGCCCGTGACGGCCCCCGGAGGCCATGCGCGCCACGCGTGAGGACTCCGGGTGAAAGACCGACGACCCCGTGCCCACCAGCGCGGCGGCAATCAGCACAGCTTCAAAGCTGCCTGCCATTGCCAGCAGCACCAGCCCGCTCAAGGTAAAACACATGCCAATCGGTAGCGACCACGGCATGGGATATTTATCCGTCCAGTAGCCCACGACCGGTTGCAGAAGTGAGGAGGCCAGCTGGAAGGTCAGGGTGATCATCCCGATCTGCACGAACGTTAACGAAAACTCGGACTGCAGCAGCGGGTAGATCGCGAGAATCAACGACTGGATCATGTCGTTGAGCAGATGTGAAAGACTGATTGCGCCTAACACTTTAAACGAGGTGCGCGACGCCGGAGCGCCAGACACGGGCTGGGTTGATTCACTGATTGCCATAGAGATGAATACCACGTCTTTTGTTATTAGAAATGCAGGGTGTAATTATTATCCAACTAACATACCCGGCAGTGACATTTGAATAAAGTCGCAATTCTGAAAACTTATTTGTCTATTCTTATTAGTCACTGTAATTTTTGCCTTTGTCTATTGGTCAGGGAGAGAGAAGATGAAGTTAATGAAGCGGAGCGTCGCGCTGGCGCTGATCGCCGCCTGGGGTCTGGTTAGCCTGCCCGTGCAGGCCTATGAAAAAGATAAAACCTATAAAATCACCATTCTGCATACCAACGATCACCACGGCCATTTCTGGCGCAGTGAATACGGCGAATACGGTCTGTCGGCACAAAAAACGCTGGTGGATGGCATTCGTAAAGAGGTGGCAGCCCAGGGAGGCAGCGTACTGCTGCTGTCGGGGGGCGATATCAATACCGGTGTGCCGGAATCTGATTTACAGGATGCGGAGCCTGATTTCCGCGGCATGAATCTTATTGGCTACGATGCGATGGCCGTCGGTAACCATGAATTCGATAACCCGCTGACGGTGCTGCGTCAGCAGGAAAAATGGGCCAAATTCCCGTTCCTCTCTGCCAACATCTACCAGAAAAGCACCGGCGAGCGACTGTTCAAACCCTGGGCGCTGTTTAAGCGTCAGGATCTGAAAATTGCGGTCATCGGGTTAACCACCGACGATACGGCGAAAATCGGCAACCCTGAGTTCTTTACCGATATCGAATTCCGTAAACCGGCAGACGAAGCGAAACTGGTCATTCAGGAATTGCAGCAGAACGAAAAGCCGGATGTCATTATTGCCACCACCCATATGGGCCACTACGACAACGGTGAGCACGGCTCGAATGCGCCGGGTGACGTGGAGATGGCTCGCAGCCTGCCTGCAGGCTCGCTGGCGATGATTGTGGGCGGTCATTCACAAGACCCGGTCTGCATGGCGTCAGAGAATAAAAAGCAGGTCGACTACGTGCCAGGCACGCCGTGTGCTCCGGACCGTCAGAACGGTATCTGGATTGTGCAGGCGCATGAATGGGGTAAATACGTGGGGCGTGCGGACTTTGAGTTCCGTAACGGCGAGATGAAGCTGGTGCACTATCAGCTCATTCCGGTCAACCTGAAGAAGAAAGTGACTTACCCTGACGGGAAAAGTGAGCGCGTACTCTACACCCCGGAAATTGCCGAGAACGCACAGATGCTCTCCCTGCTGACGCCCTTCCAGAATAAAGGCAAGGCGCAGCTGGACGTGAAGATTGGTACGCTGAATGGTCGTCTGGAAGGGGACCGCAGCAAAGTTCGCTTTGTGCAGACCAATATGGGGCATCTGGTGCTGGCGGCACAAATGGCGCGCACAAATGCCGATTTTGGCGTGATGAGCGGCGGCGGTATCCGCGACTCCATCGAAGGCGGAAACATCACCTATAAAGATGTGCTGAAGGTTCAGCCGTTCGGTAACATCGTGGTGTATGTCGACATGAGCGGTAAAGAGGTGATTGACTATCTCACCGCCGTGGCGCAGATGAAGCCGGACTCCGGCGCTTATCCGCAGTTTGCCAACGTCAGCTTTGTGGCGAAGGACGGCAAGCTCAACGACCTCAAAATCAAAGGCGAGCCGGTCGACCCTGCCAAAACCTACCGCATGGCAACATTAAGCTTTAACGCCACCGGTGGTGACGGTTATCCGCATATCGACAATAAACCGGGCTATGTGAATACCGGGTTTATCGATGCGGAAGTGCTGAAGCAGTTCATCGAGCAGAATTCACCGATCGACGTGAATACCTACGAGCCGAAAGGCGAGGTGAGCTGGCAGTAGTGCGGTTTTGTGCCGGGGGGCGGCTACGCCTGACCCGGCCTGTATGAGAATCGTCGGCCCGGTAAGCACAGTGCCTCCGGGTCAATTCCTCAATCCCGTCGCGCAATATCCGCAAATGTCGCGTCCAGTATTTTCGCCAGATCGCCTGCGGACAGTTCAATATCCAGCCCGCGTTTGCCGCCGGAAATATAAATAGTGTCGAAGGTCTGCGAAGGGGCATCAATCAGCGTCGGCAGGCGTTTTTTCTGCCCGAGCGGGCTAATACCGCCGACAAGGTAGCCGGTAGTGCGTTGCGCAACCATCGGATCGGCCATATCCACCTTCTTTGCCCCCAGCGCTTTGGCCACTTTCTTGAGATCCAGTTGCCCGGCAACGGGCGTTACCGCAACGGCGAGGTGTTTCATATCACCGTTCACCGCCACCAGCAGCGTCTTATAAACCCGATCGGCGTTCAGCCCCAGTTTGCGCACTACTTCATCACCAAAATTCGTTTCGCTGGGATCGTGATCGTAGGTGTGGATCCGAAAGGGAATGTTGTTTTTTTCGAGTAAGTTAACGGCGGGAGTCATAGCTATCCTTCTTACGACAGACAATTCATGCTGACAGCATACGCCTGACGTTTGTCTAAAAAATAGCACCATCTTGCGCAATAGTATTGGCAGTGATGGTCACTTTGAGCGACAATCGGCTCAACCGAAGGTCTCCTTCGGCATAATAAAAACGATGAAATTCCTCTTTGACGGGCCAATAGAAATATTGGCCATTTTTTTATTTCAGCAGTGACGGCAAATTCCCTTCTCCGTACAAATGTAACGCCCCGACTGCGACCACGTAACGCCCCGCAGGCAACGCATGCAGCGTTTGCTGCCAGGCTTTGTTGCGCTCGTTCATCAGCACATCATACAACGATTCACTGAACGTCGACGGCAGCGCCAGTTTACCGTCCGTGGGCGGCGCATTCAGCCACCAGCCGATCATCGTTTGCAACAGACGCGCGTTGGTGTGCCAGTGGGTCAGGGTATCATCCAGCAGCATCAACCCATCATCAGGAAGCTGGCGCAGCAGGGCTATCTGGCTGTCCGTGCCTTCGAGCTCAATGACTGACAAATGGCGTGCTCTCGCGGCATTCAACAGCTGGTAATCAATACCGTAATCCCCGCGTAGCCCCAGACGCTGCGCCTGGGTCGCCTGCAGGACCATCGCGATTTGCCACAGCGGCAGTGTGTCCAGCATGGAGAGCGACACGCCCGTCTCATCTGCGACGCGCGTCAGTTCAGCAAACTGCGTGTCGTTCAGACGTTCAGCCAGGGGGAGATCGCTTTCGAGGCCGGCAAACGGCGACGTCTGGCCCGAAATATCCGCTTCAACGACCAGCGCATCGGCGCTCTTCAGCAGTTTCATCAGACCGGCTGGCAGCGGGGACATATCCTGCGTGCCCATATGGATGCTGCCCACCAGGTGAAGGTGCTGCCCGCCGGGAAGCGAGATATCCATGCCGGGCCAGGCATAACGGCGGGGGAAGAGGGCGCGAAACGATGTTTTTATACGATTAAACAGACTCATACGCGCTCCATAAACGGAAAGGTTCATGCTAGCGCGTAGGAGAAGAAGGTTCAATCTTTCGGTTTAAACCGCAACAACCGGTTTGCGTTGCTCACCACGGTAATGGACGAGAGCGCCATCGCCGCACCCGCGACAACCGGGTTCAGCAGCGTGCCGGTCAGCGGCCACAAAATACCGGCGGCAATCGGGATACCGAGCGAGTTGTAGACGAAGGCACCCAGCAGGTTCTGCTTCATGTTGCGCAAGGTGGCTTTTGAAATCGCCAGCGCGTCCGCAACGCCCATCAGGCTGTGACGCATCAGGGTGATGGCGGCCGTCTCAATGGCGACATCGCTACCGCCCCCCATCGCAATACCCACTTCCGCCTGTGCCAGCGCCGGCGCATCGTTAATCCCGTCACCGACCATCGCCACCTGGCGACCCTGGCTTTGCAGCGTCTTGATGGCGTCTGCTTTGCCGTCAGGTAACACCCCGGCAATGACCTCGTCAATCCCAGCTTCCCGGGCGATGGCGTTCGCCGTCACAGGATTATCCCCGGTCAACATCACCAGGCGATAGCCCGCGCGATGCAGGCGTTGCAACGCCTGCACGCTGTCCTGGCGTAGCGGATCGCGAATTGCCAGCAGCGCCGCGGCCTTGCCATCAACGGCAAGCAGAACCGGGGTTGCGCCCTGAGAGGCTTGATCTTTCAGGTCTTGTTCCAGGGCAGAGGTCTCAACGCCATGCTCCTTCAGCAGTGCCTGATTCCCCAGCAGCAGCGTGTGCCCTTCGGCGGTACCGCTGACGCCTAAACCGCGCAGGGTGCGGAAATTGCTCACCTGTGGCAGGCTGGCATTCCCGGCTTTCTCAATAATAGCGTGGGCCAGCGGGTGGCTGGAGCCTTGTTCAAGCGCCGCGGCGAGACGCAGCGCCTGTCTCTTATACACATCTCCGAGCCCACGAGACGTA
>ENA-OZKH01000836-OZKH01000836.1-human-gut-metagenome-genome-assembly--contig:-NODE-836-length-10357-cov-7.096001_pt1 | contig 10357 bp, 8 predicted proteins | sample MGYA00244180_ERZ653758 | MGnify/ENA primary metagenome ERZ653758 (study PRJEB26926, sample SAMN06165252) | human gut metagenome | biome: ENVO:00009003; feature: ENVO:2100002; material: ENVO:00002003...
CTACGTCTCGTGGGCTCGGAGATGTGTATAAGAGACAGCTTTAATATATTTGGTATTAGTAATGTTCTGTTTTGGCGGCAAATTTAAGCAAACTATTTAAGCGACAAAAGGATATGCCGATAAATATGCACATTTTTGTGAAGTTTGAGCAATTTGTCTGCATGCTAGTATTCGTCCAAGAAGCGCAGAAAAACAATATTTTCTCCCACTTTCACTCTTCCGCTTGCTATCCATTCCGGTTTTACACGGAAGGTTTTAAGACATTTGTCTATTTTGTTGGTAATGAGTAAAGGCTGTTTCTTGTTGTATTCCAGTACTTTTATTTTTCCTTCTTTATTTATAGAAACCTTTGCTTTGACATTGCGAATCGTTTTGCCACTGTTGGATTTACTTTTATCCAAATCTATCCAAAAGATGACGGAGGCTTTGGGTAATTTTCCGTCTTGTGTTATGTTATCGTTTACCTTTTTCTGTTGTAGGGAAACAAGGGGGAATGTGTCTGTAGCGTTTTTCAGAACGGTTGCGTGGCTGCCGGTGGATATAGCCAGAAGCAGGGTGATTAGCATCTTTTTCATGTTCTATTTTTATTTATGGTTGTACAACTGCCTAAAGGTAGGAATTTATTTGAGAATGAACGAAATAGGAAGGAATAAATTTTATTTAGAAAAATAATTGTTAGCTTTGTCATCCTATTTAGTCGTATTTTGTTATTACGAAAATAGGTATGTACTATAGTAGTAAAAGAAATATTAAATAAATGGATTATGAGAAAGTTGTTATTTTTATTTGTAGTGACAATGCTTAGTGTCACTGCTATGGCGCAGGATGTGATTTATGATAAAACCAATGATGCGGGAGTACGTACCGTGGTTTGTTCAGGTATGGACTTGGGAGTATCAAATGGAATGAATGTGTATGTGGCTTTAGCGGGATTTCAGTATAAAAGTACGATTCGTTACTCTTTGGCTGTGACCATCGGCTCAGGACATGAAGTGGAAATCCCGGATGACAGCAAATGTTTGCTGACACTGGGCAATGGAAAGGTATTGGAACTGCCTACTGTTTCGGGAGGTGCTTCTGTATTGCAATCCATTGATATCGAATGGGGTGATGTATATCAGACATTCCGTCGTTTCGGATATTACAATATCAAGGCAAAAGACTTGAAGAAAACAGGTAAGAATGGCATTGACCAAATCGAATTCCAGCTGGCTCCGTCCAATTATGTGGTCATGTTTAACCAGGATGAATTAGGCGGATTGTTGACAGGTTCTTTGTCGGTGATTAATAATCTGTTTGGAAAATAAGCATTATACATAGAGGCAGTTAAAGTGCCTTACCTCTCAAACAAAACGTATTCTACGCTGTTTATCACTATGTTTTGAAAATTAAGTGATAAGATTATGGCGAGAATACGTTTTGTTCTTTTTATGTTGTTTCTTTTTTCACTGGGGGTGAAGGGGCAACAGGCGGAAAAATATTTGTCTCATCCTCTGCCTGCCGGATGGCAGGAGCAGGATGCCATGTTTCAACAGGCTTTGCCGGTGGATGACCATTGGTGGAAGGTGTTCGAAGATGTTACCCTTGACTCACTCATCCGTGTGGCGGTGAAGCAGAATCCTTCGGCATTGATGGCTATGAACCGTATGGACATGGCAAAGGCGAATCTGAGAATTATGCGTGCCGGATATTATCCTTCCTTGTCACTCGATGCCGGGTGGAGCAGGCAGCAAACCAGTGGGAATACCGGAACCGGACAGTCTCAGTCGCGTGTGGGGTATTTTGATGCCGGAGTGAAGATGAGTTGGCAGGCAGATGTGTTTGGTGCTATTCGTCAAAGGGTGAAAGCTCAGAAAGAGAGTTTTGCCGCCAGTCGTGAAGAATATAATGCTACGATGGTTTCTCTTTGTGCAGAGGTAGCATCTGCTTATTTTAATCTGAGGGAAGCACAGCAGGAATTAGGCGTATTGCAGCGTAACGCCTTGTCGCAGAAGGCTGTGGTGGAAATTACAGAAGTGCGTTATAATACCGGTTTGGTGTCGAAACTGGATGTCGCACAGGCCAAATCTGTTTACTATAGTACATTGGCTTCCATTCCTTCTGTCGAATCCGGTATTATCCAATATACCAATGCATTGGCCGTGTTGTTGGGACTTTATCCACAGGATGTGGCGTCATCTTTGGAAAACAGTCGCCCGTTGCCGGACTATATAGAACCGGTGGAAGTGGGAGTACCGGGACAACTCTTGTTGCGGCGTCCCGATGTGCGTGCGGCAGAAAGGCAAGTGAATGCACAGGCTGCACTGCTTGGGGCATCCAAGTCGGATTGGTTACCTTCTTTCTTTCTGAACGGTTCTTTGGGTTATGCTTCGCATGATATGAAAGACTTGACAAAAAGAAGCAGTATGACTTGGAGTATTGCTCCTTCTATAAGTTGGACTATTTTTAACGGAGGGCAACGCCTGAATGCGGTGAAACTGCAACGTGCTCAATTGGATGAGACAATCAATCGGTTCAACAATACGGTGCTGACGGCTGTGCAAGAGGTGGATAATGCAATGAGCAGCTACCGGAATTCCATTAAGCAGATTGTGGCTTGCCGTGAGATGGTGAATCAGGGAAAAGAAGCGTTTAAACTTTCTCTTGACTTGTATAAGCAGGGGCTGAGCCCGTTTCAAAATGTCTTGGATGCACAGCGTTCACTGCTTTCTTATGAAAATGCCTTAGTGCAAGCACAAGGTTATTCGTTGATTTGCCTTGTACAGATGTATCAGGCATTGGGAGGAGGGTGGTAAGATTCTTATAACAGAAGTAAAATAAATTAAAGCCTATACCAAGATATGAAAAAATTAATGATAATCATTGCACTGACCGCTTTTACTTTGACGGCTTGCAATAAAAAACAGTCTTCCGGCACGACAATGGAAGCTTTGCCTATTGATGTTGCGCGTCCGATGGTGCAGAATGTCACACTCACAAAGGATTATCCGGGTTATCTCGAAGCTGAATCGACAGTAGATTTGGTGGGAAGGGTCAATGGAGTATTGCAGGCAAAGAACTTTGCTCCGGGTTCGCGGGTAAAGCAGGGGCAGGTGTTGTTTGTGATTGAACCGACGCTTTATGAAAATGCCGTCAAGCAGGCAGAGGCGGAGCTTAAAACGGCTCAGGCCAATCTGGATTATGCTGTCAGCAGTTATCAGCGTATGAAAGAGGCTATAAAAAGCGATGCGGTGAGTCGCATACAATATTTGCAGGCTGAGAGCACCGTTACTTCGTGTGAGGCGGCGGTCAGCAATGCAGAAGCTGCTTTAAAGACAGCACGAACCAATCTCAGTTATTGCTATGTGAAAGCTCCATGTAGCGGTGTGGTGGATATTTCCAATTATTCGGTAGGTGCTTACATCGGAGGGGCTTTACAACCTGTGAAATTAGCGACAGTTTATAAAGATGACCGGATGTATTCTTATTTTAATATCGCGGATAATCAATACCTGACTTATCAGTTGGTACAGGAGAACAACAGCAAGATTCCGGCTGCTGCTCACTTCGTTACTTTAAGTTTGGGTACGGATGGTAGCCGGACATGGAAGGCAAGATTGGATTACTTGTCTCCGAATGTAACGTTGACAACGGGAACACTTCGCCTGCGTGCCGAGTTGGATAATCCCGAAGGTACGCTGCGCCCCGGATTGTTTGTCAGTGTGACGCTGCCGTACGGCGAAGCGGACAATGCCATATTGGTAAACGATGCTTCTATCGGTACGGACCAGCTTGGAAAATATCTGTATGTGGTGAATGATAGTAATATTGTCAATTACCGTCATATTGAGCCGGGACAGTTGACGGATGGAAATATGAGAATCGTTAAAAGCGGACTCTCTCCGAACGAAAGATATGTGACCAAGGCTCTGTTGAAAGTACGTCAAGGCATGAAAATTAATCCGGTAATGGAAAGTGGAACCACCAAAAAACAATAATGTATGTTTTCAAAATTCTTCATAGAACGGCCTATATTTGCCACAGTACTGGCTTTGTTATTTGTGGTGGCCGGACTTGTTACATTAAATATATTGCCCGTGGCGCAATATCCCGATATTACGCCGCCTACCGTGCAAGTCAGTGCGGTATATCCGGGAGCTAATGCTGAAACGGTCGCACAGACCGTAGGTATCCCCATTGAACAGCAGGTGAACGGTGTGGATGGAATGTTGTATATGAGCTCCAATTCTTCCGCATCGGGTGCTTATTCGCTGACCGTGACTTTCGAAGTGGGAACGGATGTCGATATGGCTACCGTGATGGTGCAAAACCGTGTCAGTGTGGCATTGAACTCCCTGCCCGAAGCGGTGAAAGTGCAAGGAGTAACGGTGCAGAAGCAGTCATCCAATATTGTGATGATGCTTACACTGAGCGGTGACAGTATTTATGATGGCCTCTATCTGACCAATTATGCCAATTTGAATCTGGTAGACCAGTTGACCCGTGTACCGGGAGTGGGAGCGGTGAATGTCATGGGAGCCGGTGATTACTCCATGCGTGTATGGTTGAATCCCGAAACCATGCGTATCCGCAATATTACTCCGCAGCAGGTTTACTCTGCCATTCAAAGTCAGAATATGGAAGTGTCTGCCGGTTATGTGGGACAGCCCATCGGCAACTCGGCCGATAATGATTTTCAATATACGCTGAATGTAAAGGGACGTCTCTCTACTCCCGAAGAGTTCGGCGACATCATATTGAGAGTGGAAGACCAGGGGAAAGTGCTCCGTCTGAGGGACGTTGGCAGAATCGAGCTGGGCAGTGCCGAGTACGGAGTTGTTTCCAGGTTGAAAGGACAACCTACGGCTGCTATCGCCGTCTATCAGCTGCCGGGAAGTAATTCGCTGGATGTATCCAAGGGAGTTCGTGCGCGCATGGCGGAACTGGCCGAGACATTTCCGGCCGGGGTGAAGTACAATGTGACGTTGGATACCACAGATGTGGTGCATGACTCCATTGACGAAGTGATGAAGACTTTCGTGGAAGCGATTATCCTGGTGGTGCTGGTTATCTTTTTCTTCCTGCAAAGCTGGCGGGCGGTTCTTATCCCATGCCTCACTATCCCTGTATCCCTTATCGGAACATTGGCAGTAATGGCTGCCTTGGGCTTCTCTATCAATACGCTGACTCTGTTCGGGTTGATCCTGGCTATTGCCATTGTGGTGGATGATGCCATTGTGGTGACCGAGAATGCTACCCGTATTCTGGACGAAGGGAAACTGGATGCTCGTGCCGCTACCGAGCAGGCGATGGGGGAGATTACCGGGCCTATTGTCGGAGTGGTGCTGGTACTGCTTGCCGTATTTATTCCTACTACGCTGATTAGCGGTATTTCCGGGCAGCTTTATAAGCAGTTTGCTTTGACCATCGCGGCTTCTACGGTGATAAGCGGTTTCAATTCACTGACATTGACGCCGGCAGTCTGTGCCTTGTTGTTACGTCCCACTCCGGCTCATAAAGCACGCTTGTTCCTCTGGTTTGACAAGATGAATGACTGGATGCAGCGGGTTTATGACGCTTCGGTGAAATGGTTGTTGGCACGGCCGGTCATTGCCATCGGCTCTTATGTGGTTATATCAATCATTGCCATTCTGATGTTTGTGAAATGGCCGAGTACCTTTATACCCGAAGAAGATGACGGATACTTTATGATTGCCATTCAGCTTCCGGCTGCTTCTTCTTTGGAACGTACGCAGAGGGTGGGTAAACAGATTGATGCTATTTTGGCAGAGTATCCCGAAGTGAAGACTTATTTGGGCGTAAACGGGTTCAGTATCATGGGAGGAGGGCAGTTGCCTAACGCGGCTACTTATTTTGTGGTGCTGAAAAATTGGAAGGAACGTGCTGGCAAGGAGCATACGGCTCAGGCAGTGGTCAATCGTTTTAACGGACAGGCTTATGCCATGATTCAGGAGGCTCAGGTTTTTGGTATTATTCCTCCGGCTATTCCGGGTATGGGTAATACGGGCGGCTTGCAGCTCGAACTGGAAGACCGCAAGTCGTTGGGTGCCGAGGAACTGCAAAAGGCGGTTGAGGCTTTGCTGGTCAATTATCACACTGAACCGGCCATTGCTTCCATGAGTAGTATGTATCAGGCAGATGTCCCTCAGTATTTTCTGAATATAGACCGTGACAAAGTTCAGTTGATGGGCTTACAGTTGAACCAGGTGTTCTCTACATTGGGGTATTACATGGGACAGGCTTATGTCAACGACTTTGTGGAATTTGGCCGTATTTATCAAGTGAAACTGGAAGCCGGTGAGCAGGCACAGAAGGTGATAGATGATGTGCTGAAACTGAGTGTGGCCAATTCAAAGGGAGAGATGGTTCCCTTCAGCAGTTTTACGCAGATAGAGCAGAAGCTGGGTATGGACCAGATAAACCGGTATAATATGTATTCGGCCGCTTCCATCACTATCACTCCGGCTGCCGGAAGCAGTTCCGGACAGGCGATAGAGGCTGTGGGGAGCTTGATAAAAAATCAATTGGGCAATGAGTTTGGTTATGAATGGACTTCAGTTGCTTATCAGGAAACTCATTCCGGTAATACCACTACCATTATTCTGATTATGGCGTTGCTGGTGGCATATCTGGTGTTGGCGGCACAGTATGAAAGCTGGACAAGTCCGGTCGCTGCTGTGATGGGCTTGCCCGTAGCTATTCTGGGTGCGATGCTCGGTTGCTGGGTGATGGGAGTTCCGGTCAGTATCTATACGCAGATCGGTATTATTCTGCTGATTGCTTTGTCTGCGAAGAATGGTATTTTGATTGTGGAATTTGCCCGTGATTACCGTAAAGCCGGCAATCCTATCCGTGAGGCGGCATACGAGGCAGGGCATGTGCGCTTGCGTCCTATCCTGATGACCTCATTTACCTTCGTGCTGGGTGTGATGCCGTTGTTGTTTGCCACAGGCGCCGGTGCCGGTAGCCGTGTGGCGCTGGGTGCGGCAGTGGTATTCGGTATGGCAGTGAATACGATTTTTGCTACCATTTATATTCCTAACTGGTATGAAGTGATGCAGAATATTCAGGAGAAATGGTTGACTAAGAAAAAATAATTGTTTTTAGCCGGAAAGAAAAACGCTTTGTTACCTTTGTCGGTAATAAGGCGTTTTTAGTATCTTTGCAGAAAAACGAATGTAATATGGATACAATAAATAGCGAACTTACCGATTTACTTCAGCAGATAGGAGTGCATCAGGAAAGCATGGGACTGACTCAGCGTATCATTATTATAGCCGGTATTATTATCATTGCTTTTGTGGCAGATTATTTTTGCAGAAAAATAGTAGTTCCTACTATAAAGAAACTGACGGCAAAGACACAGGCTACTTGGGATGATTATCTATTCAATGATGTTGTACTGGATAATATATGTCATCTCATTCCACCTGTTATATTATATGCATTGCTTCCTTTTGCTTTTCCTCATGAACCCGTGACTTTAACATTTATCCTTAAACTATGCTGGGTATATATCACTGCTGTGTCAATGCGTTTGATTTGTTCTTTTCTCACTTCACTTTATACCATTTCCAGTGAACATGAGAAGTTGAAGAATCATCCGTTGAAAGGGGTGTATCAAATGTTGAAGTTGATAGTGATATGTATAGGAGTAATTATTATTATCAGTACACTGATTGATAAAGACCCGATGAATATCCTGACCGGTTTGGGGGCTTCTGCGGCTATTCTGATGTTGGTATTTAAGGATACCATTATGGGGCTGGTTGCCGGGGTACAACTTTCAGCCAATAATATGCTTCGTCCGGGTGACTGGATTACTATGCCTAAATATGGGGCTGACGGTACGGTGATAGAAGTGACATTAACTACCGTGAAAGTACAGAATTGGGATAATACTATAACCACAATTCCACCGTATGCTTTAGTAAGTGATTCTTTTCAGAATTGGCGCGGTATGAGAGAAAGTGGCGGGCGAAGAATAAAACGTTCACTGAATATTGATATGACAACAGTGCATTTCTGTACTCCCCAACAGTTGAAGAACTTTGAGAAACGCGGCTGGTTGGAAGGATTTGAAAGGACCGGAAAAGAGGAGGTGAATCTGCATGTTTTCCGCCATTATCTGGAGCAGTATTTGCGACATCACCCACGGGTGAATACAAGCCTTACCCTCATGGTACGGCAACTTCAGCCTACTCCGCAGGGCTTGCCCATCGAACTTTATTTTTTCTCAGCCAATAAGGATTGGATACCTTATGAACGTCTGCAAGCCGAAGTTTTTGACCATGTACTGGCTGTTCTTCCCCAGTTCGGATTGAAAGTATTTCAAAGCCCTACGGGAACTGATATATTGGCGCTTTCAAAACAGTAGGTTTCTTATTTGTCATGTAATTCCAGCACAAATCGGGTTCCTTTCTTGTATTCGTTATCCAGATGCAAAGTACCATTAAGTTTATAGGCGATGAGGCTGCAGGTCGGTAAGCCCAGTCCATTGCCTTGCGTTAAGTCATGGATTTCGGCAAATGGCTTGAACAGCTTTCCTTTTATTTCGGTCGGTATGCCTGTACCGGTATCGGTAATGATAAACTGTCCTGTGTGTGCACTTCTTTTCTTAAACTCTAATGTGATTTTGCCGTTATCTGTGTGTAGTGCAGCATTTCTCAATAAATAAAGCAAGATGCGTTCCAGCGCTTCTGCATTTGTCTTAATATTTACTCTCGGTACATTGAGTACGGCTTCCACTTCGGGTTTGAAGTTTGCCTTGGCCTTTTCCATAATGGTTTCGCAAAAGGCATTTATATTCATATTTTTGAGCGGATAATGTTCCTCACGTGTCTCTTCCAAAGTGACGTATGTTTGAATGTCAGTCATGAGTTTTTTCAAAGCTTCTATATTCTTTTGTAGGATTTTGGCCGAGAACACTTTAGTCGCTTCTTCCATCGTGTTAAGAGTCGGTTCTATCTGTGTACTGATGTTACTGATGAATCTTGACTTTTGTTCATTATTCTCATTAGCGATACCCAGACTGTGTTTTAACTTTTTCACTTGGCGTATATGTTTGAAAAGTAAGGCGGCAAGAAATACAAGCGCAGCCGCAAGAATGGCTGTCAGGATACAAAGTGCAATGATAATGAAAAGATTGGTACTTATCTTATCTTCTTTTTCTTGTAACAATTGCCGGTTTTCATCATATTTTTGTTGCAGGGTTATCAGTTTCTGAGCTGCTTTTACTGTTTGGATGGAATCTTGCCAAGACGTGTAGAGCTTACGCATGGCACCGGCCAGTGGCGCATTGTTGTTCTGTTCTGCATAACTCAGCATATCTTTATAGCATTGCTCTATGCCTTTTTCGTCTTTTCCTTTCGAACGTTTTCGAAACAGTTCTTTATAGCATGCGAGGCTTTTGTCCGGCATACCGAATGTTTGGTAATAATTAGCCTCGGTAAAGAGAAGATCTTCCGATAAGGAATCCGATTTTATTTGGTCTGCATAAGTATGCAGTTGATTGAGTTGTTTTTTACATTGCTCTGCATTTTTCAGACGGGTGTACATGCGTAAGCGTTCTTTGGTCACCTGATAGCGGAGTGGATAATTTGCTTTTTTAGTTTCTTGTTCATTGGTATAAATCAATGCATCCATCTGGCGACAGGTGGCGAAAGCTTCTTTATATTGTCTGTTTTCGGTAAAGAGTATGCTGACGCGCACTCCTTCGTCTATAGCTTGTTTATATTGTTTCTTTTCTGCCAACTGGGTAAATTGGGTCCACTTGGAATTTAATTCTGTAGTATTAACGCCCGATGCTGTCGTAGAAGTTTGTCCTTGCCCTGCCAATACGCAGAAAGCAAGTACTAATGTTAGAAGGGTTTTTTTCATCTGTGATACTGCTTTTCTGCAAATATAACCTCATTTGAAAAAAAATGTTCTTAAAAGTGCAACTTTTTTCAGAATACCTGCGTCAAAAGACTAGAAAACCATATAAAAAAGCGAGTATGAAAAGAATTATGAATAAAATCGATTATGATTTTTGGTGGGAAAAAATAGCAGATTATGCAAAATTGGTGGGAAGAACAACGGCTCGTCCGGTACTTTTATTATATTATGTGTTGAGGAGTCCTGAAACTCCGTCATCGGATAAAATGTTAATAGTTGCCGCTTTATCTTATTTAATACTCCCGATAGATTTGATTTCTGCCAAACGGTTGCCCGTCATCGGCTGGATAGATGAGGCATTTTCTTTAGTCTATGCTTATAAGAAAGTGTGCAGGTATGTCACTCCCGAGATAGAATCGGAAGTGGACAATATACCTGTCTCTTATACACATCTCCGAGCCCACGAGACGTAGAGGAATCT
>ENA-OZKH01000839-OZKH01000839.1-human-gut-metagenome-genome-assembly--contig:-NODE-839-length-10323-cov-4.407966_pt1 | contig 10323 bp, 10 predicted proteins | sample MGYA00244180_ERZ653758 | MGnify/ENA primary metagenome ERZ653758 (study PRJEB26926, sample SAMN06165252) | human gut metagenome | biome: ENVO:00009003; feature: ENVO:2100002; material: ENVO:00002003...
CAGCCCCTCCCTACGATGCAATTTTTCAAGGGGCTTTGTAGGGAGCGGTCTTGACCGCTCCGTGCCGTGCGGCGGCAGTGGTACGCCGCCCCCTACAGGAGTGCTGCTTTCGCTTCGTGCAAATCTCTCACATACAGATCCGCTGCCATTTGCAGCCCGGCCTGGTCGGTCTCGCCGTCGGCATCGTAGACGCCGATTGTGTAAAAGCCCGCGGCCTTCGCGGTTTTCAGGGCGTAGAGACTGTCCTCAAAGACGAGCGTTTCCGCCGGCGCGGCGTGCAGGGCCTCGGCGGCCAGCAGGTAAATTGTCGGCTCATGCTTGCTGACGCCGACCTCTGCCGTAGTGAAAAGCCGGGTGAAATACCCGAGCAGCCCCAGCCGTTCCAGCGCCCGCGTGACGTGCTCCCGCGGGCTGGACGTGGCCGCCGCCAGCTTCACGCCGCGGGCGGTCAGGGCGGCCAGCAGTGCCGCCGCCCCATCCTTGGCGGGGACCTCATAAAAATAGAAGTCCCGCAGCATGTCCGCAATGCCCGCGCCGACCTCGGCGGCAGACTGCGGCAGTGCATAGTGCGTGTGCAGATACTCCGCACCCTGCTCCATGCTCATCGAGAACAAAATCTCGTTGAGTCCCTCCTCCGGCGTGACGCCCAGGCTGCGCAGATACCGCGCGCCAAGGTCGTTCCAGATGCCCATGGAGTCGAGCAGTACGCCGTCCAGATCAAAAACAGCAGCCTTAGTCATGCAGCATTTTCTCCGTGGCGGCCTTCAGGTCGGCGGATGCCTGTTGGATGTTCTTTGCCGCGTAAATCGCGCTGATGACCGCGACGCCGCAGATGCCGCTGCCCGCGAGCTTCGCGACATTTTCCTGCGTGATGCCGCCGATGGCGACAACGGGGATGGACACGGCCCCGCAGATGGCCTTGAGCGTCTCATAGCTCACATCGTCGGCGTCGTCCTTCGAGCCTGTCGGGAACACCGCGCCGACGCCGAGGTAATCCGCGCCGTGCTTTTCGGCCAGAACGGCCTGCTCCACGGTCTGGGCGGAGACGCCCAGAATCTTGTCCGGGCCCAAAATCGCGCGGACGTCCTGCGCCTCCATATCGCTCTGGCCGACATGCACGCCGTCCGCGTTCATCTCGCGGGCGATCTCGACGTTGTCATTCACAAGGAACAGCACACCGCGCTCGCGGCAGAGCGTTTGCAGCTCCTTCGCTTCCTCGAGGAACTTCCCCTCCTCCAGCGTCTTTTCGCGCAGCTGGACCATCGTCACACCGCCGTCAAGGCTTTCGCGCACAACGTCGATAAGCCTGCGCCCGTCCAGCCAGTGGCGGTCCGTGACGGCATAGAGCAGCAGATCATTTTTATCGCAGTTCATACTTGGCGCCCCCATTCAGCGTTGCACCGTCCATATTGTAGATGGCATCAATGATGCGGTTGCGGTAGGTGGAGTTGCCGTCGCCCTCGGCCATACGGCTCCAGCCGATCTCGCCCGCCAGACCCATGGCGCAGACCGCCGCGGCGGCAGCCTCGAGCTTATTGTCGGGGTTCGCAACGACGAAGGCCGTCATCATGCCGGAGAGCTGGCAGCCCGTGCCGGTGATCTTGCCCATCTCGGGGCGTCCGTTGCGGATGACATAGCAGGCCGTGCCGTCGCTGACAAGGTCGATGGCACCGGTAACGGCGACGATAGCGCCGCTTTTGGCCGCAAAGTCCTTGACAAATTTGACGGCACTGTCCAGATTTGCGTCGGTCACGGCGTCCGCAACGTCAGCGTCAACGCCCTTCGTCGTGCCGCTGCCCAGCGCCAGCGTCTTGATCTCGGAGATATTGCCGCGGATGACGGTGAAATTGATCTTCTCCATCAGCTCGACGGCGGTGTTCGTGCGCAGGGCCGACGCGCCCGCGCCGACGGGGTCGAGCAGCACGACATGGCCGAGGGCATTCGCCTTTGCGCCCGCGCGGAACATGCCCTCGATGCTGCGCTGGTTCAGCGTGCCGATGTTGATGTTCAGGCCGCCGCAGATCGACGTGATGTCCTCGACGTCCTCCGGCTCATCGGACATGATCGGGCTGCCGCCGCAGGCCAGCAGAATGTTGGCCACGTCGTTGACCGTGACATAGTTCGTGATATTGTGCACCAGCGGCACAGTGTTGCGCACATTTTCAAGACAGGTACCCAGCATAAAAAACGCTCCTTATAAGTAAAAATGCGGATACGCCTGCAAAGACATATCCGCACAAAAGCTCACAAGAAGCGCAGTGCTACGGTATCTCCCTACGTTGGCATTATCCAAATCAGGTCTTGGGTCAGGGCGATACAGCCCACTCTCAGCCCGCTTTACGCAAGCTCCCCTTTTGTACAAATTTACAGTAGCACAGTTTGTCGTGTTTTGCAAGGCTTTTGCTTCATTTTTTGCAAAACCACTTGACATTAAACCCGGCTTTCATGCTATGCTAGAGACAGCAGAAAGGCAAAAGTGAGGGTGCGAACCGGAGCTGCCGCTGCGGTTTCAATAGCCTTCCCCCGAGGGGGAAGGTGGCCGAGGCCCCGACCGAGGCCGGATGAGGGGCACCCCTCCGTTGGCCACCCGTGAACAGGCAGCAATCGCATGCTTTGCCCTCATCAGTCCGCTCCGCGGACAGCTTCCCCCGAGGGGGAAGCCTTTTATCACGCTACTATTTTAAACGGAGGTCCCCTATTATGGCTAAATCTACTGTCTATTTCACCAACGAACTCACCCCCGAAGCCGTTGTGAAGATGTACCGCCAGCTGGGCATCGAGCTGCCCGGCAAGGTGGCCGTCAAGGTCCACAGCGGCGAGGACGGCAACCAGAACTACCTGCACCCCGAGTTTATGAAGCCCATCATCGACGCCGTCAACGGCACCGTTGTTGAGTGCAACACAGCCTACGGCGGCGCGCGCAACGAGACGCCCAAGCACATCGAGCTGATGAAGAAGCATCATTGGAGCGACCTGTTTGATGTTGACATCATGGACGCCGAGGGTCCGGACGTCGAATGGCCCGTCGAGAACGGCAAGGTCCTCAAGGTCAACTATCTGGGCAAGAACATCGAGAATTATGACAGTATGCTCGTGCTCATCCACTTCAAGGGTCACCCGATGGGCGGCTACGGCGGTGCGCTCAAGCAGCTGTCCATCGGCTGCGCGTCCAGCGCCGGCAAGACGTACATCCATACCGGCGGCAAGGTCACCGACCAGCACATCCTGTGGGAGAACTGCGCCGAGCAGGACACCTTCCTTGAAGCCATGGCAGACGCCGCCTCCACCGTGGCAAAGCACTTTGCGGGCAAGATCGCCTATGTCGCCGTCATGAAGAACCTTTCCGTTGACTGCGACTGCTGCGCCGTGGCCGAGGACCCCTGCATGAACGATGTGGGCATCCTCTCGAGCCTTGACCCCGTCGCGTTGGACCGCGCCTGCATCGATCTGGTCATAAACAGCAATGACCCGGGCCGCGACCACTTTATGGAGCGCGTCAACAGCCGCCACGGCACCCACACCATCGACACCGCCGAGGCCCTTGGCATCGGCACGCAGGCGTATGAGCTGGTGAAGGTATAAACGCCCGTTTTCCTGAAGAAGCCAAAAGCCGCAAAAAAGCATCCGCCGTGCAGAGAGGCGTCTCTCTGCACGGCGGATGTTGTTATTGTCGGTTCAGTATCTTTTCCAAGTCTGTTTTCGGGTCGCCCGTGGGCGTCAGGTTGTACTGCTTAACGAGAAAGTCCAGTACATTCGGTGAGACGAACGCCGGGAGCGTGGGGCCAAGGTAGATATTGCGCAGCCCCAGATACAGCAGCGTCAGCAAAATGCAGACAGCCTTCTGCTCATACCACGACAGCACCAGCGTAAGCGGCAGGTCGTTGACGCCGCAGCCAAACGCCTCGGCCAGCGCCAGCGCAATGCGAATGGCGCTGTAGGCGTCGTTGCACTGCCCGCAATCCAGAACGCGCGGGATGCCTTCGATGCTGCCCAGATCCATATCGTTCAGCCGGTACTTGCCGCAGGCCAGCGTCAGAATCAGCGTGTCGGGCGGCGTCATCCGTGCAAAGTCCGTGTAGTAGCTGCGCGTCGGTGCTGCACCGTCGCAGCCGCCGATCAGGAAAAAGTGGCGTATCTTCCCCTCCCGGACCAGCCGGACGATCTGCTCTGCGTGGGACAGCACCGCATTGCGGGCAAAGCCGGTCATGACCGTGCTGCCGCCGTTCATCCCGGTCATCGGGTGATCCTCGGGGTAGCCGCCGCATTCCAGCGCCTTTTCAATGACCGGGGTGAAATCCTTGTCGTCCCCGATGTGGGTCAGCTCCGGGTAGGACACCACCGACGTCGTGAACACACGGTCACTGTAGCTCTGCCGCACCGGCATCAGACAGTTCGTTGTGAACAGGATGGGCGCGGGGATGTTGTGGAACTCTGACTGCTGGTTCTGCCAGCCCGTGCCGAAGTTGCCTTTGAGGTGCGGATATTTTTTCAGTTCCGGGTAGCCGTGGGCGGGCAGCATCTCACTGTGGGTGTAGATGTTGATGCCCCTGCCCGCGGTCTGGTCCAGCAGCAGCTTCAGATCGTGCAGGTCGTGGCCGCTGACCACGATGAAGGGGCCCTTCTCAATCGTCAGCGGCACCGTGACCGGCACGGGGTCACCGTATGCGCCGGTGTTGGCTGCGTCCAGCAGCGCCATACAGGCCAGATTGACTTCTCCGGTTTTCAGCACCAGCGCCAGCAGCTCGTCAGGCGTTTTCTCTGCGCCGATGGCCTCGAGTGCCTCATAGAAAAAGGCGTTCACAGCGGGGTCTGTTCTCCCCAGTGCGCGGGCGTGGTACGCATAGGCCGCCATGCCTTTGAGCCCAAAGAGGATCAGCGATTTCAACGAGCGCACGTCCTCCCCCGCCGCCCAAAGCGCGGCAAGGTCGTAATCGTCAAGCTGCCCGGGGCCGACGGCAGCCTTTTCCTTTTCGATTTCCGCCTTGCATTGCAGGATAGTTTCGTTGTTGAAGTTCACGTTCGTGATCGTCGTGAACAGGCCCTTCAAAATCAATTCATCGGTGTGCGGTGTCGGTGTCCCAGTCCGCGCCGCCCGCGCCAGCCCGATAAGTGCCCCGATCAGCTCATCCTGATAGTTGGCGGTGTCGGCCTTTTTGCCGCAGACACCGGCCTTGCCGTCGCAGCCGGTGTTATGCGCCGTTTGTTGGCACTGAAAGCAGAACATTTCTCGCATTTGGTTTCCTCCTGTCGGCAGAATCATCACCTTCTATTCTGCCCGCCAGGAGGATTTTTTATACCGTTCTCACGGCTGCGGTGTCGCGCCCTCCTGCTCCATCTTGCGCAGCGTTTCCTGCCGGATGGCCTCCCGCAGCGCCTGCATATAGGGCGAGAACTGCGACTGCTCCACGCCGTAGGTCAGGTTCAGCGCATACTCCTGCGGCTCCCAGGTCGCAATCGCGGACTCGTTGTGCTGGACGACGGCCTCCATTTTATCCAGCGCCTTGTAGATTTTGGCCTCCGTCGTCTGCAAGGCGGCCATCTCCGCGTACAGCGTCCGCATCTCGGTGCAGACCGGCTCGGGCAGTGAATCGACCCAGCGGGAAAGCAGCGCTTCCTCGGCGGCCTCATCGGCGGAGGTCTTGTCAAACGCCGGGATGTCCCCGGTAAAGCACTCGCCCAGATCGTGGATCAGGCACATGCGGATGACCTTGTCCATGTCGGCCTGCGGAAATTCATCCCGCAGCCAGAACGCCATCAGCGCAATGCGCCAGCTGTGCTCGGCCACGCTCTCGTGCCGTCCCTTCGATGTATAGCAATGCCGCGTTGTGTCCTTGAGTTTTTCCGCTGTGTGCAGCGCCTCCAACAGCTTTTCCGGTTCCATGTGCAGACCCCCTGTTTTTACCGCTATTGTAGCAGATATAAAACGCAGTTGCAAGGCGGAGATTTTTTCTTTTTTTGCAGAAATTCTCTCGCAATACAGGGCATTAAAAGTACAATTTGGAAACATTTAATTTACTATTACTGTTTGTAAATCATTCTGCCGTTATAAAACTCTGTAGGGGCGAGCATTGCTCGCCCGTGCCCGCGCGCTATGTGCAAGGCCTTCCCGGAAAAGCCTTGCTGCACCAGGTTGGCGGGCGAACAATGTTCGCCCCTACAGTCTCTACATGGCAGAATGGGAGTTCTTTGACATACCGTCCCCCCGGCAAGCCTCCCTTAGTGTCTCCAGCTCCACCACAAAAACTTGGTGTTCGTCACGAAATAGCGTTTGAAAAGCCGCTTCGGGTCCTGCATCAGGCGGTACAGCCATTCCCGATTGCAGCGCTGCATCCAGGCCGGGGCGCGGCGGATGTTGCCGGCCTCGTAGTCAAAGGCCGCACCCACGCCCAGCATCAGCGCCTGCACGCGGTTTTCATGGGCGGCCATCCAGCGCTCCTGCTTCGGCGCGCCCAAGCCCACCCAGACAAAATCCGGCTTTGCCGCGTTGATCTTCTCCACGATCTCCGCATCCTCGTCCGCCGTCAGCGAGCGGAACGGCGGAGAATACATCCCCGCGATAACCGCGCCGGGGTACTTTTCCGTGATTTTTTCGCGCAGGATGTCCAGCGTCTCCTGCGTGGAGCCGTAGAAATAGTGCCGGTAGTGCTTTGTCCCGCTCTCCTTCAAAAGCTCGCGCATCAGGTCGGGGCCGGTCACGCGGGCGGCGTCGGCAAAGCCCTTCTTGCGGCTGTATCTGGACAGCGGCCCGCCGTCCGGCAGGGCCATGACCGCGCCGTTCTGCACCCGCAGATAGGTCGGGTCGTCGTGGGCCGTCACGGTAGTGTGGACGTTCGCCACGCAGATATATTTCCCGCGCCATGCCTCGCAGTTGTCCTCCACCAGGCGCAGCGTTTTGTCCATGTCGGTGACGGCGATGTTCACGCCCATAATATTGCAGGTCTGCATGCCGCTTCTCCTCACTTTCCTGTTTGGCTTTTATTGTATCACACTGCCTGGCGGCTTTCAACCGGGCGGGGAGAAACGCACATTTTTTGCCGTTTCGTTGGGTCCTTCGCACATTACTTTATAATGCTGGTACACATTTGTATGGCGCGCGTCAGTTTTTACCGTTTTGACACTTTTTTCTTTGTTCAATTTTCTAAATCCCGAAAAATTCATATCATTTTACGGATATGTGCCGGAATTTTTCCCGGCATTGTGCTATAATTTGAGAACCATATTAAAAGGGGAAAGTATGAATTTCCTGCAGTATGGTATATGGGCAACACATCCATATATCTTTAGAAGAAAGGAGGATACCACCAATGAACAACTTCAAGAAGTTCGCTGCCGTTCTGCTGGGTGTTGTGATGGCTTGCGTCTTCGCTACCTCCGCTTTTGCTGCTGATTTCAACAAGTCCAATAATGCAAAGCGTGCGAAAGATGAAATCCTGTCTTTCGCTGCCAGCTACGGCGTCACCACCATCGACAACACGGTCAACAAGCTGACCGCTGACCAGCTGAACGTCATCTATGCCAACATGGATTCCCTGAAGGCTGTTGCCGCTAACGCCGCCAACACCATCAAGGGCACCACTGACGCTAACGTCGCCCTCAAGGCTGCCAACGACGCTGTGGCCTCCATGAACAGCATGCTGAGTGCTGCCGGTATCGTCATCTCCAACCCGACGCTCGATACCAGTGACTCTTCCCAGTTCGTTGTCAGTGTTAACGTCACCGTCAACGGTACGACTGACTTTTGTGCTATCGCCCGGCCTCTGTCTACCACCACCACTGACAACAACACCTCTGCCAGCGACGCTGTCAGCAACGCCGCCCAGAACAGTGCCGCCGCTTCCAGCGTCAAGACCGTTTCTTCCGCTGCGAACCCCATCACCGCTTCTTCCAGCGCTGTCATCAAGGCCACCGGCGATAACACCGCCGTTGTCTTTGCTGTCGCTGCTCTGGCTGTTGTCGGCATGCTCGGCATGGCCGTCCGCAAGGAGCGTGCACTGTAATCCAGCTGCATAAGTCCGGTTTTTGACCGGCAGCGGGCAGAACCTCTGGCTCTGCCCGTTTTTCGTTGTTTACACGGAATTGGTCAATTTATTCCTGTTTTAGACCTTCCTTTTATATAGAAAATAGTTTATAATGTAGGATGCAGTAATTATCAATCATATCAGGGGGGGGAAGCATATCACCATGCAGGCAAGCAAGAAGCACTCTTTTCTGCGCCGCAGTCCACTGGCTTATGTAGTGGTCCCGCTGGCCTTTGTTCTGGTCAGCACCGCGCTGGTCTTTATCGTGGGCCACACCGTACTGGCCCCGTACCAGGCCCTGCTGGGCTGGTTCTTCAGCACAACGGAGGTCGCGCAGCCCAGGGATCTGCTGGACAATGCCGCCACTGTCATCAACGGCGGTACGGTGGATGAGCCGGACGCCCAGCCGGACAGGCTGCCGCTGAGCTCCGTCACCTACCCGTCCGAGGGGGACCGCTACGCGACGATCACGATCTCCGGCACCAACGTGGATGCCCCGGTCTACTACGGCGACACGAGCAAAATTTTGAACGCCGGCGTCGGCACCTACAAGGACGACGCCCGCGTCGGCATTCCCGGCGAGGGCAAGACCATCCTGCTGGCCGGGCACAACAACACCTTCTTCAATGACCTGCAGCACGCCGAGGCCGGCGCGACGGTCACGATCACGACCCACTACGGCGTCTACACCTATGAGGTCACCGGCACCGAGATCCTCGACTATCAGGACGAGACAGCCTACGACTTCACCCGCACCGACGAGAATCTGATCCTGTACACCTGCTATCCCTTCGATGCGCTCGGCTTCACGCCGAACCGTTTCTTCGTCTATGCCAAATACGTGTCCGGCCCCGTGCTGGACGCCAACAGCTGAGGGGGTGTATGTATGGCACAAAAACAAGCTCCGCACCCCCGCCGCAAGGGCAGCGTTGTGTGGGCCACGATTTTAAGCTGGCTGTCCAGTCTGCTGCTGGCACTGCTGGCGCTCTGCCTTGTCCTGATGACAACGATCTGCAGCGCCTCCTACATGAAGGAGCAGGTCAACCGCAGCGATTTCAGTGAGGCCGCCTACAGCTATCTGTATGACAACTTCATCAGCTACGGCGCATCGTCCGGCTTCTCCGCCGACGTGATGACCGCCGCCCTCTCCCGCGACCAGATCACGGCGGACATGGCGGATTCCATCACCCGTCTATACCAGGGCGACACCGCTATTGACACTCGCAACGCGATTCTGAATACGACGTACGACAACCTGATCAACGATTTGAACAGCCGCGGCGTCGAGGTCACATCCGACGTGGAATCTGCCGTCGTCGTCGTCGCCGACGCCTGCCGTCTGGACTACGCCAACTATGTCACGGTACCCCTGGCCAGCCAGCTGTATACTTTTATTGAAAAGTGCAGCCGCGTTGTGCCGGTGGCCGTCGCCATCATGGCGGTGCTCTGCGCAGTCAACCTCTTTGTGATGCTGCGCTTAGCCGGCAGCTCCCGCTACGGCGTGCGCTGCCTGACGTTTGCTTTCACCGCGGCTGCGGCGCTCTGCGCGCTGGCCGCCACCATTATTTTCCCTGCGATCCACATGGAGGCGCTGAGCATCAATCCCGCTTCGGTCAAGCAGCTGATCGTCACCTATGTGCAGAATCTTTTTGGCCGCTTCGGCCTGTTTGCTATCATCTACGGCGCAGTCGCCGTGATCCTTCTGGCCCTGACCATCACCGCCAGAAGCCGCATGAAACGCCGCCAGAACATTTAACAGGAGGACCCACACATGGAAAACGAAGGTTACGAAACGATTGACCTCTTGGAGGTCCTGAACGCCGTCCGGCAGCACCTGCTGGCCGTCATTCTCGCCACCGTGATCCTGGCCGCTGCCGGGTTCGGTGTCTCCAAGTTCCTTATCACCCCGCAATATGAGGCTTCCGCCCTGATGATCGTCAACACCCGTCAGGACATCACCTCCAACGTCACCAGCGACCAGATCAACTCCGCCACCAAGCTGGTTTCCACCTACAGCATCATCATCAAGAGCGACACCGTGCTGCAGCAGGTCATTGACAACCTGGGTCTGTCCCTGACCTATCAGCAGCTTGCAAGCCGCGTCACAGTCAGCGCCGTGGATGACACTCAGGTCATGAAGGTCACAGTCAAGAGCGACAACCCCGAGTGGGCGCGCCAGGTCTGTGAGCAGATCACCGTCGTCTCCCCTGACGTCATTCTCGAGTCCGTCGAAGCCGGTTCCGTCAAGGTCATCTCCAGCGCCTGTCTCTTATACACATCTCCGAGCCCACGAGACGTAGAGGAA
>ENA-OZKH01000851-OZKH01000851.1-human-gut-metagenome-genome-assembly--contig:-NODE-851-length-10223-cov-12.533733_pt1 | contig 10223 bp, 7 predicted proteins | sample MGYA00244180_ERZ653758 | MGnify/ENA primary metagenome ERZ653758 (study PRJEB26926, sample SAMN06165252) | human gut metagenome | biome: ENVO:00009003; feature: ENVO:2100002; material: ENVO:00002003...
CGAGATTCCTCTACGTCTCGTGGGCTCGGAGATGTGTATAAGAGACAGTCCATAGAGCCTGCCGCACCAGTGTTTTTATTTTCACCACAGCCTGCTGCAAACGTGAGTGACAGTGATAATACCGTAATTAATATAAGATTTCTTCTTCTCATATAGATCTCCTTTCCTGCGCAATTTTTCACACTGAATTCCTTTTCTTTTATAGATAAATTAGTCTGCCAGCATCTACTGCTCCAAAAACTTCACAATATCTTCCGGTTTTTCTGCAAAATTTGTCGCCCCGTGTTCAATCAGGAACTCCTTATCACGGAATCCCCAAAGCACTGAGATGCACGGCAGTCCTGAATTTTTTGCCGTCATGACATCCACATCCGAATCACCGATGTAGACTGCCGTATCCGCCGGTTTTCCAAGTTCTGCAAGCGCCGTGTGCACCATATCCGGCGCTGGTTTTCTCGCCACACCTTCGCGCTCCCCGATCGCAGCCTGCACAATGCCTTCGAAATAAATCTCGTTTAACTCTTTGACTGCAAAATCAATCTTATTCGAAACGATTGCAAGCGCATAACCTTTTTCCTTTAATTTGCGGAGCACCGGAACAACACCATCGTAAGCTCTCGTTTTGTCATTGCAGTGTTCTCCATAATACTTTTTAAAAACAGCAAATGTTTCTTCGAATTTCGGATTGTCAAATCCGCCCGGAACGGAAAGCTCCATCAGACGACGCACACCGTTTCCAACAAATGCACGCACTTCCCCGATCGTGCGCTCCGGCATCTGCATCGTTCGCAACGCATAGTTTGTGGCATCTGCCAGATCCTCTAACGTATTTAATAAGGTTCCATCCAGGTCAAATACGACTGTTTCATATTTTTTCATAATAATCCTCATTTCTGCTTGTGATAAATCTTTTGATCCACACATATTTCCTTTTTCTAATTGACACTCACGTTTCCCGCAAGCACCTGCCTGTAATCTTCGTAATTCTTTGCAAGGAGCGCCGGTGTATCCAGTCCATACGGACATTTGCTCTTGCATTTATTGCAGTGCAGGCAGTTTTCGATCTTTTTCATTTTCGCCTGAACCTCCGGTGTGAGCTGCAGTGCAGACGGAGAGCGGCGCAGCAGAAGCGACATACGCGCACAGTTATTGATCTCAATGCCCGCCGGACACGGCATACAATAACCGCAGCCGCGGCAGAAATCGCCTGCCAGTTCTTTTCGGTCATTCTCGATCAGTGCACGGATCTCATCCGTCATTGTTGGCGGATTATCAATATATGAAATAAATTCGTCCAGCTCTTTTTCCCGCTGCACACCCCAGATCGGCAGTACATTTTCATACTGCGCCTCAAATGCATAGGCTGCCGCAGAGTTCGTGATCAGACCGCCGGACAATGCCTTCATTGCGATAAATCCCATGTCTGCCTTTTTACATTTTTCCACTAATGCAATATCCTTATCCGTTGCCAGATAGCAGAACGGAAACTGCAGTGTCTCATACAGCCCAGATTCGATTGCCTCCTCGGCAATCGCAAGCCTGTGGTTCGTGATACCGATATGACGGATCTTCCCCTGCGCCTTTGCCTCAAGCATCGCCTCATAAAGTCCTGTTCCATCTCCCGGTTTCGGGCAGAAAGAAGGATTGTGGAACTGATAGATATCAATGTAATCCGTCCTTAAATTATGTAAGGAAATCCCAAGCTGTTCCCAGAATTCGTCCGCATTTTTTGCCGCCGTTTTGGTCGCAATGTAGACTTTTTCACGCATTCCGTCGAATGCCTCGCCTAATTTTTCCTCACTGTCCGTGTAAAACCGCGCCGTATCAAAAAACGTAATGCCCGCTTCATACGCTTTTCTCGCCAGTTTTACCGCATCCTCCGTGCTGACTCTCTGGATCGGCAGTGCGCCAAATCCATTCTTATTTACTTTGATCCCTGTACTTCCTAAAACTACCGTTTCCATAACTCTTATCGTTTTCCTCCTTAAATCAATCGTGTTTTCACTACTATTTGCGCCCAACATCATCTATGCAGCAGAATGCACACCCACGAACATTCTATTGTTTTAAATAAGGGAAAAATAACCCGCTCTTATTCCGCTTATCAAACATATTATTATACTGCAGTATCTCATAATTTTTCAGCCATTTTGCATCCTCGCCGGCCGCATCTTCCACATGTAAAAATTTTCCCTGCGATTTGGAATAAAATCCTCTCGAATTGACCGCCGGAATTTCTTCCATCATGTCGGCTAAAAACTGATTGTATGCCGGAAGCGCAATGCCCGCACGCTCCAACGCCAATGTTGACAGATAATTAAGGCTTGTCAGTTCCACACTTTCTTTGCCGCTGTCATAATTCGTCCAGATAAAAAACGGTACGGTGTAAAGATTTTCAAGTTCAGACAGCGTCAGTCCGCTCAATCCTTTCCCATTCAGATACGGATAAAAACTGGATGACAAACTCGGCTGATGATCTCCGAAAAAGACGATCTCAACCGGATCATCCACTTTTTCAAAATAGGAGATCAGATACTCTAATGCCGAATCACTCTCGTGGATCAATGACAGATACTGGTTCACGTCCGGATAATTGATGCCAAGCATACGCGCTTTTTCATCAAAATTGTCATATTTCTCCGTATAACCGCCATGATTCTGCATGGAAATACTCATAATGAATAAATCCTCGTTGGATTTCTTACTCTCATAACGGTCGACGATCTTCTCATACAGTTCCTGATCTGTAATATAATCACGCAATATCTTCGTCTGGTCAAAATCATCGATAAAATGCGTTTCATCAAATCCCATATTCGGATATACGATATTGCGGCTCCATCCGGTATCATAATAAGGATGCATTGCCACACAGGTGTAACCGATATTTTTCAGATTTGACACCAGAGAAGTCGGTGTATCCGTGATATACTGCTGATAGACAACCGAACCGCTCGGCAGAAATGCCATGGAATTTCCCGTCAAAAATTCCCACTCGGAGTTTGGTGTTTTGGCGCCAAACACGGAAGAGAGCGCATGCCCCTTGATCGTATTTTCCTCCAGTGAATCGTAAAACGGTGTCAGATCGATATTGGTTGAAAAATTACCCACCACACTAAGGTCCGCATAGGATTCACTCATAACCACAATAATGGTCGGCTTCTTCTCCGTTTCTCCGGCGACTGTATCCGTCTCTTTGCTGTACTGATCCTCAAGTTCCTTGACTGCCTCTTTCGAATACCCATCCGGTTCCGCAATAAAGCAGTCGCGGATACTTAACACAAAGTTTAAGATATAGCCGTTTCTGTAACTTCCTTTTTGTTCCCATGTCTCCGTCACAACACCCTGCGTATGTTTTCCAATGTATACACAACACAGCACGGCAAGTGAAATGCACACGATCGACATCGGAATCCTTTTCTTAAAGGATACGTGTAATTTACGGATAAATGCAACATACAGCGTGGAAAGAAGTATGACATAGCCCGCCCTTGCATCCAGAACAAATTCATAATTCCCTGCTACGGAAAGTCCCGTCTGGATAGATTTTAAATCACTGAAAATAAACTCATTTCCACGAAACAGATACACAAAATAATTGATCCCGGCAAGGGACAACAGTACAATATGCGAAATCAGACAGGTCAGTCCTGTATTGTTTGTAAATATCTGAATGACCAGAAAAACTACCAGACAGCACAATACATTCAAAAACATTTTATTGTCGGATATTTTTGCTCTCAGTTCTGCATCCAGTAACAGATACTGGATATGATATGCTGTAAAAATGCCGCCTGTCCCAAGCATGATCGCACTCCACAGCCATGACATTTTTTCATTTAATTCAATCTTTAAACTTTTAATTCCAAAATAAAGTACCCCAAACCCGAACAGTACCCATACCGGAAATCTTATCACTGCAAACATCACTGCTGCAAACACCATTGCCACAGCAAGCCGGATCAGATTCTCTTTTTCAAAATATAACCTTATCTTCATGATTTCCTCATATTTCCATCTTTTATCGTCTCTTTTTCAACAAAGTTATTCTATCATTACATACAGATTTGTCAATTTTGTGAAGATTAAACTTTTCTTAGTTTTTTTCTTTTTCATTTACGGAATATAGTTTTATATACATAAAATCCCCCTTAAGCAGTTTGGAAACATTTACCCTGTCTGCTTAAGGGGGATCATACATATCTTTGTGCGTTTCCTATTGATTGGCCAGCCTTTATTTTGTCTGTTTTTTAAAGAAATCATCGATCGCTGCATGCAGTTTCTGCGCATCCATGCTTTTTAACAGGTAACCATTCGGCTTTAACGACATCACGTCCATAACCGTCTGTGCATCGTTTTTTCCGGTAAGAAAAATGATCGGAATGTTCTGAAATTCCGTATCTTCACGAATCATCTGCATAAACTGTTTGCCATCCACGATTGGCATTTCATAATCTAACAAGATCAGATCCGGTATATTTAAGGCAAGATATTTGATCGCCATCTCGCTGGAATTGACAGGAATTACCTGATATTTATCTTCCAGCAGTGTTTTAATATTCCGGAGGATCACTCCCGAATCATCCACCGCTAAAATAGTTCTTTTTTTCATTTTATAATATTCATCCATCTGCCTTTTGATGTTTTCCACCATCTCCACCACATTGATCGGTCTTATAAAAATATCGGTAAACATCTGTTTTGGAAGTGTTTCCCAGAGTTTCTCAAGCTCTTCCACATTTCCCATGACAAACACAGGCGTTTTATGCTTGATTGCATGATCTACGATCACTTTAACCCCAACCGCCTTTAATCCCGCAATAACCCTGTCATGGTATCTGTCAATTCCATAATCTCTTCCATCGATACATCCGCCACATAAACACGCAGCTGATCCATGGATTCCCTGATGCATTCCGGAACCTGATATTCTTCAAGTTGTTCCATGATCTGATCCACTCCATCAAGGTCAAACTGTTCTATGCACTGGTGTATCTGCTGTAATGCAGTGATCCACTCCCCGTCCGAAAACTCTTTTTTTGCATCCTCTTCCTTCTCTGCATAGGGGCGCAATATATTTTTTAAATCACGGTACAGGGTAAGCACATCCGGTGTTTTTTCCTCTAACACCTCTGTCTTACCCTGTTTTCCATAATCCTCAAGTTCCTTTGCTGCCTCCGACAACGGTACTGCACCGATCAGGAGTGCAGAACTTTTTAACGCATGTACTTCAATCACATAATCACTGATCAGACCCTCTTTCAGGCACTGTTCGATCTTATTTGCCTTACTGTCGATCGTACGGTAAAATATCCGGATCGTTTTCATCAGTGCTGCCTTCGAACCACAGTGCTTTACTCCCTCTTCAAAAGAAAATCCGGTTTCCGGATTTTCCGGCTGTATTTCACTGTCAGAAATATCATTCATAAGCAGCTGCTTTGCTTCTTCCCCGGAAACTTCCTGTACAAGTTCCTTTGGAAGCCACAGCTTTAACTGATTACAGATCCGTGTGAAATCGATCGGCTTTGCAACAAATCCATTCATCCCCGCATTCAAAAATTCTTTTCTGGCATCCACCATTGCATTTGCAGTGAGCGCAATGATCGGCAGCTTTTTATACTTCTCATCCGGCAGTTCCCGGATCGTTTTCGTTGCCACAATGCCATCCATGACCGGCATCATATGATCCATCAGCACTAAATCATAATGATTCCGCTGTACCAGATCGACCGCCTGCATACCGTTTTCCGCAGTATCGATCTGCATCTGAAGCGGTTTTAACAGATCTTTCGCCACCACAAGGTTCAGGTCATTATCATCAACAAGCAGAATATATGCTCCCGGTGCAATGAACAGACTCTCTGCCTCTTTTTCAATCACACCGGATTTCTGCTGTTCATAATTCACCGCAGACATTGGTGTAGGATCAACAATAGTCTGTTCTATCGTAAAGTAGAACTTACTTCCCTTTCCATATTCGCTTTCTACTTCAATAACTCCTCCCATCATATTGACTAAATTCTGCGAAATTGTCAACCCCAGGCCGGTTCCTTCCACATAACGGTTTCTGTCTATTTCCACACGTTGAAATGCATCAAACAGTATTTTCTGGTCCTCTTTACGGATTCCGATCCCGGTATCCTCCACCGCATAATACAGCATGACTTTGTCTGCATTTTTCTGTCTGACACGTACAGTAAAACGTATGGAACCTTTCTCTGTATACTTGATAGCATTGTTTACCAGATTGGTAATGATCTGGCGGATGCGTCCCATATCCCCTTTTAATGTACATGGAATATCCGGATCAATATCATAGATCAGTTCCAGCGGACAATTTGCTATCCTGTTTTCCATACTGATCTTCAGATCATGAAACAGAGAAAATGTATCATATGGCTCATCAAACAGCTGCATTTTTCCGGATTCCATTTTTGAACAGTCCAGTACGTCGTTGATGATCGTTAATAATACCCGGCCGGAACTCTGGATATTTAACAGATACTCCTGCTCCTTCGGAGAATGATGCGAACGCAGTAAAATCTCTGTAATTCCGACAATAGAATTCATCGACGTGCGGATCTCATGCGACATATTCGACACAAAATTGGTCTTTGCACGGTTTGCATCCTCTGTCTGCAATACAAGTTCTTTCATCAGACGGTTCTGCTCCATGATCTTTGTGATATCAACAACTGTCAACATATATCCCTGTATGTAATCATCTGTTTTCAGTGCAGTCTCCTCAACCTGATAATGTCTGTTATTCCAGTCAAAAAAACCCTGGCTGCCTTTCAGAAATTCGTAAATTTCCCCATCCCCGCAATAGCTGCCACTCTCTTTAATATCGGTGACAAAATTTTCAGCCATCGGGTTTAAGAAAAGAAAATGATGATCCGCATCTGTTACCACAAATGCTTCGTTCAGATTATCAATAATATAATTTTTTGCGTTTTTGACAGGATCAAATAAACCGTATCTTATAACAGCAATACTCAGGAATATACAGGATAAAAGGATTCCAAGAGGCGTGGGATCATCGCCTTTTAAGATTCCCAACAGACGCAGAGACAGCAGGATCATTGGAGACAGCATCGCCGCAACCATAAGAAAATGAATTTTGCCTTTATTCGGCATACTTCTCTGTGAACAATACGAAGAAATGATAATACTGATACTGGTCACGATCTCTGCCAGTAAAAATGCCATATAGACATAATACATTGGTGCTGCGGATATTTCCAGTGTATATCCGCTTAAAATTGCCTTAGACGGGGACAGCCAGTAATCTTTATAGTACAAATGATGATAATCAACTGTCGCAATCAAAATATAGAATCCCACATTCACGGCAAGAAGCGTGTGGATAAACCACTGTGGAATTTTTATATTTCTCCAGCGCATTATAAACATCAGGGCACAGTAATTGCCGAAACATTTTCCAAGATACTCCATCTTCCCGATCACGATCAGTGTTTCTTTCTGACCGCCCGCAATGTAAATACTTTTTGCCACAAGTGTCACCAGACAACAGGCAATCGTCAGAATAAGTTCCCCTTTATAGTTTGTATCTTCTTTCCGGAAAACGATCACCAGTAAAGCAAAAGCCACAAGGACACCAAATATGTGAAGTGCCAGCCATTCAATCGCAAATGTCATAACTTACGCTCCCCCTTTTGCTCCTGCACATAAATAGTACATTTTTACCATTGTACCAAGTCGCTAGCGCGACGGCTAGCCCCCAATACATGAAACCACTACTTTTTCAAAAAAAATAGCAGTTTTTGTGTATATGTTGTATTGTTGAGATACCCCTACCTTAACAATAAACAATACGCACAAACTGCTATGCTTATGTTACCATGGATTTTTAAACTCAACAACCACATATCTGTTCTTTTTATCCGTCCACCTCCTCTTTTTGAAATGTTTCTATTTTCTATTACATTTCAAAGGAGATTTTATCATGGACAATTATTTAAATTCTTTTCGGGAAATGATTTTCCTCCGTGGTCTTACTGACCATACTCTTAAAAATTACTGCACCTATATCAGGGCTTATCTGGATTATCTTTCCACCTGCCTTCACAAACTTCCGGAAGATGTTTCCTGGCCGGAACTCCGTGATTATATCAAATGGCTTCAAAATTCCAGAAATCTTTCTGACCGTACCATAAACTGTGCTATTTCACAGCTGCGCTTTTTTACCCTGTATGTCCTTCACAAACCGTGGGATGATACCCAGCTTCCTATGCGCAGATTTGACGAATATCTTCCATTTGTCCCTTCCAAACAGGAAGTTTCCATCCTTATTGATTCCATGCCGGATTTGAAGCAGAAGGCTATGGTTGCACTCATGTATTCTTCCGGTCTGCGTATTGGCGAAGTTTGTCATCTTCGTTATGAAGATATCCAACGCCAAAACATGCGCATCCATATCAGGCATGGCAAAAACCGTTCTGACCGCTATGCGATTCTGTCCAAACGTGCTTTGGACATTCTGACTGCGTACTGGTTTGCCTTTGGTAAACCGGTTGGCTGGCCTTTCCCTAAACAGCATGATTCTTCTAAACCGATCGATACGTTCTATTTATCCCGCCACATTCACGAAGCAGAGCGCTCCCTCGGATGGGAGCAGCGTATTACCTGTCATTCCCTGCGCCATGCTTTCGGTACACATCTGTACGAAGATGGTGTTGACCTGCTGACAATCAAAGCGCTCCTTGGTCATAAGTCTATAAATTCTACCACGATCTATGTTCATCTTGCTTCGAACGGCACGTCGGATGCAGTCAGTCCTTTTGACCTCATGGGAGGTGGGCATGCGCAGTAAGATACAACAGATATTTGACTCCGGATGGGATTCTTATACATCTTCTTTCCAGCCTTCTGTAGTCCAGGGGAAAGCTGCACATTCCATTACCGCCTGCAAAAGTAGCTCTCTTGGCCGCAACATTTCCCAGTGTGAAGATTGTGGGCATGTGGAGATCCACAATAATTCCTGCCGCAACAGGAACTGCCCCAACTGTCAGGCTGTGCTTAAGGAAATCGGAAGTCATTGATACCCCCTATTTCCATGTGGTTTTTACAGTGCCGGCTGAACTTAATCCTTTGATTTATGCCAATCAGAAACTTCTGTATACGCTTTTGCACAAGTGCTCCTCTGAAACACTTTTGGAATTATCCTCTGACAAAAAGTACCTCGGAGCAGCACCCGGCATTATCCAGGTCCTGCATACATGGGGACAGACTTTAAATTTCCATCCGCACATCCACTGCATCATCACAGGCGGCGGTCTGACTAAAGATTACAATCTCAAGATGTCGACCGCACGCTTTTTTATTCCAGTGAAAGTGCTTGGATCTAAATTCCGTGGTAAGTTCCTTGCTTATCTTGAATCTTACCACCGGCAGGGAAAACTGTTCCTTCCATCTTCCTGCCATAAACTGCGCAATTCCCACGCATGGGCAGAATTCAGGGACAGTCTTTATCAGAAAGCGTGGTGTCCCTACATCAAAGAAACCTTTAACGGTTTTGGCAATGCCATTGAATATCTTGGCAGATATACCCACCGTATTGCCATTACCAACTCACGCATTGTCTCTGTTACGGAAAATGAGGTTTCCTTCCGGGCAAAAGACTACAGATCCGGAGACAAAATCCTTGTCCGCATAACACCGGTGGAGTTTATCCGCCGTCTGATGATGCATGTGCTCCCGACCGGGTTCCAGAAAATCCGGTACTATGGTTTCTTAAACAATCGCCAGAAGAAGAAAAACCTCCACATCATTTTCCGGATTCAGGGACACCGGAAATTTGTGTCCCTCTTTACCAATTCTTCTGTTGCAGAAATAATGAAAACCGTTTGGAAGTATGACATCAGCCTGTGCCCATGCTGTGGAAAAAACAGCATGCGGCATATTGGCAGGAGCTTTGCCCTCCAGGATTAAACATCTGTTCCCATATGTTTTTCAAAGCCCCCCTGCAGAGGGCTTGTTTGCCATGTCTCTTTTTATTCCGGCAGGATAACATACCTTATAAATTAACGTAAGACCCTGTCATGACGTTATTTTTGAAGGAAGGGCAGACGTATTCAATCCCCATAATGTACTGGCTAAAATTCCGCGACCTGGTACAATCATGAAGAATCACATTTTGAGCAACTGTAGTTTATGCACCTGTCTCTTATACACATCTGACGCTGCCGACGACTCCTTACGTG
>ENA-OZKH01000855-OZKH01000855.1-human-gut-metagenome-genome-assembly--contig:-NODE-855-length-10205-cov-4.437833_pt1 | contig 10205 bp, 5 predicted proteins | sample MGYA00244180_ERZ653758 | MGnify/ENA primary metagenome ERZ653758 (study PRJEB26926, sample SAMN06165252) | human gut metagenome | biome: ENVO:00009003; feature: ENVO:2100002; material: ENVO:00002003...
TACGTCTCGTGGGCTCGGAGATGTGTATAAGAGACAGTATGAACACAATATATAAATCAAACCACAATATCGTCTATTCCTGCAAATATCATGTAGTATGGTGCCCAAAATATAGACGAAAAATATTAACGAATGGTGTGGACGTACGACTGAAGGAATTACTCACGGAGTATGCTGCAAATCTTTCTGTAGACATTCTGGAAATGGAGATCATGCCGGATCATGTTCATATGCTGCTGGAAGTAGATCATCAGTTTGGCATCCACAAAACGGTAAAATCTTTTAAAGGCTATACGTCCAGAATTTTAAGACAGGAATTTCCATATCTCAAAACGAAAATGCCGACCCTCTGGACAAACAGCTATTTTATATCTACTGTGGGCGGAGCTCCAATGGAAGCAGTGAAACAGTATATCGAAAACCAGAAAACATCGCAAAGACAGAAGGATAAGATGGGATAATGCAAAAAGGGGTCAAATTCAGGATCTATCCGAACAGGGAACAGCAAAATTTAATTAATCAGACACTTGGCTGCTGCAGACTGGTCTACAACAGAGGACTTGCCATGCGTAAGGAAGCCTTTGAGAATGGAAGTAAGATCGGATATTCCCAGACTTCTGCAATGCTGACGGAACTGAAAAAGAGTGATGATTTTGCTTTTCTAAAAGCGGTGGATTCCATTGCCCTGCAACAGTCTTTGCGTGACCTCGACAGAGGTTTTGTGAACTTTTTTCAGAAACGTGCAGCACATCCGACATTCAAAAGTAAACACAATCGACACCAGTCCTATAGAACCATAAACCAGAGGGATAATATCCGTATTGCAGGAAGATACATAAAACTGCCAAAACTTGGATTTGTCAGGATACGCCAGTCTATGGAAGTGGGAAAAATCAATCATGTAACGATTGAACATACTCCTACAGATAAGTATTTTGTGGTCCTTAACGTGGAATTTGAGCCGCAGCCAAGACAAAACAATGGAGGCTGTATAGGCATTGATGTAGGCATTAAAGAGTTCTATACAGACAGTAACGGAAAGAGTGTGGCAAATCCGAAATATCTTGAAAAAACAATGTGTAAACTCATTCGTGAACAGCGTAGGCTGTCAAGAAAACAGAAAGGCTCTGGTAACCGCAGGAAACAGCGTGTTAAGGTTGCCCTGGTCCATGAAAAGATTACCAACCAGAGAAATGACTTCTTACAGAAGCAGTCCACTATGCTGATCCGTGAAAACCAAACAATCTGCATAGAGGACTTGAAAGTGAAGAACATGATGCGTAATCATAAACTGGCACAGCACATCGGTTCTGCGGCATGGGGTAAGTTTTTTGATATGCTTACATACAAGTCTGCCTGGTATGGGAATGATGTGGTCAAAGTGCCGACCATGTACCCAAGCAGTCAGACATGTTCCAGCTGTGGGTATAAAAATCCACTGGTAAAAAATCTGGCGGTCCGTGTATGGGAGTGCCCGGACTGTCATACCGTACATGACAGAGATGGCAATGCAAGTATAAATATTTTGAATAAAGGACTGCAAATGCAGTCGGCATAGATATACAAAACTGCATCGTAGGGCATACGGGAACAGTATAATCTAGCTTGTGGACACTGTGTAAGACATTTCGATACCGTAAGGTATTCTCTAATGCAGTAGTGGTTGAAACAAGAATCCCCCTGCTTTAGCTGTGGGGAGTGTCAAACTCCGTCAGCTGCCAGCTCCAGTCGAAACTGCAGATCTTCTGTCCATTCTTTCCATTTTGGGGGGACTGTGATTTTTGCCTGAAAATGTACTTTTTTTCCTTCACAAAGTTTTTCTGCACAGTAAAAATAGCCATCTTTTTCGCAATAGAACCAGTTTTCATCCATCTGAATGTTTTCTAACAGATCTCTCTGCTGCGGTGCCATGATCCCGTCTGCCAGTACTTTGACCCGCACCTGCACCTTCTCTTCACTTTTTTCAACGGTGATCCAGGCAGATTTTTCTATTTGCTCTCCCGGCTTTACTTCGATATTCTCCGTCTGTTCTTCCTCTTCTTCCAGTAAAATATGTACCGGCCCGTTCATTGTGATATGACGGCTCCTGGCTCCTGCCACGTATCCGAAAAGCAAAATGCCTGCGGATAACACTCCCCACAATGGAGCCAAAAATCTATACATTTTTTTCTTCTTATCTGCTGCCGGTTCTTTTCGATGATACCGCCTTGTTCTTCGTTTTGAATACAAGATCCTTTCTTTCAAAATCATAGCATGTTTCCTTTCCCGGCATGTTTTCTTTCCATGCCTGTCCTGTTTTACATCCTATGTTTCCAAAAAGGGCTGCATACTTCTTTTTTGTTTTTTTGCCGATCTTTCGAACGCAGAAAACTGCAAAAAAAGAGACACCATGACGCTTTTCGCCACAGTGTCTGATTTTTATCTTATCTCCGACTAAGATAAAGGCTCCGCAAGTTCCGTGTTTTACACTTCCTACATTCTCTCCGGTGATGTGAATCCAAGTACATGGATGCAGCTCTCAAGCACATCTCTTGTCAGCATCAGAAGTGCCAGGTAACCTTTTTTCTTTTCTTCGTTCTCTTCGCTTAAGATCTTGACTTCATGATAGAAATGATTGAAGTCATTTGCCAGCTCATAAATATAAGCACAGATTTTATGCGGTGCCAGTTCTTCAAAAGCATTTTCCATAACTGCATTGAATTTGGACAATGCCAGCATCAGAGCTTTCTCGCTCTCACTGTTTGGTGTCTGGATGGTGATTCCTTCCAGAGAACCGCCTTCTGCCTGATAACGTGCCAGGATGGATTTGATACGCACGATCGTATACAGAATGTATGGACCGGTATTTCCTTCAAAGGAAGTGAAGCGGTCTACGTCAAAGACATAGTCTTTGGATGCCTGGTTGGAAAGGTCTCCGTATTTGATTGCGGAAAGTCCGACGATCTGTGCCGTCTTTCTTGCTTCTTCCGGATCGGTCTCGTGGTTTTCCATGATCTTGCGATACATTTCTTCGTTGATCTCTTTGATCAGGTTTTCCAGACGCATAACGCCGCCGTCACGTGTCTTGAACGGCTTTCCGTCTTTGCCGTTCATCGTGCCGAAGCCAAGGAAGGTAAGTCTGGTATCATCCTCTACCAGTTTTGCCTTCTTTGCACAGCGGAAACACTGGATAAAGTGCAGTTCCTGACGTTTATCTACCACGTAGAGGATCTCATCCGGATGATACAGTTTCATTCGCTCGATGATCGTCGCAAGGTCTGTCGTATTATAGAGGGAAGCCCCGTCAGATTTCAGGATCATGCACGGCGGGATTTCCTTGGTGTCAGACTCTTCTTTGACATCTACTACAAGTGCTCCGTCATCGATATAGGCATAACCGTTATCTTTGAGGTATTTTACCATATCCGGGATGTACGGCTGTGCATCGGACTCGCCTTTCCAGAGATCAAAAGATACATCCAGACGTTCGTAATTCTTCTTCAAGTCTGTTACGGATACATTCAGGATGTGTTTTAAGATACCCTGATAACCTCTGTGACCGTGCTGAAGCTGATAGGTTGCCTGCATGGCAGCTTCTTTGTAGGCTTCATCTTCTTTGGATTTTCCGCTTGCAGTCGGGTAGATTTCTTCCAGCTCACTGATCGTAAATGGCGGCTCTTCCGGATATTCTCCGGTATAACTCTCATTAAAATAAACCAGATCCGGTTTTCTCTCACGCAGCTCTGTGATGATCAGTCCCATCTGCAGACCCCAGTCTCCAAGATGTACATCCCCGATCATCTCATGACCCATAAAACGTCCGAGACGTTTGATGCTCTCACCGATGATCGCAGAACGCAGATGTCCGACATGCAGCGGTTTTGCCACGTTTGGTCCGCCGTAGTCCAGGATGATCTTCTTTGGATGCTCTGCTTTTTCTACGGAAAGATTTTCATCTGCCTGCATCTGTTTTAAATACTCTGCCAGATAATCTCCGGAAAGCTTCAGGTTGATAAAGCCCGGACTGACTGCCTGTACTTCCTGGAAAATACCGTTTTCCTTCAGTTTTGCCACAACATCATTTGCGATCATGATCGGAGCTTTTTTGTAGGTTTTTGCTGCTGCCAGTGCACCATTACACTGATATTCACATAAATCAGGACGATTGGAAAGCGTCACTTTTGCAAAATCGGCACTGTAGCCGGCTTCTTCAAACGCTTTGACAACCTCTTCTGAAATCAGATCCAATATTTTTTTCATATGGTTTTCCTTTCCTCTAAACTGTTTATTTTCCGGTATCCTGCCGGAAACCCTGTTTTTTATTATAATGTTTCGCTTTCTTTTTGTAAAGGAGAATATAAGACCTTCTCAAGGGTAAGTCCCTTTGCCGGTGCCGTAAATCCTGCCTTTTCGCGGTCTCTGACTTCCAGCAGTTCTGCCACGGAGGAAAGACTTCTCTTTTTCATTCCAACTTCCAGAAGTGTTCCGGTAAGAATCCGGATCATATGATGCAGAAACCCATTTCCGGTGTATGTAATCACGATTTCCCCTTCTTTTTCTTTCAGATCAATGCTGTAGATCGTCCGCACCGTTGATTTTTTCATCCGCCTGTTAGCACAGAAGCTCTTAAAATCATGTGTCCCGGTAAGGATCTCTGCCGCCCGGCACATAAGCTCCATATCCGGCTTTTCTCCGAAATCATAGATATAACGCCTCTCAAATACCTTTTTGACTTCTCCGGTGGCGATCCGGTAAACATAAATCTTCCCGGTGGCATTCAGTCTGCTGTGAAAACGCTCCGGAACTTCTGTCACTTCGGATACGGCAATATCTTCCGGCAGATAACGGTTCAGATACTGTTTCACTTCCTGTGGATCGACCTGTTCCTTCAGATGTACATTTGCCACCTGCTCTTTTGCATGCACCCCCGCATCCGTGCGTCCGGCTCCCTGGATCTGCACTTCTTCCCCGCACATTTTGGACAGAACCGCTTCGATTTTTCCCTGAATGGTGGATTCGGTACGCTCCTGTCTCTGCCATCCTTCGTAGCGTGTTCCATCATATTGAACTAATATCTTATAATTCACCGTCACACTCTCCTTTCTTTTTCCGTCTTTTTCGTTCTTTTTCTATCTTTTTTATGCATAATACTTCAAACTCATCATCATTTTTCTTTCACTTTCATTCTCAAACAGTCAATCCGTCCAATTCGGTCACCATTTTTTCTGCATTTCGTCCAATTCTTTCATAAACGTTCAAAATCTATTCACGATTTCTTCACAATCACAACACATGGATTTCATATTTTCATTTTATTATAATAACTGTCAAAGCAAGAAACACTTTAGACAATTTTTCTTTTTCATAACTCCCTCTTATTTTAACATTTGCGGAATGCTTCGGAAAGGCATTCCGCTTTTGTTTTATGATAAGATGGAAATTCAAGTCGAACGCACGTGAGACTTGGCACGCGATTTTGATCAGCTTTCTGCATTTTTTAATATACGGTAATATCTTTCAGCTCTTTTTGCAGCTCTTTTTGCAGTTCTTCTCTTAACAGTTCTTCCGCTTCTTCCGAAGAAAGATTTCCATCTCTGTTCAGGGCATTTAAAATCATCCACAAACATTCATGGATCACACCATCCTGCGAGGTAAGTGTACGTGTTTTAATGCTTGGTATGATATGATCCATATAATAGATGCCCAGATCCTGATTTCCGAACCAGCGGCTTTTATAGCTTTTCAGGGAGGGATCTTCTTCGTATGGCTTTTTTGCCGTAGTCATAAGTCCCATGGAGTTGAGTGTCCTTGCCCCTTCGGTCGAAAGTGTCGCAAATTTCAGAAATTCCCACGCCAGACGTTTATCTTTGCATGTTTTTGTGATCCCCATACTTGTCCCACCCCAGTTGGCATTTCCCTCCGGTGCACTCATCAGCCCCCAGCGTCCGAGATTTTTCTGCTGCGGATCGCTTGATTCAATGCTGAATTTGACGGACCAGGTTGCACAGGCGGTAAAAATGTGCCGGTCTTCCCGAAGTGCCTCATTCCATGCCGGTGTCCAGGTGATCAGATTATCTGAAATATGCTCATCACGGGAACGGCCGAAAACATTTTCCACATTGATCTTTCCATCATTTACCCAGACCATATCGGACTGTTCCTGCGTAAACTGCCGGATATCCTCAAGTGAAAACCACATATAGACCTCGCCGTTGCTTTTTTCGTAAACTTCTTTCCCTTTCTGGATAAAGGCTTCCCAGGTCGGCATCATCTTTTCCAACTCTTCCGGATCGTCTGTTCCAAGATATTTTTTTGCAAGATCTCTGCGATACGCCAGCCCTGCCGGTGAAAGCGACTGTTCAATCCCACAGACATTTCCTTTGCTGTTGATCATATGCGGGTGCAGATATTCATAAACTTCCGAAAGACGGAAATTGTATGGTTCCTGCTCCAGTGGCTCCCACATGTCAAATTCAAACACTTCACCTCTGGAGTCGATGACAGACCAGGCAATGTCCGGAAGTTCTCCGCCGACGATCAGTGCTGTTTCATATTTTTTTGGCATATCTTTGTTTTCAACGGAAGTATACTCAAACGTAACATTTGGATAGATCTTCTGAAACGCCTGTGTGACCGTCTGATAATAGTCGGTATCCCATCCCCACATGGTCAGTGTCCCTTCATAATCTTTCGGAAGTTCTTCGTCAAAAGAAATTTCCTGTGTTGCTTTGTTTTTGCTCTCGGTTTTTGTTGCCTCTTCTTTTTGCTCTTTTTCCGGTAAAACCACGGTTTGCTTTTTCTGACATCCGGTCATCAGACCTCCGCTCAGAAACATCACCGTCAGAATCCTTCCGATTTTTCTCATTTTCAATCTTTTTCCTCCGCCCTTTTTACCGGAAGTGTCAGAATGACTGTCGTTCCTTTTCCTTGTGTGCTTTGTATCTCCATTCCAAATCCCTCTCCGTACAGGTAGTGGATACGGTCACGGACATTCTCCACACCGATGTGTTTTCGTGCCTTGTTTTCTGCCATGGTCTCTCCCTGCTTAAACCGCTTCAGCTGTTCTTTGCTGACACCAATCCCTTCATCTTTTACCATAATACAGAGTTTTTCTCCCTGCTTCTGAATGATGATCCAAATCTTTCCGGATGCTTCCGTCGGCAGGATCCCGTGCAGGATCGCATTTTCCACAAGCGGCTGGATCATGGTTTTCGGCACCAGGCAGTCCTTTAATCCCTCTTCGCATTTTACTTCCACATGAAATACATCCGGATAGCGGTATCTTTGAATATCCAGATAGCATTTCGTCAGTTCCAGTTCTTTTTCAATGGTGGTTTCTACATTTCCATCCCCGACTTTTAAAGTCTCATGCAGTGTATAGATCAGGGAGTGTACGATCTTCACTACATCCTGATTTTTCCCGGCCGCCGATAAATATACTACTGTATTTAATACATTATAGAGATAATGTGGATTGATCTGTGAGAGCGTAATGTCATATTCCATGTCACGTTTTTGCTTTTCATAAGCAATACGTTCCTGCTCTCCTTTGTACAGCTCCGTCATCATATCCTGGAAACATTGATATAAAATCTCGATCTCATCGCCGGTATGGACGATGTGGATCGGCTGCTGTTTGCCATACTCCGTGCGTTCCATCTGCTTTGACAGTTCCGTCACCGGACGCACCATATTCTCCAGGATTTTGGAAACAACGAGCAGCACCAGTCCTACGCAAAGTAAAAAGGAGAGCACAAAAAACTTCAGCACAAAACTGCTGTTTTCCAAAAGATCTGCATTGGTAAGGAACGTACAGAGCTTCCATCCGGTCCCCTCTACCGGTATGCAGATCAGATAACCGCCGGAAGTATGATAAATATTTTCCTGATCCAGCCCTCTTTCTTTTATGGCATCTCGCAGCACATTCTTTTTATCCTTCTGGTACAGAATTTCTGAATCATTTCCGATCAGGGCAGCAAAGTCCTGTGTTTTTGCATAAGTCTTCACCTGCGTCAGAAAGTAGTCCAGGCTCATCTCCAGATAGAGTGTCGCTTTCAGATGACCGTAACGGCGTTTGTCATACATTGGGATCGCATAACAGATCTTTCTTGTATCATTTCCGGAGTCACTGTCATAATAGGGATCGGAATAGATCCATTCCTTCTTTGCAGTGTATTCTTCCAGTTCCTTCTGCTTTAATTTTTGCTTCAGATAGGCACTGTCCCTGGAGCTGTAACTGCTTCCGAAAAAATTTCCGTCTGCCATCCGAAGAACAGACCCTTCCAGATAGGTACGCAGATTATTATAAAACACCAGCCGTTTTGTCACCTTATCATACTGGTTCTGCCTGCGGAATTCATTCCCTTTGACGTTCTCTTCCAGAAGGTACTGCAGCTGTTCATCCACCAGAATACTCTGTGCAAACCGGCGGTTATCCTCCGCCTGAAATGCAATCTGGCTGCCAACCTGCATCAGACGGTTTTTTTCTTCTTCAAGCCTCTGTTTTCGCACCACCTGATTAAAATATAAATAGCCGATCAGCGTACTCAAAATCATGGAACATATCAAAATCAGAGAAATACTCCGCAGGATCCGTCCTTTTAAATGTTTTTTGTCCCTTTTCTTTCGCTCTGTTTTCATTCTTTCCTCTGTTTTTTATATTCCTGCGGTTTCATCCCTACGTTCCGCATAAAGATCTGGCTGAAATACTGGCTTGTGCGGTAGCCGACCATCTGGGCTGTTTCTGCGACCGTACTGTTCTCCTCCCGCAGCAGACGCTTTGCCTCGGAAATTCTTACATTGGTCAGATATTTCAGAAAGGTCTGTCCGGTTTCTTTTTTAAAGATCTGTCCGAGATATACCCCGTTCATATGAAATTTCTCACCGAGCAGCTCCAGGCTTAACTCCTGCGGATAATTTTTTTCGATATAATCGATCATATCCAGCACCGTTCTGGAATAACCAAGCCGGGCTTTTCTTGCATATTTCTGCTGTATGTACGAAAAATTCCTGCAATAATACTGTTCAATCTCACGGATCGTATAAAGCGGTTCTTTCAGATCGATCTCTTTGCAGTTTTCACTCTCGCACAGTTCCCCGAGCAGATTGCTTAACGAAGGCAGGAGCATTTTGCAGTCTTCCAGATCTTCCTTTTCCCGGATTCCCGAAAAAATTACCTCGATCTGCTTTTCCAGCTCCTCTTCTGAACCATAGATCGCTTCCCGCAGTATGCGGATCTGTTCACCCCAGATTGCTTTCTTTTCTTTTTCCGGCATTTTTTCCATTGCACAGATCGCCTCATCTTCCCAGAACACGGAATAACGGATCTGGCGTGATATGGTGCGGAAAGTCTCACTGATCTCCTCCGGTGTGATTTCGTAGCTGTAGACCATGTTAAAATGCATCTGCAAACACAGCTCCAGCTGATCTGCGATCTGATGGCATTTTCGCAGGATCAGACTGTTCACCATGTATTTGCTCGCTGTATTTTCAATGCGGTAAAGTAAAATCCAGTTGTTCTCCGTGATCTGCACATCTGCCGCATAAAACACAATATTTTCCAGGCTCTCTTCCAGAATGTTCCGCACAGCCTCCTGCTCTTCTTCGGTCCACCTTGTCTCGGCAAACTCACCCTGAATGACCGGATTACGTTTGTGGAGAAGCAGAAGAAAGAAGCGATTGCCCAGGATGCTCTTATCCAGTTCTTCTGCCGTCACCCGATGGTAGATCAGCTGATTCATAAAATATTTCTGATATATTTTTTTCTTATTGCCTGCTCTCTCCAGCTTTTCTTTCACTTCTTCCAACTCTTTTAGAATCAGTTCCGAAGAAAGCTCGTGTTTCAGAAGATAATTGGATACGCCGTAGCGGATTCCCTTCTGAGCATAATCAAAATCACGGTACGCCGAAAGCAGGATCACAACGGTTTCTTTGTCTTTTTCTTTGATCTGTCTTGTCAGCTCCAGACCATCCGTTCCCGGCATGCGGATATCCGAGATCACGATCTGCGGATGCGTCCTGTCAAAAAGTTCCAGAGCCTTTTTCCCACTCGTCGCACATCCCACCACATGATAGCCGTTTCTTTCCCAATCCACCATGTTTTTCAGATATTCCAGTGCCAGTACTTCATCGTCTACCAGCATAATATCAGTCATAGCACTGCTACCTCCCTGTATAAAAACCTGTCTCTTATACACATCTGACGCTGCCGACGACTCCTTACGTGT
>ENA-OZKH01000870-OZKH01000870.1-human-gut-metagenome-genome-assembly--contig:-NODE-870-length-10053-cov-12.756951_pt1 | contig 10053 bp, 7 predicted proteins | sample MGYA00244180_ERZ653758 | MGnify/ENA primary metagenome ERZ653758 (study PRJEB26926, sample SAMN06165252) | human gut metagenome | biome: ENVO:00009003; feature: ENVO:2100002; material: ENVO:00002003...
ATTCATCTACGTCTCGTGGGCTCGGAGATGTGTATAAGAGAAAGATAATAAACTACTATATGCTATTATTTTTTCAAGCCCAAGCGTTCTTTCTATATAAAACATATGTAACTGATTTATAAAATACATTAAGCAGGTAATAATACCAAGTATATGAAATATCGTTATAAAACCCAATTCCCTGTTTATTATATATTTCTTTAAGATGATGTAAATAATAATACAACTCAGAATAATTATAGCTATTGTAACTAATACCACATAATAACTCCCTAAGCCTGCCTCATTCTTTTTCATTACCAGAAATACTTCTATTAATAAAATAAAAAAGAATAATCCGATTAATAACAGATGGTTTTTAAATTGCATACCACATGTTAATTTTGATTTTTTAAGAATAAACAAACCTGCAACAAATACTAGAATATTAGCTATCAGAGCAACCGGATAAAAATTCCAGCCGTTTTTATCAAAGTATCTTAACAAACTAACGCATAGCACATAATATATAACCAGCGTGGCAATTGTCTGTAATAAAATACTACTCTTCAAAGGGAACGTATGCTCTTTTCCTTCTTTTGAATCTTTGTATAGATTTCTTGCTATATCAAACGGTTTTCCTAAGCCGGAACATATTTCGTGCTCGCTTTTTCCAGCCATTTCTTCATTTTCAAACCATTCTTCATAGTCTTTAATTACACTATCACAATCATCGTCCCCAAAATAAAATGATAAGCCAATATAAAGTTTCTCCAAAAATTTCTTTTTTGAATTTTGCTTTTGCATTATAACACCCTCTCTACTGATTAACAATCTACTGTTTATTAGTCACTAGTTAAGTATAATATATTTCATATCTTGCATTTTGTCAATATAAAAATCATGGGACTGCAATATACCGCAGCCCCATGATTCTAATTATGTCTTATATTATTAGTTTATAACTATTCGATTCACCTTCAAGAACAAGAAAATCTACAGTTCAATTGCAATCGTATATGACTTCTCAAATTTCTCACCCTGTGCCAGCGAATTACCATACTCCCTGTCCTTTAATTCTCCGGCAAAGCCTGCTCTGTCGCATCGGCCGTACCACGGCTCAATACAGATAAACGGTGCTCCCATTCCTGCCGGTGACCACAGACCAAATAAAGGTGCATCAAAGGATACCGTAAGGTAAGGCTTCTTATCCGGTGTACACAGGCTCACCTTTGAAGCCTGTCTGTTTTCGATAATGAGTGCATCCTTATCAAACATATGCTCATCTATCTGACAGTATCCATCCGCATCCACCTTAAGCAGATTGTCATCCTTGTCTAAAAGTCCGCCGTCACAGATAAGTCCGTAGGTGATTGCTTTGTCTGTGTCAAGCTTTAGATAATAGTCTGACTGCTTTCCCTGCTCTGCGATAGGGCACATGAATGCAGGATGACCACCGATTGAGAAAAGTAAATCCTTTTTCGCAGGATTTGTCACCCTCCAGGTCACTTTTATCTCACTGCCAGAGAGCTTATAGCCGATTTCAAGCACAAACTCGAACGGATATTTTGCAAGAGTTTCATCATTTGATTTAAGTGAAAACCATGCCTCATCCTTTGTCTGTGACACAAGCTCAAACTCCATATCCCTGGCAAAGCCGTGCTGTCCCATCGGATAATCTGTCCCATCAACGGTAAACTTCTTGTCCTTTAAGCTGCCGACAAACGGGAAAAGCACCGGTGCACTTCTCTTCCAGTATTTCTCATCGGCATCCCACAGATACTGTGTACCTGTTTCCTTGCCTGTGATGCTTTTTAGCTCCGCTCCGAAGCTGTTTATCGTGAGCTCAAGTGATTCATTTTCCAGTTTAATCTCCATCAAATATCTCCTTTTATATTTTTTGTAACTATTCAAAACCACCTTGAATAGTCAGTTTTTTGTTACATTATCACAAGTCCAATAACCCTTACAATAAATGCTGCCACCCATGCAATCGCACACTGCAAAAGCACCACGCTGACTGCCCACTTTGCACCCAGCTCTCTCTTTATGGATGCTATAGCAGCCACGCAAGGGCTGTAGAGCAGCGAGAACACCAGAAGAGATGCAGCTGAAAGTGTTGTGAGTGCTGTCGTAACAGTTCCGCCAAACAGTATCTCAAGTGTTGATACCACGCTCTCCTTTGCCATGAGTCCGCTGATAAGTGATGTGCATATACGCCAGTCTCCGAGTCCCAGAGGCTTAAAGACAGGCACGATAACACTTGAAATAGCGGCAAGCATGCTGTCCTTTGAGTCTGTTACCATGTTAAAGTGTATGTCAAAGCTCTGTAAGAACCATATAAGCATTGTGGCAATAAGTATTACTGTAAATGCCTTCTGCAAAAAGTCCTTTGCCTTCTCCCAGAGGAGCTGGCACACATTCTTGGCGCCCGGCATCCTATAGTTTGGCAGCTCCATGACAAACGGCACTGCGTCACCCCTGAACAAAGTCTTTCTGTAGATAAATGCGAAAAGTATTCCGACAATTATTCCAAGGAAGTACAGACCTCCCATGACAAGTCCGCCATGCTTCGGGAAAAATGCACTAACAAAGAATGCATAAATTGGCAATTTTGCTGAACAGCTCATAAACGGTGTGAGGAGTATAGTCATTCGTCGGTCTCTCTCACTTGGCAGTGTACGTGTCGCCATGACAGCTGGCACCGTACAGCCGAAGCCTATGAGCATTGGTACTATGCTTCGCCCTGAAAGTCCTATCTTACGAAGGAGCTTGTCCATGAAGAATGCAACCCTCGCTATGTATCCGCTGTCCTCCATGAGGGATAAGAAAAAGAACAGTGTCACGATAATCGGCAAAAAGCTTAATACGCTTCCGACACCCTGAAAGATGCCGTCTATTACCAGTCCGTGCAGCACCTCATTCACACCTGCCGCTGTGAGTGCCTTATCCGTAAGCGCGGTCAGTGCTCCTATGCCCTGCTCCAAAAGCCACTGAAGGCCTGCTCCGATTACGTTGAAGGTCAGATAAAATACAGCAAGCATTATCACTATAAAGCACGGTATTGCCGTGTATTTGCCTGTAAGAACACGGTCGATGCGCTCACTTCTGATACGCTCCCTGCTCTCCTTCGGTTTTACCACGGTGCTCTCGCATATTTTCTCAATAAATGTAAAGCGCATATCCGCAATTGCAGCGCTTCTGTCAAGGCCTCGCTCCTTCTCCATCTGGACAATCAGATGCTCTATTGCCTCTTTCTCATTCTCATCAAGATGAAGCTGCTCTAATATAAGCGCATCTCCCTCGATAATTTTGGTAGCAGCAAAGCGAATCGGAACTCCGGCGAGCTTTGCATGATCCTCAATCAGGTGGCTGACCGCGTGTATACATCTGTGCACGGCACCGCCAAAATCATTCTCATCACAGAAATCCTGTCTGCCCGGGCGCTCCTGATACTTTGCAATGTGTATCGCATGGCGCACCAGCTCATCAACACCCTGATTCTTCGCGGCTGAAATCGGTACAACAGGCACTCCTAATAGTCCCTCGATTTTATTTACATCGATTGAGCCTGAGTTTGCCGTCACCTCATCCATCATATTTAGAGCGATAACCATCGGTATATCCATCTCAAGAAGCTGCATGGTCAGATACAGGTTTCTCTCGATATTTGTCGCATCTACGATATTTATTATGGCCTTTGGCTTGTTATCGAGCACAAAGTTTCTCGACACAATCTCCTCATTCGTATATGGGCTCATTGAGTAAATTCCGGGCAGGTCAGTGATTGATGTGTCCGGATGTTCTTTGATTGCGCCATCCTTTCTGTCCACCGTCACTCCCGGGAAATTGCCCACATGCTGATTTGAGCCTGTAAGCTGGTTGAAAAGTGTTGTCTTGCCGCAGTTTTGGTTTCCCACAAGTGCGTACGTGAGCTTCTCACCCTCCGGAAGGGGATTGCCACTTCCCTTCACATGGTATTTACCCTCCTCACCAAGTCCGGGATGGGCTGTGTTGCTTATCTTTTTAGGACCCTCATGCTTTCTTGAACGGCTGTCAATTAATTCTACCTCAATCTGTGCCGCATCATCAAGCCTCAATGTGAGCTCATAGCCGTGCACCTGAAGCTCCATCGGGTCTCCCATCGGTGCAAATTTGATAACTGTCACTTCGGCCTTTGGGATTACTCCCATATCCAGGAAATGCTGGCGCAGTGCGCCCTCACCGCCTACTGTAAGTATTCTGGCACTCTGTCCTATGCCAAGTTCTTTTAGTGTCATTTTATCGCTTCCTAGTGTATTTATTGATAATTTTTCTCAACTTATCACAGATATCTTATCACAAAGCGTGTGCCACTGCATTCATTTTTTTCATTTAATACATCTTTTGTACAATCCTCCACAAGGATATATCCATTGTCATGACGCACAATTGCTTCCGCCAGCGAAAGTCCTATGCCGATGCTGTCTGCCGGCTGTCCGCTGCCGCTGTAAAAACGCGTAAAAATATGCTTTTTGTCCTCATCACTTATGGCTTCTCCATCGTTTTGCACTGTTATCTCTGCATACATCTCATACCTGTAAAAGCCTATCCTTACCTCACTCTCTGCGTGCTCCACTGCATTTTTTACTATGTTTGTAATGGCCTCACACTGCCAGTATGCATCAGCATGTATACAGGCATCCTTATCAGAGCCTTCATCTATGGACAGCCTTATGTCTCTCAAATCGCAAAGTGCCATAACATTATCAGCTGCCTCAGACACAATTTCAGACAGCAGCGTATCCTTCTCATCAAACTCCACAACATCCGCTTCAAGCCTTGAAAGCTTTAAGATAGCCTGCACCATATGCGATATATTGTCCACATCGCGCTTTGCCCTGCGCATTATCCTGTTTCTGTTTTCAGATGCCATATCAGGATTTCCTTCCAGATTTTCCAGATTTATCGAAAGTGATGTGAGCGGTGTCTTAAGCTGATGCGATATGTCAGAAAGCGCATCCTTTAGCAAAAGCTTGTCTGCCTTTGCATTTTCCGCAGACTCCCTCAAATAGATTGCTGTCTTGTAAAGCTCTCCCTTTAGTATAGAAATCTCTCCCTCTGTGCTATCTGCCATAACAAGTCTGTAGTCTCCCTGATTTATGCGGCGCAGATAATCCGCAACCTGTCTGACCTGTCTTTTAAAGCTAAATCTTATAAGCACAATGTAAAGGCAAAAGCCCCCTGCAAAAAGCACAACAAGAAATATGTCTAGCCAAAGCGCTCCTTTAAGCGCTTTTTCATTTGACAAAACCGCAGAATCCTTTTCCATATCAATGCCGTATTTTTTAAAGAGCGTCTCTGCGCTTTTTAAATTTGTATAATCGCTGCCTAAGCTGCTGTCATTTAGAATCGCGGCTATACTGCCATCTGATACATCGGGATATTTTTCATGAATGAATGCACATAGCTTAGCCACTGTGATGTTATAGTTTTTTGTATACGCCCTGTACTGAAAAAAGACGGTAAAAGCCATAACCGTCACACATATACATGTATATATTATCGCAAAATACACAAAATGTTTTCTGTTCTCTAAATTATATTTCTTCTTTCTCATGCTTTCCCCCGGGAACTGTCTCTGTCGGCCGATACTCTTTAAAGAGCTTCACCTGAATCAACACGATACCCGATTCCCTTCACAGTCTTTATCACATCCTCACCAAGCTTTGCCCTGATGCGCTTCATATAGACAGTCACTGTATGGTCATACACATCGTTGCCTGTCGCCTCCCAGATGCAGTCAAGCACAGCATTTCTGGACACAGCCTTGTCGTGATTGGTAAAAAGCAGATCAAGTATTCGGTTTTCAAGACTTGAAAGAGCAATCACCTGTCCATCCCTTCTTGCTTCCTTTTTGTCCATGTCATAGCTTATGTTTCCTGCATGTATGACAGATAAACTGTCATCACTTTTCCTTCGCAAAAACACGCGGTTTACCCTCGCCACAAGCTCCCTTACTGAAAAAGGCTTTGTGATATAATCCTCCGCTCCAAGCTCAAGGCCCTTTACTATATCATTTTCCTCATCCCTTGCGGTAAGAAAAATCACCGGTGTTTTTTCTTTTTCCAGCCTTTCGCTGTAAAAATCAAAGCCGTTCCCATCCGGAAGCGACACATCAAGCAGCACAAGGCCGGGGTGCTCACTCAAAAGCGCCCCAGCCTCCTTTAAATTGCCTGCTGTCAAAAGCTCATATTCAGGTTCTGTAAAGGTATCACACAGTCCCTCTGTTATTCCTTTATTGTCCTCTATGAGAAGTATTTTTTTCATATCAGCTCCCGCATTTCCTACAGATTTTCATTCTTGATCGTCTCAATAATGTTATTGTGTCTAAGCTTCGTCATTGATAGTTTCATGATAGCATAAATCAGCATTATTACAACCACTATACACAATATAATTGCTTTATACGGCGGCTCATAAATGATTGCGTCATCCATCCTGTTCATCATAACACATAAGAGATAGCTTATTAAAATACCAAGCGGTACACCTATTACAAGTGCCTTTACAGATATAAATACACTCTCGAGCCTGACCATTCCAGCAAACTGCTTATCTGTCATTCCAATGCTTCTTAGTGTTGCAAACTCGCGGCTTCTAAGCTCCATTCCGGTGCTTAAGGTATTGATGATATTTGTGATTCCTATTAAGGCAATAACCACAATAAGTCCGTATGCAAATACTCCAAGCAGTGTAAAGAGAGACTTTTCATCGCGCATCTCCTTATCCAGATTGCTGACATAAAAACTAATCTGCGAATACTCAGTATTTCCTTCCGTCTCCTTTTCGAATGTATCCTGATATTTATCTGCATTTTCTGCAACCACATATGCCGAATATGACGCATGTCCCGGTTTAATCTCATTACCGTTCTTGCCGTCACCCCATAGGCTTTCAAAGCCTTTTTGGTTCATAAACAAAAGCGTGGTATTGCTATTGCCATTATAACCGATCGGTACCTTGTCTGTGACACCTGCAATAGTTACATCCACAGTCTTTCTGACTCCGTTATTTATTGTTTCCTCGTCAACGTATCCACTGTTATCCTCTGTGCCGCTTTCAGTATCACCTTCCACTGCATTATTATCATCTGTGCTGCTTTCAGTATCGCCTTCTGCTGCATTGTCATCAGAAGAAGCATCATCATAAACATTATAGCCACACTCGATTGTATCTCCTGCTTTATATTTGTACAGCTCCATCTCTTTTTTGACGTATTTTGAGCTATTCTCATTATACACATCAAATGTGCCTTTATTCACAAGAATTGCTCCTGCAGCTGCATTTTTTATGCCTGCGTCAGACGCATACTTATCATATGATTTGTCATCCAAAACCGTGATTAAAACCATTTGCGAGACATCCTCACTGTCATCATAAAGCTGCCCGCAATACTCTCCATATTCCTTTGTATACTCCGGCTTACTGACATCGAAATCATAGCCTGCTCCAACTAGATAATCCTCAGCTCCTTCAATGCCACTCAAAAGCTTAGAGAGCTTTTCAATATCAAGGTCCTTTTTACATGACATATTTATTCCGATATTGTAATCTGTTGAAGCATATGACATCCCAACCCTGCTAAAGGCCATAGACATAAAGTATGATATCACAATAAAGGTTACTGAGCAGATGACAATAGATGTCACTGTGGTTCTGTACTTTTTATTGTTCCTCTTTATATTCTTATATGAGATAACGCCTCCGATACCCCAGATTCTGCCTATAATCGCCGGTGTCTTAAGCTTTGATGACTTTATTTTAATCTCCTTTGTGTTTCTTATTGCTTCAAGCGGTGTAACCTTTGCAGCCCTTCTTGCACTGCCTGTTGCTGAGAAATAAATGGTTGCTATACTCAGTATCACAGCAAGAATAAGTGCAGGCAGGGAAGTATGAAAGCTCAAAGCAAAGTTAAGCCAGCCTGCTGACAGCGCATTTACCACCTTGACAAGTATGAGCGATGCCAAAATACCGCTCATGGTACCCACCGGAATACCAACCACTCCAAGCATTGCTGCCTCTGTCTTAACACTGCTTTTTATCTGGCGTCTCGTAGCACCCACGCTTGCAAGCATGCCATACTGCCTGATTTTTTCAGTGATTGATATGTTGAAGCTGTTTTTGATACAGTACACTGATGTCAGTATGATTATCAAAGCCACAACAGTGGCCACTGTAAACAGTGCTTTAAATGTGCCGTCAATCGGGAAAACACACTCATAGCTTATAAGGTATCCATTCATATATATATCATATTTTGCATTTTCCATCTCTTTAAGAAACCTGTCACTCTCCTCAGCAGACATTTCAACAGATGAATTATTCGCTTTCGCAAACAGCTTTTCATCCACACCAATTATATCAGCAGTCACAGCATCCTTGTTTCTTAAAGCCTTTTTAGTGTATCTGCTGTACACTGTGAGTGTAGTGTCAGCTTCGCTTGCCTCACTCTTTGTGCCATTATCAATTGCTGCCAGTTCATCAGAGTATGTGACAAATGTATATCCGGCGGCACTATAGTCCTCCATTCCATAGCCCGGTCTTTCCATGATGCCTACCACCTTGTAGTGCTTTGTCACAGTATCGGTAAGTGTCTCTGCCTCATTCTCATATGCGCTGTTTTCCGATATGACACCTTCGGTGTTTGAATCATATCGCTTTCCGACATCCAGTGTTATCTCATCTCCCACCTTTATGTCGATTCGTCCGTTTGTCTTTAAGTGCCTTGGAATGACTATCTCATCCTCATTTTTTGCCATGCGCCCCTCTATAAGTTTAAAGCAGCCTCTCTCAAAGCCGGCCTCATCTGTTGCCATGACATATGCATATGGCTTATCCTCATTCTTGCAGCCGTCTAGCTTTGCAAAGCCCATTCCCATTGTCTCAAATGTGCTTTCGATATTTCTGTTGTTTTTAAACTCCGAAAGCTCAGACATTTTCACATTCGAAAATTTCACATGAAAGTCGCCGCCCTTTTGCTTCTGGTATTCAATCATACTGTACTGAAAGCTTGACACAAGTGTGACAAGCGCCGACAAAAGCGCTGTTGCAAGAATTATTCCGACTATCGTGACAATAGTTCTTTTCCTGTTGAGCTTTAAGTTTTTTAATGTGAGTGTCTTCATCAAATTCATCTGATTTTACCATCCTCTATCATTATTGTGCGGTCAGCCGCCTTTGCAAGCTCCATATTGTGTGTAATCATAATAATTGTCTGGTTAAGCTCACGGTTTGAGGTCTTTAATAGATGCATAATCTCGTTGCTTGCCTTGGTATCCAGGTTTCCGGTCGGCTCATCAGCTAGCACTATAGATGGTCTCGTAATCAGGGCTCTTCCTATAGATGTGCGCTGCTGCTGTCCTCCTGAAAGCTCATTTGGCAGATGAGTGCGTCTCTCTGTAAGTCCAAGGCGCAAAAGCATGTCATCCATCTGTGCTTTTTCCACCTTTCTTCCATCAAGCTCCATCGGGATTGCCATGTTTTCCTCCACATTTAATATAGGTATCAGATTATAAAACTGATAAATGATACCTACCTGTCTTCTTCTGAATATGGCAAGCTCATCATCATTCATTGCAAAAATATCAGTGCCGTTTATATACACCTTTCCGCTTGTTGGTCTGTCAACACCTCCGAGCAGATGAAGCAGTGTGGATTTTCCCGAGCCGCTCGCCCCGACAATTGCCACAAACTCTCCCTTTTCCACGCAAAGTGACACATCGTCCAAAGCCTTGACCTGATTTTCTCCGGCTCCGTATATTTTTGATAAGTGTTCTACTCTAAGCAGTTCCATTTAATTCTCCTTTTCTTCTCTATGCATTTTTGAGTGCTGTGCGGTCCGTCCTTTAAAGTGCAGCCGCCCCGCGATACAAGTGTATAATACATTATGTAAAGTTACAGGTAGGTTACTTTTAAAAAATATTACAGCATAATATAAAAACTCCGGTCAGAACAAAAAATTTTCTGTGCCGGAGCTTATATATTATATGTCTGTCTCTTATACACATCTCCGAGCCCACGAGACGTAGAGGA
>ENA-OZKH01000882-OZKH01000882.1-human-gut-metagenome-genome-assembly--contig:-NODE-882-length-9967-cov-7.671308_pt1 | contig 9967 bp, 7 predicted proteins | sample MGYA00244180_ERZ653758 | MGnify/ENA primary metagenome ERZ653758 (study PRJEB26926, sample SAMN06165252) | human gut metagenome | biome: ENVO:00009003; feature: ENVO:2100002; material: ENVO:00002003...
TAAGGAGTCGTCGGCAGCGTCAGCTGTGTATAAGAGACAGGACTACGATGATGACATCGATAACTTGCAGGGACAAATTGACAAGCTGGCAACCAAAGAAGATATGGAAGCCAAATTAGCTCAGATGCAAGCTGCCATTGACGCTGCTAAAGCAACAGCCGAAGAAGCTTTGAAAAAAGCAGAAGCAGGTGGAAACGCTGATGAAATCGCTGACCTGACAAAACGTATCGAAGCATTGGAAAAAGCTACTATCGATGTTGAAGCATTGAAAAAAGAACTGAAAGATGCTGTAAACGAAGACATCGATAAATTCCGTGGCGAGATGGAAGAGTTAATCGGCGAAGTAGAAGGTCTTGTTGGCAAAATTGCAGATTTGGTAACCAGCGTAGAATTAGTTAAATCTTATGCTATTGATCAGGAAAGTGGTTTTGCTCCTATCATGCTGAGTACAGCTATCGAACAAGAAAATGTATTCAGCGAAGGCATTAGCAACAAGATTACCTTTACAAAAGATGCTGAAGTTCAAACTCCGGGACAATTCTTGGTTCGTGTTTCTCCTACCAACGCTGTTCTGACACCGGACATGATTTCTTTGGTAAACAGCCAGGGTGAAAATTTGGACGGAATCTTGGAAGTAGTAAAAGTTGAAAAGTCTGAGGTACTGTTGAGCCGCGCTGCCAACGAAAGCGGTTTGTGGAACGTAACTGTTCAACTAAAGAACTACGGTGACGGAAAAGCTTTCGATGCAGCTACCAGCAATGAGGGTAAAAAAATCTTGTTCGCCGCACAAGTAAACAATACTTTAAGCACTTCAGAAACAAGATATGTAACTTCTTCTTATGATCTGACTTTAGGTTGGAAAGAATTTGAAGGAGCTAATAAATTGAACTATTTTGTTGATACTAAGAATGTAGCAGAAATCAACAACCGTTTTAATAATACTAGTTTGAGTTTGAAAGAACAAACAGCTACTATTGATTACAAGGAATTAGAATGGAAAGACAAAGCAGCTGTCAAACCAACAGCTGATAACACAATAAATGATGATAATCGTTCTGCTGAAGAAGTATATCCTGCAGTACAAGGACAAGCTTTAAAAATTGCTCTGTCTTCTTCTAACGATGAAGTAGTTGCTCCTACAAATATCAGAGCTATCTATGTTGTATTGGATAAACAAAATGCTGTTGAATCAGCTCCGTCAGAATTGAACGCATGGAACAGCTATACTTATACAGGTTTGAATACCGTAGTTGAAGGAACTTCTACAGAAATTACTATTGACAGCAAATCAGCTATCAACGATATCATCGGTTTCCGTGTATTCGCTGTTAACTACGATGGTACTTTGGTTGACCCGGACGGTAAAGCATTCTATGTGAACTTGGGTGACAAATCGGCTGATTGGAACGCTGTAGACACTAAGATTACCGCATTAAGTCCTGATGCAGTTACCACCACTAAATCTGAAGAAATTACAGTTTCTTTAACTAAGCTGACTGCACCTACAACTGCTGAGTGGACAACTGATAAGATTGATGAGACTACTCCTGTATTCCATGCTTATTTTGTTGACAAGGACAATCAGGTGATATACAATACATCATCAGCCAACAATCTATCTGATGTAGACTTCAGCAAAGTAGCTAAAGTTTATACTATGCCTGCTCTTCCTAACTGGACTAGTTATGAAGATAATAAGGCCTATAACGGAACATTGACCATCAAGAATGAAAGCGGTCATGTATTGGCTACAATGAACCTGTCTATGACTAAAGTTTTGCCAACCGGTATTCCTGAAGGCTTCTCTATCAAGACTGCTCAGGTAGCTGAAGGCATCTACAACTGCTACATGATACCTGATACTTGGGCTGCAAGCCAAGCTACAGAAGGTACTATGGAAATGTCAGAAATATTCAACTTCGGTAAGGGAACTCCTGCTCAGTACAATATTTCATTCGCAACTTCCACTGTTGATAATAACAACAAACCTGCTGCAATCACAGTCAAAGGTGACGAAAAATTGGTTGTAAATAAAGACTATATCAATAACAACGATAAACATGTCACTACGGTAGTTTATAATTACGGTAAGATTTCTTCTGTAAAAGAAGGTGCAGAATACGTAGATGTAACCAGAGCTGCTGCCGAATTCCAAACTATCTACAACTGTATCTATAACAATACTTACAGCTGGCATTGGGCAACTGCAGAAGAACTAAAAGTGGATAAATTACCGTATTCTACAGAATTGACTTATGGTACAGATGCAGATCTGAAAGCAGATACTTACATCTATGGTGTAAGTACATGGGATGGTCGTTACAGTGCATTCTTGAATGATACTTATGAATCTAGTTTAGTGATTGAAGATGCTACCCTGACATCTGACGCTAACGGTGAAGAAGAATATTTCGATGTAGAAATAGCAGATGATGGTCACATCGTTAAATTTAACGCTGTTGCAGAATCTTCTACTACTAATCCGACAGCTCCTGTTCAGTCTACATTGACTATCACAGCGAAAGATATGTACGGACATGACGTAGTTATCAAATTGCCGATGACTGTAAACAAACGTTAATCACACAAAAAAAAATAAGAGCGCTCTCTGCAAAGAGAGCCCCTTATATAATAGAAAAACTTTAAAAACTAAAATCCCCGGCTTGTGATAAGTCGGGGATTTTTACTTTCCACTATCCACTTCTCTATATTCCTCGTCTCCGCACTGAAGTTGACTCCTACCTTAAACAGTTTACGGTCGTCAAGTTCAAAAGGTTGTGCATAACGCTTTTCATTGATCTGTCGCAATGCTTCTTCTGCCGTTCCATCCAGTTTAAACTCCATTACATAAATAAAACGATCTGTCTGTAACACTAAATCCACACGCCCCTAGCAGTGTGATATTCCACTTTCACATAAAAGCCTACCAGCTTGAAGACAATAAAAAGAATGTTTTGACAATGAAGTTCCAATTCACGCACCATCTTATAAGGAGTATCTGCAAAGAAACTCTGCAAACAACGGAAAAAAGAATCATAATCACCAACTTCTACCTCACGGTTTGGAAAACCTAAACGGTAAATGCCAAAACGCTCGTCATACCCTTTAATAGTCAAATATCCGCTTTGATAAATCACCGGAATAGGATTGGTCGATTCTGAATCAAGTCAATATGCAGAATAGGATATAACTTGTTGCCCATAACTCATTGTTTTAACAGACAACACACAAAGATAAACAATTCCTTCTCACATTCAAGCCTTTATAGTCATAAAAGCTCTCTTCTCACCGGATAATTCCCTCTGAACTGTTCAAACTCTTCCGGCCGTTGCTTCAGCCAATCACTATCCCGCTGCGGATTATAAACCTGTAAGAAAGCTTCCTCTTTATCAGCCGACAAAGTCATAGGCGGCATGTTTGGAGGAACAATCTTGAATGAAGCATCTATATGGAAAAAGCGACATACTGCTTCCAAAGCCATGCGGGTGGCATTCGCCTTCCCGTCGGCAGAATAACCGGCTATGTGAGGCGTCCCCAAAAAGACGGCTTGCAACAGCTCACGGTCTATATCGGGCTCATGCTCCCAAGTATCGATAATCGCATCGCTTATCTGCCCTGTTTTCAAGGCACTCAGCAGTGCCGGAGTGTCAATGACCTCTCCGCGACAAGTATTTATTATCACAGGGCGGCGTTGCAAAGAGGCAAAAAACGAAGCATCCGCCAAATGGAAAGTCTTATACATCCCCGTGCGATATAAAGGAGTATGGAAAGTGATAATATCACATTTGCGCATCAAAGTCTGCAAATCGGTGAAGCCCTGCTCACCGTTGTCCTCACGGGGAGGGTCGTTCAGCAACACATTCATTCCCAGAGCCTCAGCCATTCGCCGGATGCGGCTACCTACATGGCCTACTCCCACAATGCCCATACACGTATCTTCCGGTTTCATTCCGCGCAGGCGCTTGAGCAGCAGAAGTGCAGCGTGCACATATTGCTCCACTCCGCCGGCATTGCATCCGGGACAATTGCTCCATGCGATACCCGCCTCACGGCAATAATCCACATCGATATGGTCAAAACCAATCGTTGCCGTCGCAATAAATTTCACAGAACTGCCCTCCAGCAATTCGCGGTTACAACAGGTACGTGTACGGATAATTAAAGCATCGGCATCTTTCACGTCCCGAGGGGTAAAAGCAGCACCCGGCAAATATACCACCTCATCGGCTATCTGCCCTACAGCTTCTTTAATATAGGGGATTTTATTGTCTACAATTACTTTCATCTTCTAAAAAAACTAGGATTAGGGCAAAGGTAGGCACTTTTACCGAATAATAATTGGTTGATTAGAAAAGTTTGCATAGATTTGTCTTTCCAATAATTTTAAAACGAACAAGGTATGAGTTTTACAGAACTATGCAAGCCCATTTTTGTGCAGTCTATCAATGACTATCACAAGACAGATAATGTTGATACTCCCATCAACAATCCATACGAAGTGAAAAGCATCGAGTATTATCTTTATCTGAAAAACTGGATTGACACAGTACAATGGCACTTTGAAGACATTATTCGCGACCCGCAGATTGACCCGGTGGAAGCATTGGCACTGAAACGCCGTATCGACAAGTCCAATCAAGACCGTACTGATTTGGTGGAACTGATTGACAGCTATTTCCTTGACAAATATAAAGATGTAAAAATACAGCCCGATGCAACGATTAACACCGAAAGTCCTGCATGGGCCATCGACCGGCTTTCTATACTTGCACTGAAAATCTATCACATGCGTCAGGAAGTGGAGCGCACCGACGTGTCTCCCGAGCATCACGCACAATGTGAAAAGAAACTGAACATCCTGCTTGAACAGCAAAAAGATCTCTCATCTGCCATTGACCAATTGATAGCCGATATCGAAGCGGGACGCAAATATATGAAAGTATATAAGCAGATGAAGATGTATAACGATCCGGCATTGAATCCCGTTTTGTACGGAAAGAAATAAATTATCTCCTCATGGCTAAGATTCTGGTAATCCGTTTTTCTGCAATCGGCGATGTGGCGATGACCATTCCGGTGATTTATTCGTTTGCCGTTCAGTATCCTCAACACCAAATTACAGTGTTGAGCCGCAATACGCTTGCACCTTTATTTGACGGATTACCTCCCAATATCACTTTCCATGGAGTGGATTTAAAGGGAGAGCATGCAGGAATCATGGGATTGGAATGGATATACAAGGATCTGAAGAAAGAGCATTTCGATGCTGTAGCGGATTTCCATGATGTATTGCGCAGTAAATATCTGCGAATAAGATTCAGACTGGCCGGCGTGAAGGTAGCGCATCTGGACAAGGGACGCAGTGGAAAAAAGAAATTGGTACGTGCCAGAAACAAAGTGATGGAATGGCAAAAGTCGTCATTCCAACGATATGCCGAGGTATTCCGGAATATAGGTTATCCGGTAAAATTAAATTTCCAATCGCTTTTCGGCAAAGGCAAGGGAAATATCTCGTGTATGCAGCCGCTGACGGGCGACAAAGGCACGGACAAATGGATTGGCATTGCTCCGTTTGCCGCCCATGTAGGCAAGATTTATCCCTTATCCAAGCAAGAGCAGGTAATCAGCTTGCTGGCTAAACGCAAGAATACGAAAATCCTGCTGTTCGGAGGAGGAGCCAAAGAGATTGAAGTACTGGCAAAATGGGAACGTCAATATCCCAACGTTATATCCACGGCAGGTAAACTGACACTGAACTCGGAACTGGCACTTATGAGCCATCTGGACGTTATGTTGTCTATGGACTCCGCCAATATGCATCTGGCATCATTGGTAAACATTCCGGTGGTCTCCATTTGGGGTGCCACACATCCATACGCCGGATTCATGGGATGGAAACAATTGCCCGACAACGCCGTACAGGTGGATTTACCATGCCGCCCCTGTTCCATTTTCGGGAATAAACCCTGTTGGCGCAAGGACTATGCATGTCTGCAAGGAATCACTCCCGAAATGGTAGTGCACCGTATTGAACAGGTTATCGTTTAAAAAAAGAATAAACCATACTCTATGAAAATTGTAATTCATCCCGATTTTATGCAGACTGCCGATTTTATCAAGCAGCTACCTCAACATTTCGCACAAGAAGGAGAGTTGCTGTATGAAGGTAGAAACGAAGTCAGACGTTATCGGGTGAAGAACGAATGGTTGGTAGTAAAAAAATATAAGCAACCTAATATCATTCAACGGATTGTTTACACTTTTTTCAAGAAAAGCAAAACGGAACGGGCTTACCTTTTTGCCGGCATGCTGCGCAAGAGAGGATTTGACACCCCGCACGAAGTAGCTTATATTGAAAAGAAAAGAGGAGGATTGTTTCTGGACGGATATTTTATTTCTACCCAATGCGACTTCCCTCCCCTGTCCAAAGTGCTGTGGCAACGCCGGTTCGACAAACATGCCGCAAACGAGTTGGCCGCGTTCATGGTGCAATTGCACGAAAAAGGAGTATTACATGGCGACTTGAACCTGACCAACATACTTTATTGCACAGACAATGACGGTCATTATCATTTCACTTTAATTGATACCAACCGTTCCAAGTTTAAATGTGCTCTCACCCGAAAAGAGTGTCTGGAGAACTTGAAGCGTCTCACACACAGCAAAGCACTCCTGCGATATGTGGTAATGCAATATGCCAATTTAAGAGGATGGCCTCCAAGAGAATGTGCTTTGGAAGTATTTCAATTCCTTCTCCAGTTTGAACAGAAACGACGAAGAAAACGCAGGCTTCAGGCATTAATCGGAATAAAAAAGTAACAGACAATGAAGGTAGTATATTATATTGTATTTTTATTTTGGTACTTGCTTTCGCTTTTACCATTACGCTTCTTATATATTTTTTCCGATGTACTCTACTATCCGCTCTATTACTGTATTCGCTATCGACGTAAGGTGGTTCGGCAAAACCTCACCGGCTCTTTCCCCGATAAGAATGAAAAAGAACTTATCCGTATCGAGAAGCAATATTATCACTTCTTTTGCGATTATATGATAGAGACAATCAAGTTGTTTTCTATCTCGAAAAAACAATTAAAGCGAAGGATGACTTTCGGAGGAATAGACGAGATAGTAAAGAAACTGGAAGAAGAGAATAAGAACTTCTGCTTTATTTATTTGGGACATTATTGTAACTGGGAATGGATTGCCTCTCTGCCCTATTGGGTACCGGAAGATATACTGTGCGGACAAATATACCACCCGCTATACAACAAAGCCTTCGACCGGCTCTTCCTTCGCCTGCGCAACCAGTTCGGCGGCGAATGCATCTCGATGAAGGAGACGCTCCGCCGAATCATCGAATTGAAACGCGCCAAGCAGAAAACAATCATCGGCTTTATCTCCGACCAAGCTCCGAAGTGGAACAGCATCCACCATTGGACAGACTTCTTCCATCGTGAAACTCCGGTATTCATCGGAACGGAGAAGATAGGTAAACAGGTAGATGCCTTGATTTATTATGCCGATGTGAAACGGATAAAGAGAGGATATTACCATTGCGAGTTCAAACAACTGACCGATAACGCCAAAGCTGTGCCCGATTTCCAACTGACAGATATGTATATCCATAACTTGGAACGTATGATAAGCGCAGTGCCTCAATATTGGTTATGGAGCCACAAACGCTGGAAACGTACCAAAGAAGAGTGGATAAGAAGACAACAAGAAGAAAAAGAAAAGAAGTGACAATGAAGGAGTATGATTATTTAATAGTAGGCGCCGGATTGTTCGGAGCCGTATTCGCACACGAAGCCCGATGTGCCGGCAAGCGTTGCCTTGTCATTGACAAGCGCGGCCAACGCGGAGGCAACTTATACTGCGAAGACGTGGAAGGCATACATGTACACAAATACGGCGCGCACATTTTCCACACAGACAATAAAGAAGTATGGGATTATGTGAACAGCTTTGTGGAGTTCAACCGATACACCAATTCTCCTTTGGCTCGTTTCGGAGATAAATTATACAATCTTCCTTTCAATATGAATACTTTCTATCAGCTATGGGGAGTAAAAACCCCGGCAGAAGCGAAGGAGAAGATAGAAGAGCAACGCCGGGAGTTTGCCCATATCACCGAGCCTGCCAATCTGGAAGAACAGGCTTTGAAACTGTGCGGAAAAGACATTTACCGCTGTCTGATAAAAGGGTATACAGAGAAACAATGGGGCAGGGCGGCCACCGAATTACCTGCATTCATCATCAGACGTATCCCTTTCCGCTTTGTATATGATAATAATTATTTCAACGATGCTTATCAGGGCATCCCCAAAGGCGGATACAATGTATTGATTGATGCCCTGCTGGAAGGTATTGACGTGCGCCCGGACACAAACTACTTCGAGCATCGCGAAGAGTTAAATGCATTGGCAGACAAAGTGCTCTTCACCGGATGTATCGACGAGTATTTTGATTTCTGTTGCGGCCGTCTGGAGTACAGAAGCCTGCGTTTCGACCATCAACTGTTGGACACGGAAGACTTCCAAGGCAATGCAGTGGTGAATTATACCGAACGCGAAGTTCCCTACACACGCATCATCGAACATAAGCATTTTGAATACGGCACACAGCCCGTCACTGTCATCACTTATGAGTATCCTGACGATTTCCAACCGGGCAAAGAGCCTTATTATCCCGTCAATGACAAACGAAACACTGAAATATATCAGAAGTATAAAGAGCTGGCCCAACAACTCCCTAACGTTCTGTTCGGCGGACGGTTGGCGCAATACACATACGCTGACATGGACGATACGGTCAATGCAGCACTTACATTATGGAGAAAACAAACAAGGAACTAAAACTTTAACTTATGAACAAAGCAAAAAGGAAGAATATTTTAATCGATCTATCCGACTTAAAGCATCCTAATTGCGGATTCGGACAAATAGCTATTAATTACTCAAAACGATTTGCAAACTTACCAATAGAAGAGAAGGGCTGCATTTTTTTTATTTGCTGCCCAACTGTTACCCAAAAATCCATAGCAAAAATGTAACATCCGTACTGGTAAGAAACAGAAAAATCAGGAAATGGTTTCCATTCACTCTTCCCAAAGTAGATATATGGCATTCTGTAAACCAATATAATAAATTATATCGACAGAGTCCAAAATTTATATTTACCATACATGATTTAAACTTCCTATTTGAACAAGAAGGACAGAAGAGACAAGAATTTCTTCAAAGAATACAACAGAAGATAGATAAAGCAACTATCATAACAACTATTTCTCATTATGTTGCAGATGAAATAAAAAAATACACTAACTTAAATGGAAAAGAAATCCGTGTTATCTATAATGGAGTAGAAAGAATAGATCAACAAGAAGGCAAACAACCGAAATTTGCAACAGGTCGTCCTTTTTTCTTCACTATCGGAGAAATACGTACCAAAAAGAACTTCCACTTGTTGGTAGATGTTATGAAGTTTTTACCCGAATATGATCTCTATATCTGTGGAAAAGACAGTTTCCAATATGCAGACGAGATAAGAACACAAATCAAAGAGAAAGCAGTCGGAAATGTGTTTGTAACAGGTATGATAGAGCAAACAGAAAAAATATGGCTGTATCGTAATTGCCAAGCCTTCTTATTCCCCAGTAGAGGTGAAGGATTCGGGTTGCCGGTCATCGAAGCCATGCAATTCGGGAAAGCTGTATTTATATCAAACTACACATGTCTCCCGGAAATCAGTAACGGTTTTGCTTTTATTTGGGAAAAGTTGGAACCGGAAGCAATGGCAAAAAGCATTCGGAAGAACCTACCCTTATTTTATGAACAAAAAGAAAAAATTGACCAAATGAAAGAACATGCATACTCTTTCAGTTACGAAAAACATATAAAAGCATACATAGATTTATACCTGTCTCTTATACACATCTGACGCTGCCGACGACTCCTTACGTGTA
>ENA-OZKH01000886-OZKH01000886.1-human-gut-metagenome-genome-assembly--contig:-NODE-886-length-9915-cov-5.272008_pt1 | contig 9915 bp, 9 predicted proteins | sample MGYA00244180_ERZ653758 | MGnify/ENA primary metagenome ERZ653758 (study PRJEB26926, sample SAMN06165252) | human gut metagenome | biome: ENVO:00009003; feature: ENVO:2100002; material: ENVO:00002003...
ACATAATCGGCATGCTGTTGCTGAAAATAATATAATTTTTATTAATGGGGTATATATAAAAGAAAGAAGACTGTTTCTCCTTAATAAGTATGTCGGGTAAAAATTCACTTAACACGGAGGAATGCGTAAGCACATCGGGTGCGATAGCCACTTTGTCGGAATAAAAGTGGTAAGCAAGCATGGTTCGTTCGAAGCGAAAATTGTTGCGCAATTTGAAAAACAGCGATTTTGCATCAGCATGTGTGATTTTACCGTCCATCATCCATATGCCTTTATCCCCATGAATGATCAAACTGTTTTTCGAGATCAAGACATTATCATTTTTTATCGCGGAATATGATGCAGTGCAGGTGAAGTGATCATAATTATAATCATTGATAAAATGAATAACAATCCATGTCACCAGCGCAGAACAAAGGAAGGTGAAAATCAACGGGATTTTAATATTAATGTTCACTTTTACCCCACAAATAAACGGTGCTGCAGTCAGTCGGTTGCTTAGTGATTTCTTTATTGCATGACAGAATCGATGTCTTGGAAGAGTATGAAAACGTCGTTAAATAGTTATAAGGTTTCTCCTGACAGGTCAGTAACGACAGGTCGAGATTGTTGATGGGTTTTTTATTGCTCTTCGGGGTGAGAAAAAACAAACATTCAGATTGACCCGGGTAAGATATTTTTTTGTAAGCCGAAAAGTCATCGCTTTTATCAAAGCGATTCGAAGTCACAAACGAAATACCGACAGCAATGGCCACGCCTGCCAGTATTACGATGAGGAATGCGCTCAGATCACGATTTTTTTTGCCAACCGTTTTAACGTCTGGCTCAAAGGAGGAGGCATGTTGTTGCGGTATTAACGCCTCGGATTCCTGAGGTAGCGAGAACGCTCTCTCCTCTACAATGACGTCAAAATTTGGATTAACTCTGAAGCCTTTTCTTGTTTCGGTGAGAATGTAATTTTCACTACAGTTATCTAATTCTCTGAAAGCGCGGCGTAACACTGAAATGCTTTGATAGAGGGTATTCGGTGACGGTGTAAATCCGCTGCCTTCCCATCCGTACACGAACAGCTCGTGTTGCGTGACGAGATCTCTTCTTGAAACTAATAGCTCAAGGCACCGGGAGGCAGGTCCAGTCAACTGCACCGATTGAGGACTGTTCATATTGTGCGTCAGCAAATTTCTGTCGGGCCAGAATACAACTCTACCATTCAAAATGTATACTTTTTGAAACACAGAGCTAACACCTCCGATATCAAAACGAAACAATAAATTAACAATTATGTTTCTTTTAAACCTTAGCGACTGCAAAAAAATCTTACCTAAGATTATATAAGACATATTAGGAATTTTCACATAAACATATAACCGATTGATTTAAGTGGGTTTTAATGGTGCTCATTGCGTAATGTTGATCACTTTTGCATTACATGCATTTTTTTTCCTTAACGATGAGAACATTGAGTGAAAAAGATTAAAAAAAATAATCACGACCCTATACTTGTTTCCACACCGCGAGATTTTATTTTAAGAAATGTGAGATTCAGAGTTGATTACTAAATATTAATGACACGTCAAGATTGAGCGTTTTAAAAGGGGATAATTAGAGTGTAATAATGGACGTATCGGCAATGTGCAGCATAAAAAGCTACTTATGTGTTTACTTTTGGCGTTTTGTGGTCACATTTCCGTCTGATTGATCGTTGGATTTAAAAATATAGAATCTGTTCCACTGATGAGGTGAGTTAGCAGGAGGCTATTATCAATGCCGAAGAATTCAAAAAACCTTAACCAAGTCCTCTATGGGTATTGTATCGGGAGTCATCTTGAGTTCAGGATTTCCCCGGCCTTATTAGTAAATACGTTGACGGGCGTCAGTTTTCGCCTGCGACCCACGATGGCTCGTCTGTTGCAGTATATTCTTAGTCATTCTGGCGAAAGAATTATTGAAGACAAAAATATAATGCGAGAGGTGTTCGAAAACTTCGGGCTAAAGTGCAGTAAGCAGCGCCTGTGGCAGGCCGTGAACTCGTTAAAAACCACGTTGGCAAAATGTGGCTTTAGCCAGGTGGCTATTTATAGGGTGAATAATAGTGGCTTTGTCGTTTCTGACGTGCATGTAGGAATGCTGATTCTTTATCCCGTCAAAGATATAGGCGTTAATTTACCATTGCAGGCGTCAACCAGGTCAAAGTCATAATTATTCAGCCGATGTTATGCATTAAAAATGATAACGGATTGTAGATAAAAGGACCTTAAACCTCGTCAGAGGTTCGGTTTTAAATAAATCTTAATCAATCATTTTCTCATCAGCATTCATGATGCTGAGGCAAATACCCTTTTGCCGAAATCATGACAAACAAAATGTAATCAATTAAGGACAATATTATGAAAAAGTCAGTTGTTAGCTCCTCTGTTTTTGCCGTACTTGCTATCGCCTCTCTGTCTGCGCAGGCAGCGTCTACCGGCACGATCACCTTTAACGGCGAACTCACCGACACCACTTGCGAAGTGGATATCAATGGTCAGGGTTCTGACGCGACCGTTGTTCTGCCAACGGTTGGGGTAAATGAACTGACGGCCAGCGGCGATACCACCGGTCGAACTACGTTCAACATGAACATCTCTGCCTGTGTCGTCGGCACCGAAGGTGGTCATTCTAAAGTGGCGGCCTTCTTCCAGCCGGGTAACACCGTTGATCTGAGCACTGGCCGTCTTAAAAACGTTGGCGGCAGCGCGACTAATGTGGACCTGCGTTTACTTGATGCTTCCAATAGCTATGCCCCAATTAACGTGGGTAATACAGACCAGGTCAACAGCATGGCATACGTGGACATTAAGTCCGACGGCACCGCCTTCCTGCCATATGCAGTTGAATATTACGCTAACGCCCAGACCACCCCGGGCACGGTTACCAGCAGCGTCGTTTACAACCTGCAGTACAAGTAATCCGTTATTCCAGGGGGAGATCCTCCCCCTGTTACCAGGGAGCTTTCCATGACACCTTCATCATTTATTCGCACACTTTCCCGTGTCGTCTGTCTGGCTGCCGCACTCGCCTTGCCTTGTCAGGCCAGCGTGATTGTGGGCGGCACGCGCGTCATTTATGACGCTCCGCAACGAGAAATTTCGGTCAGGCTTACCAACACCGGAACCCTGCCAGTGCTGGTTCAGAGCTGGATAGATGAGGGTGACCCGAACGCAAAACCCGACCATATCCGCACGCCTTTTACCCTGACACCGCCTATTAACCGAATCAACGCAGGGAAAAGTCAGACCCTCAGAATCAGCTACACCGGTTCGCCTGTGCTGCCAGAAAACAAAGAATCCGTTTACTGGCTGAATGTGCTGGAGGTTCCAGCTGCGACGAAAAATGACAAAGAAAACAAGCTGCAAGTCGCTTTCCGGACCCGTATCAAGCTCTTTTTCCGTCCGGCCAGTCTTGCTGACCGCGCTAAAGCGACAGAAGCGGCTGAAAAGCTTAAATGGACCGTTTCGGGGGGGAAGCTGATGGCGTCGAATAGCTCACCCTATTTTATTTCGCTGGTCTCAGTGTCGTTAAAAAATGCCGGAAAGAACGGCTCTGTCGAAGGGGAAATGGTGCCGCCGATGGGCAGCTATACCTTCAGTTTGCCGAAATCTGTACAGGCAGGTCCGGGCTCTACGCTGATTTACGAATACGTGAATGACTGGGGAGCGCTGAAAACCATTGAGTACACCCTGTAACCCGTAATGACACGTCTTACCGTATGAGCCATAAGGAAATAAAATCATGCGTTTTCAGCCTGAATATTCATTGATTGCTATTGCCGTCATGGCGGCTATTTTGATCCCGGGGAGGGTCGCACGTGCGACGTTATCGTCTGCCGCTGACCATACTGACAACATCACCTTTGACCCTATTTTTCTGAATACCTCGGGAAGCGAACGGATAGACTTATCCCGATTTGAAAACGGTGATGCCGTCATGCCGGGAACCTGGGCGACGGATATTTATGTTAATGGTGAAGCCGTTACTCATGAAAATATTGTGTTCGCCGAACAGGCAGACAAAAAGGTCCGCCCCTGTATCACGGTGGATCTGATTAAAAAACTCAATCTGAATTTCGATAAGGTCCCGGCCGCTTTTACTGATGCTCTCAGGGAACAACGCCAGTGCTATAACCTGGAAGAGCTGTTGCCGGACGTCCGCGTGCTGATGGATTCCTCCACCCAGCGCCTGGAAATTGAGATCCCTCAGGCGCTGATGCGTAATACCGCGCGCGGCTACGTCAGCCCGGCGCTGTGGGACACCGGTATTCCGGCGGCGCTGCTGGGCTATAACGCCAGCACCTACACTACCCATTCACGAGGCCAGGACTCTACGTCGTCCTATATTGGTCTGAACGGGGGGATTAATATTGGCGGCTGGTATTTCCGCCATGACGGGAACTACACCCGGCAGCAGGGCGCAGGTGGAAATTATCAGTCCATCAATAACTACGTGCAGCGAGATATCTCGCCGATCCTCGGCCGTGTCCTGCTCGGTGAAACCTCCACGGGCGGGCAGCTGTTCGACACTCTGCCCTTCAAGGGCATTGAGCTGGTCAGTGACGATCGGATGCTGCCGCAGTCCCGTCGCGGGTATGCGCCGGATATCCGCGGGATCGCGCGCACTAACGCCAGAGTCACCGTGCGTCAGAACGACCGCATTATCTACGAAACCACCGTGACGCCCGGCGCGTTCGTGATTGACGATCTTTATCCGACGGGCTACGGCGGCAACCTTGATGTGACGGTCACCGAAGCGGACGGCAGCGTGCAAACCTTCCGGGTGCCTTTCGCCTCGGTGACGCAGCTGCTGCGCCCGGGTGCACACCGCTACGATGTGGTGGCCGGGAGGCTGAACGACCCCAGTCTCTCCTTTAATCCGACGCTGTATCAATTGACTTACCAGCGTGGCCTGACCAATAACCTGACCGGCTACACCGGGCTACAGGGCAGCGCTGCGGCCTACTATGCGCTGCAGCTGGGGATGGCCGTCAGTACGGAGATTGGCGCATTTTCGGCCGATGTCACGCAGGCCCGTGTGCATCTGAAAACGACCGAAGAGAAGGCTAATAGCGGGCAGAGCTATCAGATTAGCTACAGCAAATACTTACCGCAGACGAACAGTAATCTGACCATCGCGGCGTACCGGTTCTCTACGTCTGGCTTTTACGATTATCAGACTGCGATGCGCGCCATCGATGAAGAAAAGCGTGGGGGTGTAGCGTCAGGTATCTGGCGGGCAAAAAACCGTCTCAATGTCACCATGAATCAGGGGCTGGGTGCGGGCTGGGGTCAGCTCTACGTTACCGGATATACCCAGGACTACTGGAACAACAGCCATTCCGATATTCAGTACCAGTTGGGTTACAACAACAATATTGGGCGGGTTAACTATAACCTCAGTGCCGGGCGCGTCAGAAACTATAACGGCAGGATGGAAAATAACCTCCTGCTGAATTTCTCTGCCCCGCTCGGCGGGTATGACCAAAAACACGTTCCTATGCTGACGGCTAGCCTCAACAAGAGCAGCAATGGTCGGATGGGGGAACAGATAGGCTTGTCTGGCACCCACGGCGAAGACAACCAGTATAACTACGGCGTGACCGCGGCCAATTACAACCAGGGCACCGGCAGCAGCATGACCGCGAGTGGTGGATGGCGCACCCCTTACACGCATCTGACGGGCAGCGTTGGTACCGGGAAGCACTATCAGAACACCAGTCTTTCCGCCAGCGGCACGGTTATCGCCTGGCAAAACGGTATCGTCGCGACCCCTTACACAGGAGATACCTTCGCGGTGGTGGAAGCCAAAGATGCGAAAGGTGCCAAAGTGAGTGGTTATCCAGGGCTTAAGATTGACCGTTTCGGTCATGCGGCGACCCCGTATCTGAGCCCGTATGAAATCAATGAAATCAGCATCGATCCGAAGGGGCTGTCTCAGGATATTGAGCTCAGCAACACCACTGAAAAAGTCGCACCGCATTGGGGCGCGGTGAGTAAGGTGACGTTTGCGACGCGCAAAGGGTTCCCGCTGCTGATCGCTGCCACCAACGCCAGAGGCGAGGTCCTGCCATTCGGGGCTGACGTGTTTGACGCCTCAGGGGTGAATGTCGGCAACGTCGGACAGATGGGACAGATTTATGCCCTGACAGAGTCGGCGTCCGGGGTACTGACCGTGAAGTGGGGAAGTCAGGCGAGTGAGCAGTGCAAAATAACCTATAGCGTGCGAGAAGAAAAGGACACAGGATTCAGAAAACTTTCCGGAATATGTCGGTGATTGTCTCCCCTGCTATTTGGCTGTCACCTCCGTTATAGAGGTAGGGAACTGCAAAGGAATGAAATATGGAAACAGAGAGTCTTATCAATCCGAAAGCACAACCGGGTGTCGTTATTGATATTGTGACGGCGAATCATTATCTGGAAAAAGCGCTGTCTCTTTTAGCCAGTGAGCATACCGGGGCGGTGGTGACCTTTATTGCAAAAGAGGGAGGGAATGTCACCCACAATAATCAAGCTACCGTCCGGTTATGCCTGATGGATATCGACTGCATCTGTGCGCAAAGGGGCCGGTGGGGGCAACTCTCAGAAAGAATAAAGCTGGCAGATTCCGTTACGTTTCTCTCTTTTTCGAAACTGTTCTTATACGGCGTTCCTCATCTATGCGTGTCTGGGGCGCTGGAAAGAATACGAGAGACATTAGACTACCTGATTAACAACGTGAAGAAAAATGCCTCAACCCTGAGTTACAGGAGCCTGGTTTCATCGCTGAATGCATTAGAACGGAATGTCTTTTTACTCTTAATGAGTGGCAAGAAAGCTCAGAAAATCAGCCAGGTACTCAGGATGAGTGATAAATTGGTTTACAGAACAAAGTCGCAGGTGATGAAGAAATTTGAGGCGAATGATCGAAAAGACCTGCACAAACTTTTAAACCTGGGTGAATTTATGCAATCTCATTACCCTCTTCGGTTCCGCGATGAAAATAATCACAACCGCTCCGATAACATTCACCTGTTATCCGGAGCGGAAGTGAATGATTTATCTGTTCATTAAAATGCACTGCACAAGAATTTATTAATGAGGTTTAAAATGAACTCACAATTCTCTACACGCCCCGCGATGACATCGCCTGGAAGGGTGTTGAACATATTGCTGTTACTGCTATTGGTATTACCTTTTACAAAGGCAATGGCTGTAGACTGTGGTTTCACAGATGTTTTTACAGAAAACATATCAATTCCGGTGATTGGTTCAGGTTTATCTACGGTTGGCGAAGATGTGCCTGTCGGGAAGGTAATATACAAGAGTAATTATTTGCTCAAATCGCGGTACACAGCATTTTTCTGCAGCATGACCAATGCTGACATTGAGGAACTTGAAAAAAATCCGGTCATGAATACTTATAGCAGGATTGATGTGACATCCACCCCATCCGGAACGGCTATACGTTCTGGGGATAAAGACATATTTCCAACAAATATACCAGGAATAGGGGTTGTTTTTACTCTGACAGGTTCTGTTACCTTTGCATCTACCTTCCCAGCCATATGGGAACGAGATATCAGTATTGGTCTTGGGACTATGACTCAAGGTTTAAACCAGTTAGGTGTTGTTTATGTAGAGTTGATCAAAACTGGACCCATTGCTCAGGGGAATCAGCAGATTTTAGGTTCGTCTTTTCCAACCTTTCAAGTGACATCTGGCTCTAAATATCCTTTTCCGGAAAGTAATGTATTTGTTAATTTGAGTTTTACAGGTGCAACAACAATGCATACCAGAACCTGTCAATTAGAGGCATCCAATATTGATGTGAACCTTGGAAGGCATGACGTCAACGAATTTAGAAATCCTGGGGCATCTACTGAATGGAAAAATTTCGATATTGTATTGAAAGGTTGCCCACCGTTCTATGGTTATGGCAATTACACGTATAATGAAAATACTGAGACTCAAAGTGGCTCAAATAATGATAACGTTGTCTCAATCGGCTTCAGAAGCGTTAATGGCGTTGTCGAAAACAATCCTTTGCTGGCGAAAATTGAAAGTGGGCCGAATGCAGCTACCGGTGTAGGCATTGAACTGTCTCAGCAAAATATATCGGGAAGCATACCGCTTGATGGCTCAGGCGGGTTTGATCTCCTGAATTTGCCTAAACAGGATAGTGCTTCTTACCTTATACCGCTGAAAGCGCGTTATGTTCAGACGGATAATAACGTCACCGCAGGGCCAGCAAACGGCGCAGTGGTCTTTACCATCACCTATCAGTAAACGGACGAAACAGAGGGTTTGAATTGACGCCTCAAACCCTTCACTCACTCACAACGAATATTTCCTTTAGCAACGTAAAGAGATACTGTATGCCGCAACGTTCTTCTTATCGCCATATTATTGCCCTTGCACTATTTGTACTGGCGATCGTTCCCGCCCAGGCAAGTATTGTCATTACCGGGACGCGCGTTATCTATCCTGCGGGTGACAAGGAGGTCACCGTTAAGATTGATAACCTGGGTGATAAGCCGGTATTGGTCCAAAGCTGGATTGACCATGGTAATCCTGGAGCCACGCCGGAAACCGCCAAAGCGCCTTTTACCGTTACCCCTCCGGTAAATAGAATCAACGGCGGAAAGGGCCAGATGTTACGCCTGATGTATACGGGTGAACCTCTTCCCGCCAATAAAGAATCCGTATTCTGGCTGAATGTTCTTGAGATCCCATCGGTCGCTAAGGATAAGCAAAACCAGCTTCAGGTGGCGTTTCGCTCACGTATAAAAATATTCTATCGCCCGAAGGGGCTGGCGGGAGAAGCGAACAAAGCCGGAGAGTTGGTGGTGTGGAAAAAAGTCACAGGGGGGATAGAAGGTTTTAACCCGACACCTTACTTTGTGTCACTGGCTAAAATTACCGAAGACGGTGAGGGTAAAAAAATTGCGGAAGGAACCATGATCGCCCCGGGCAGCACGACCTTTATTCCCGTAAAGAAAAACCTCACGACAATTTATCCTGCCTACATAAATGATTATGGCGGGATGATGTCGGTGGCCCAGCGTATCACGCCGTGAGATGAGATTTTGGAATTTGGAAAGTTGGCCTTAAGGATGTCTAAAGGTTTCTTTCTTGAGCAGGCCTGCGCAAAAAATCCATGCAAACGCTGGATCAAAATGCACATAATTCAGCATTACCTTATACCCAGTGACCTGCTCCCGTTGATTAATACACACCGATGTCAGTAATGTCTTCATATACCACATGAAGACATCCCCATGAAGAAGCGTTTTTCCGACGAACAGATCATCAGTATCCTCCGCGAGGCCGAAGCAGGGGTTTCAGCCCGTAAGCACGCTATTTCTGACGCCACCTTTTACACCTGACGCAAGAAGTAGGACGGTATGGCGGTGCCCGAGGTAAACGCCTGAAGTTACTTGAGGAAAGAACGCCAGATTCAGGAAACTGCTTGCCAAAGCCAAGCCTGATAAGGAGGCGCTTCAGGTGGCTCCTGGGCGAAAGAACTGTCGAAAGGCCAGAAGCGGGAAGCCGTGGTGTTGATGTGTGATGCGACCGGTCTGTCGCAACGTCATGCCTGCTGGCTTACAGGTTTGTCTCAGTCGACCTGCCGTTATGATGCTCAGCGTCCGGCTGCCGATACATTTATCAGGGCGTATTACTGAACTGGCGCTTGAACGCAGACGTTTTGGTTATCGGCGCATCTGGCTGTTGCAGCGAAGGGAGGGCCTTCACGTATACCGTATTTACCACCTTAATGGACTGAGGGTAAGACGCCGATGACGTCGTAAAGGGCGTGTTAACGTTCTGGATGCATTCTCTCTGAGACTTTTCAGGAACTGTCTCTTATACACATCTGACGCTGCCGACGACTCCTTACGTGTAG
>ENA-OZKH01000890-OZKH01000890.1-human-gut-metagenome-genome-assembly--contig:-NODE-890-length-9904-cov-5.651234_pt1 | contig 9904 bp, 8 predicted proteins | sample MGYA00244180_ERZ653758 | MGnify/ENA primary metagenome ERZ653758 (study PRJEB26926, sample SAMN06165252) | human gut metagenome | biome: ENVO:00009003; feature: ENVO:2100002; material: ENVO:00002003...
CTACGTCTCGTGGGCTCGGAGATGTGTATAAGAGACAGGCTGTTGGCCGGGCGTGCCTGCCTGGGGCTGGCGTTGGGGGGATTCTGGGCGATGTCGACCGCCACGGCGATGCGCCTGGTGCCTGCCGATAAAGTGCCGAAAGCGCTGGCGGTGATCTTCTCCAGCGTCTCGATTGCGACGGTGGTGGCGGCGCCGCTGGGAAGCTATCTGGGTAGCCTGATTGGCTGGCGTAACGTCTTTATTCTCTGCATTCTGCCGAGCATGCTGGCGCTGCTGTGGCAGCTCTGGGTACTGCCGTCCATGAAGCCGGAAAGCAGCGGTAGCCTGAGTACGCTGTTCCGCGTGCTGCGTCGTCCGGGGATGATTGGCGGCATGCTGGCGACCATTCTTATCTTCAGCGGCCACTTTGCCTTCTTTACCTACCTGCGTCCGTTCCTTGAAACGGTGGGGCAGGCTAGCGTGGAGAGCATCTCGCTGATCCTGCTGGGCTTTGGGATTGCCAACTTCATCGGCACCTCCGTCGCCGGGCATCTGCTGGCGCGTAATCTGCGCCTGACGCTGGCACTGGTACCGTTCGCGATGGGCGTGCTTGCTCTCACCATGGTGGCGTTTGGTCATCTGGCGATGCTGGACGGGTTACTGGTCGCGCTGTGGGGCTTTGCGTTTGGTCTGGTACCGGTGGGCTGGTCAACGTGGCTTGCCACCACCGTGCCGGATGAAGCCGAAAGTGCGGGTGGTTTGCTGGTGGCCTCTATCCAGCTGGCGATAAGCGCCGGTGCGGCAGTGGGCGGTGCGGTATTCGACCTCAACGGTGCCAGCGGCGTCTTCGCGGGCAGCGGTTTCCTGCTGGTGACGGCCATGGTAATTGTGTTTATGGGCGTGAAAGTCAAAGCAGAGTGACGAACGCGTGCCCGGTCAGCGAAAGGCTACCGGGCAGCGATACCCACTCAGAGTGGGAACGGGGGGAAGGTTACAACCCTTTCTTATCCATCAGCACCGCCAGATCCACCAGACGGTTTGAGAATCCCCACTCGTTGTCATACCACGCCAGGATCTTCACCATTTTGCCGCCAATCACGAGGGTGGAAAGCCCGTCGATAATTGACGAGCGCGGGTCGCCCTGATAATCACTGGAAACCAGCGGTTCATCGCTGTAACCCAGAATGCCTTTCAGGGGGCCACTGGCAGCGGCTTTCCGGAAGGCGTCATTCACCTCCTCGGCGGTAACGTCACGGCTCAGGGTTACCGTCAAATCCACAATCGACACCACCGGAACCGGCACGCGCAGGGAATACCCGGTCAGTTTACCGTCAAGTGAGGGGATCACTTTCCCCAGCGCTTTCGCCGCACCGCTGGAGTAAGGCACAATCGACAGCGCTGCCGCACGTGCACCGCGCAGATCCTTCTCTGGCTGATCGTGCAGTGCCTGACTGTTGGTATAGGCGTGCGTGGTGTTCATCAGGCCATGCTCAATCCCGAACTGCTGATGCAGAACCTGAGCGGCGGGGGCCAGGCCATTGGTTGTACAACTGCCGTTACTCACTACGTAATGCTGAGCCGGATCGTACTGTTCATGGTTGACGCCCATGACCACCGTCAGGTCATCGTTTTTGCCGGGGGCAGAGATGATGACGCGCTTAGCCCCACCGTGCGTGATATGCACGGCTGCTTTTTCCCGCTCCGTAAAGAAGCCTGTGGCTTCTATAACCACGTCAACGCCGGCATCACGCCACGCGATATTCGCCGGATCGCGTTCGCTAAAGACGACGATCCGCTGGCCATCGACCTGCAGCGCACCGTCCGCGGCTTCAACGGGAGCCGGCAGCGTGCCGAGAAGGGAATCATGTTTGAGCAGATGGGCGAGGGTTTTGCTGTCCGTCAGATCGTTAATTGCCACAATCTGCACATCCGGGTTACCCAGCGCCGCGCGCAGGAAATTACGTCCGATACGGCCGAAACCGTTAATGCCGACCTTAACCATAGTGCACTCCTTATCTCTGTTGTCTGGAGTCACTGTAGGCGTCAGGCCGGATGGCGTAAACGACAAAAAAGGATCACATTATGCCATTTTGCGACAGTGGAAGCGCTGACGATACTCGCCAGGCGTGAGGTGGAGTTGTTTCTCAAAGACGCGACGCAAATTGATGCTGCTGCCAAACCCGCTCTGCTCAGCAATGCGTTCGAGAGGGTAGCTAGTCTGTTCAAGCAGTTGCCGGGCGGCGGCAAGGCGTGCTTCGGTGACATAACGCGCCGGAGAGGCGCCTGTTTCACGGGTGAACACGCGGGTGAAATTGCGCGGGCTCATCGCCGCTTTTTGCGCCAGATTTTCCACGCACAGGTCAGCGGTCAGGTTCTCCAGGATCCAGGTTTGCAGGTCGCTTATCGGGCCGGAGGTGCCGGGCTGCTGAAGATTATAGCGACTGAACTGCAGCTGCCCGCCGGGGCGGCGCAGATACATCACCATATCCTGCGCCACCTCGCGAGCGAGGGTAAAACCGTAATCATCTTCCACCAGCGCCAGGGTCAAATCAAACCCGGAGCTAACCCCACCGGAGGTCCAGATGGGACCGTCCTGAATATACAGCGGGCCACCTTCCACATGGATGGCCGGGTACTGGGTTTGCAGGGTCTCCAGCAGCCGCCAGTGGGTGGTCGCCCGGCGTCCATCAAGCAGGCCGGTCTGGGCCAGCAGCATCGCGCCGCCGCAAATGGAGGCTATCCGCCGCGCGTGTGGCGCAGCCAGGTGCAGCCAGTCCACCACCGCCGTGCTCTCCTGCTCGTTCATTCCGCGTCCGGTGATAATAATCGTATCAAGCGGTTCACGCGGATCCAGCTCCGGCAGGCGATAATCCGCCAGCAGATTGAGGCCGGACTGGCCGTGGATCACCTGGTGAGGCTGGGTGGTGGCGATGATAATGCGGTAACAGGGATGGGCAAGGCCTTCCGGATGCAGCCGGTTCGCCTGCATCAGAATGTCTGCGATACCGGCGGCTTCAAACAGCATGCCGCCGTCAGGGACGATAATCAGGATCTTCTTCATGTCCTGAAAAGTACCTTTATTGCAAAATAAGTCAAGCTACGAACGAGAGGGAGATCTCGCTCTGCCCGCGTTTCTGGCAAAGCAAAGCGATATAAGTTCTTTGTTATTTCAGGCGTTTTCCCCGATCGTCAGGGCATTCTCTCTGGCGAAACGGCGTCTGAAGGCATGGGTAAACGAAGCTCCCTCTATTTACATCCGCAACAACGCGATCAAATTCATCACCTCGCCTCGGGGTTTTTGTGGCGAAGCGAACTGCCCACGTGGATCGTTATCATCACCCTTTACAGTGGCTGGTTTGCCACGCTGGCGTACTGGAAAACGCTGGGATTGCTGCCCGCTACGCTGCTGCTCATCGGATTTACCACCTGGTATATGTCACTCCAGCATGAACTGATCCACGGCCATCCCACGCGGTTTGCCTGGCTTAACGCGCTGTTTGGCACGCTTCCGCTGGCGGTGTGGTATCCGTATGGTCTGTACCGGGACTCTCATCTTGCCCATCATCGCCACGATAGCCTGACGATCCCGGTGGATGACCCGGAGTCGTACTATTTTACCGAGGAGAGCTGGGTACGCTTTTCGCCCTGGCACAAGCGCGTGATCCATGCACGGAATACCTTCTGCGGCCGGCTGTTGCTGGCACCGCTGCTGGATATCCTGCAGACGCTGGCCAGCGCCGTGACGGCGTTTCGCCATCTTCACCTGCGCGCAATGGCAATGTGGCTCGTCCACGCGTCGTTGCTGGCAGCGCTGTTTGCCTGGATGATGCACAACGGTTTCTCGCCCGTCTGGTTTGTGCTGGCGGTAAGTTATCCGGCGCTGGCGCTGACTAAAGTGCGCTCCTTTTATGAACATCGCGCGGCGGATGATCCGCTGGCGCGTTCTGTCATCAACGAAGCAGGGCTGTTCTGGCGGGTGCTGTTTTTAAATCTTAACTACCATTCAGTCCATCACGATTTACCGGGTGTTCCGTGGTATGGGCTAAAAAGCGTCTATCTGCAAAACCGGGCGGCGTACCAGAAGCGTAACCATGGTTTTCTGGTCAGGGGTTATAGTGAATGGATGCGACAGTTCTGGAGGCGGGCGGTCAACGTCACCGCTCACCCAGGGGGTCAACACGAGGGAAGTCATGAGTAACCCGCTGGCGTTTCCGATGTATGCCATCAATCGCGCCGACACCGATGCCCTCTGGCGAGCGGTACAGCACCTGCTTGCTGAACGCGGCGTGCCGGTGAGCGAGGGCGTACCCGATGATTCTCTGCTGGCCCACTGGCAGCAGCCCGGGCTTGTCCTCAGCCAGACCTGCGGCTACCCGCTGATGACGCAATTGCCGGACGTACAGGTCGTGGGCTGTTTTCACTACCAGGCGCCGGGCTGCGAAGCGTTTTATTACCGTAGCCTTCTGGTGACGCGCGCCCAGAAGCGTACCCGGACACTGGCTGATTTTCGCGGCCGATGGGCGGTATGCAATTCTGCGGATTCGCAGTCCGGTTATCATGCGCTGCGAAAAAAAGTGGCACCTCTTGCACCCGATGGCCATTATTTTGCCCGGACGACCTTTAGCGGCAGCCATCGCCAGTCGCTGATTGATCTAAAAGAGGGTAAGGGCGATATCGCCGCTATCGACTGCGTGACGTACGCGCTATTGCAGCGTCATGAACCGGCGTTGCTCGACGGGCTGGCGGCGATCGACAGTACTCCCCTGACACCCGGGTTACCGCTGATTACCGCGCACAACACATCCCCTGAAACGCTTAACGCTCTCCGTGATGCGCTGAACACGCTGGTGAATGCCCCGCAATACCGGGACGTTTGCAAGGCGGTGCTGATCGGCGGGTTCAGTGTGGTGACGCGTCAGTCTTATTCGGTATTGCTCGACTGACGCGTTATCACATGACCTCACTCAATGCCGTTGTTCTCCGCAAGATAAAGCGCCTGCGCGTCGGTGAAACAGCGCAGTGCCAGTGAGGAGACGGGAGCCTGTCGACGCATGATCAGGCCGATCGGGGCTTCGATGTTCGAGTCGGTTATGGGGGTTATCCGGAAGTGGCTGTTCAGGTTCTCCAGCCCGTTGTTCAGCGGCATCACGGCACAGCACACGCCGCTTTGTACCGCCTGAATGATCTGGAAAGTGGAATCGCTTTCGAAGACAGACTCGGGATTAATGCCGGCAGATTTAAAGCTCACCTCCATATGCTCGCGATAATGCATCCCCTTGGTCAGAAACCCCAGCGGAAATGCCATCAGTTCCTGCCAGGTCAGCGTCTCCTGATCCAGCTGGAAATGGCGGATATCGTGCAGCAATCCCATTTCGGTTTTTGGCAGCTGGATAATGTCAAACGGACGGGTGTCGATGCTGTTCAGGTAGCAAATCCCCAGTTCAAGCTGATTCCGGCTGACGCCGTCGGCAATTTGTTGTGAGGACATTGAGTAGAGGCTGTAGGTCAGCTCCGGGTATTTTTGCGTCAGCTGGCGGATAAAGATCATCGGATCCACGCTGGCCAGCGGCACCATTCCCAGACGCAATTCACCCACCACTTGCCCTTTGCACAGCGAGGCTTCGGCCTGCAGGCCGTCGTGAGCGGCCAGCACCGCGCGCGCCCATGCCAGAATGCGTTCGCCTTCGGGCGTAAAGCCTTCAAAACGTTGCCCGCGAGTAATCAGCACCAGCCCCAGCTCCTCTTCCAGGCTGCGAATACGCATGGAGAGGGTCGGTTGGGTGATGTTGCACTGCGAGGCTGCTTTACCAAAATGCCGGGTCTGATCGAGTGCGATTAAGTACTTTAACTGTTTTATATCCATCGTATTTCTCTGCGTTGAAAGCCTTACAGCACGCGGATCTCTTTCGAACGCAGGATGAGGCGGACCGGAACCGATTTATAAGACGGCGTACCGCTGTCCTTATCCAGATAATCAAGCGGAACCAGTACGTTGGCCTCCGGGTAGTAAGCTCCGACGGAACCCGGCGCAATGCTGTAGGCCACAACGGTAATGTCTTCCAGACGCTGAACGCTCCCCGGCAGGGCGGTTTCGATATCCACGCGATCGCCATGCTCCAGGCCTGACTGCGCCATATCGTCTTCATTCATAAACAGCACATCGCGACGGCCAAAGACGCCGCGGTAGCGGTCATCAAGGGCGTAAATGGTGGTGTTGTACTGGTCGTGGCTGCGCAGCGTGATCAGGCGCAGCACATTATCGCCTTCAGCACTGGCGTTCTCATTGACGCCGTCGAAAACCGAAAACATCGCTTTGCCCGTCGCCGTTGGCCAGATACGTTCTGTGGGCGGCAGCGGCATGCGAAAACCACCAGGAATGCGGATCCGTTCATTGTAATTCTCGAAGCCCGGAATGGTCTGCTCAATCAGGTGGCGGATACGGTCATAATCCTCAACCAGCGTCATCCAGTCCACGCGGGTCTCCCGCAGGGTGGCTTGCGCCATTCCGGCGACAATGGCCGGCTCAGCGCGCAGGCGCGGAGAGGCGGGTTTCAGCTTACCGGAAGAGGCATGCACCATCGACATAGAGTCCTCCACGGTAATGGACTGGCGTCCGGTGGCCTGGACATCCAGCTCGGTACGACCGAGGCACGGCAAAATAAAGGTCTCTTTCCCCACCAGCAAATGGGTGCGGTTGAGCTTGGTACCGATGTGCACGCTCAAATCCAGCGTATTCATTGCCGGAAAACCGTTCTCGTGATCGGGCATCGCCACCGCAAAATTTCCCCCCAGACAGATCAGCGCTTTTGCACGTCCGTCGATCATGGCCTGCGTTGCCTGCACCGCATCATGGCCGTGGTGGGCAGGAGGCTCAAAACCGAATACCTCCTTCAGGCGGTTGAGAAATGCCGGTGTCGGTTTCTCGCTTATACCCACGGTGCGGTTACCCTGAACGTTCGAGTGGCCGCGCAGTGGGCATATCCCCGCGCCGGGTTTGCCAATGTTACCGCGCAGCAGCAACAGATCAGCGATCAGGCGGACATTCGCGGTGCCTTTATTATGCTGGGTGATGCCCATCCCGTAGGTGATGATGGTGGCATTCGATTTTGCGTAGGCCTCGGCCACGGATTTGAGCGCTGCCCGGCTCAACCCGGACTCACGCTCAATGGCCTCCCAGTCGGTTTGCGCAATGTCCGCAGCAAACGCCTCAATGCCCTGGGTGTGTTCAGCAATAAAGGCGCGATCGAGCACGTTTCCGCGTTCGTTCTCCATCTCCAGCAGGTGTTTTGCGATCCCTTTTAACGCAGCGGCATCGCCCCCGGCTTTCACCTGGAAATAGGTGGAGGCGATATCGGTAGAGCTGTAGGTTGCCATCTCAATAACGCTTTGCGGATCCGCGAAACGTTCCAGCGCGCGCTCGCGCAGGGGATTAAAAACGATAATCGGTACGTTGCGGCGAGCCAGCTCATGCAGCGTGCCCATCATCCGCGGATGGTTGGTCCCAGGGTTATGACCAATGGAGATAACCAGCTCCGTTTTATCGAAGTCATCAAGTGAGACGGTCCCTTTCCCGATACCAATGGAACGGGGTAAACCGACGCTGGTGGCTTCATGGCACATATTCGAGCAGTCGGGGAAGTTATTGGTACCGTACTCGCGGGCGAACAGCTGGAACAGATACGCTGCTTCGTTCGAGGCTCTGCCGGAGGTATAAAATTCGACCTGGTCAGGCTCAAGACCGCGCAGCACCTCACCGATACGCTGGAAAGCGTCGTCCCATTCCACTGGCTGGAAGGTATCACTTGCCCGGTCATAGCGCAGAGGATGGGTGAGACGACCGTAACCTTCCAGCTCAAAGTCAGATTTAGCCAGCAGCGAGGACACGCTGTTTTTGGCGAGAAAATCCGTGGTGACGCGTTTATTGGTGGCTTCCCAGGTGACGGCTTTCGCCCCGTTCTCACAGAACTGGAACGTGGATTTGTGTTCTTTATCGGGCCACGCACAGCCAGGGCAGTCAAAACCGTCAGGCTGGTTTGTGCGCAGCAGAGTTGCGGGGGCATCCAGCGTATCCATTTGGGTACGTACCGCAATGGCCGTCGCCTTTAACGCCCCCCAGCCACCGGCTGGGCCGTCATAGTGCCTGATACCGGGAACTGAGCGTCTTTTCTTATTCATACCAACTCCTGACTTGTGCGGTCATGACATCACCTGCGCCCATAAACCACTGGGTTTGCCAATAAGCGAAAACAATGATGGCGTCTGTTACCAGAGGCCAGAGCAAAGTTAAATGCATTGAATTTAATGGCTATATTTTACAGTGGCTTACAAGCTAATCGGCGTAAACATTTAAAGAAATTATAACGAAATTTTATCATTTTTATAATAAATCTTATCTATCACCTGTTCACTCTGCGCTATGGCGAAAGCGAAGCGATGATGAAGTCAGCGTTAAATTTCAGATGAAGGTGGCTGAAGGGCAGGGCGACGAAAACCCCTGCAGACAGGAGGAATCGGTGCAAATTAATCGTCGCTTTAACCAGGAATATGTAGCTGTGCTTAATTGTTAATAGCGGAAAATTACCAGATTAAATCCGAAAGGGAGATTAAAAGACAAACTTATTTTGAGGTGTAAAATTAACTTTTCTCAGTTTCCCTGAAACAATTTCATATATTGAGACAGGTCTGGCTGAAATTGAAAGTTATCTCGATAATGCAACAAATAATTCATATTGGATATATTTTCTTCGCCCCGCATAAAGCCAGATTCTACTAATTATGGTAGTAGCAGTAATAGGGTTATTGCGTTAATGAAAGTGATTCTCTTTTGTAGAATTTCATTTTAAATCATATGGATATGCGATTTTGGCTTGAGGGGAATAGACGATTTTAGCTAAATCGTATTTTTTTCTCAGATTAATCCTATAATGTCTCGAGTGCTTCATTAACCATCAGTTATGAAGCGGTAAATATTGAATTGGTGGCAAGCTCATGTAAACTTGCTTACCGTTTGTCAAAATATGTCAGGAAGACGCTGGGCCTTATTCTGAAGGGCTCGTGCGGTAGCTATGCCCTTAAATAGTAACGCCCCGAAAATATACTGACTATTTTAACAATAGCACCTAAGTCAAACTTCATCCCCTTTATCTCCATCATCGAAATATCGCTACGGAAAAGCATATGAAAATGCGCGTACTGTTTTCACTTCTGTTTGTAATGGCGGTGGCGGGCTGTAAAGCGCCGCAGAAACCTGTGATCAACGACGACACGATCGTGACCAGCCAGGTCAATGGCGTCACGTTAACCCATCGTCATGCTGTTTTACCTCCAGCAGAGTTTACTCAGCTCAATGAGCCGTATCGTGCCATGTATCCGGCCTCGCTGATGAGCCGTCCTGACTTCGGCGGAAAGGTTATCCGTACCCTGGAAACCGGTAAAACGTATGTGGTCCTGGGTCAGGTTGAGCACTACTGGATGGCGCTTGCCGATGAGGGAAATGATCAGCTGATTGGCTACGTCCCGATGCGCGCAGTGATCAAAGCCGATCAGTACGAAGCGACCGTCCGTAAGCAGGCCCAGCGTGCGAAAGTGCGTAAGAAGGCAACCTGTGTTGATGTGGACGGTAACAGCAAAGCCTGCAAAGACAGCGCTAACGGTACCTGGATCCTGAACTAAACCGCGTCCCTGAGCATATTTTTATGAATAATAAAAATTTTCATTGGTTGTGGTCCGTCTTTTACGCGGCGATTTTCGCCCTTGTCAGTGGTTGTACGTCGTCTTCACACAGCGACCCTTCCCGCTACAATCTGCAGTTTCAGGCTCATCCACAAATCAATGAATCTGCGCCGCTAAAAGTCAGAGTGCTGTTGCTGAAATCTTTCTCTTATACACATCTCCGAGCCCACGAGACGTAGAGGAATCTCGTATG
>ENA-OZKH01000903-OZKH01000903.1-human-gut-metagenome-genome-assembly--contig:-NODE-903-length-9829-cov-9.347350_pt1 | contig 9829 bp, 6 predicted proteins | sample MGYA00244180_ERZ653758 | MGnify/ENA primary metagenome ERZ653758 (study PRJEB26926, sample SAMN06165252) | human gut metagenome | biome: ENVO:00009003; feature: ENVO:2100002; material: ENVO:00002003...
CTACGTCTCGTGGGCTCGGAGATGTGTATAAGAGACAGATCCTGTTCGGAGCCTTGATGGTTACCTCGACAGGAACATTTGTGTCTTGTAAGGATTACGACGATGATATCGACGAAATCAACGGCAAGATTGACAAGATTGAAACCACACTGTCTGAATTGGAGTCAAAGATTGGCGACAAGGGTGTGACCAGTGTGACTTTCGATGAAAAGACAGGTGTATTGACTGTGGTAGACGGTACAGGTACAAAAACGTATACCATCAAGACTACTGCCCCCGATGTAGATGAAGTAACCATTACAGTAGACGGTAAAGACCTGAAAGTAAATGGTAAAGTTGTCGGTCAGGTAGGTGACACCGTAGAAGTAAAAGACGGTGAATTGATAATCAATGGTAAGGCTACCGGAATGAAAGTGGGTCAATATGCTATCTTGACCGATAATTCTAACGGTGTGGTAACTATTACTTTGCCGGATGCAAACGGAACGTTACAGACTATCAAGTTGCCTACAGCATTGGCTGCTATTACCGGAATTGAAATTATGAAAACTAGCGATTATACTCTGCCTTGGGGTAAAGCTACATCTGCTAATAGCAATTGGGCCGGTCCTAAAGGAGCAATTGCCAAAGATCAATTATTGGTAGGTACACCTAGCTCTTTAGTGGTTCGTGTTACTCCTGCTTCTTATGATTTGTCGGCAGCAGCTATTAAGTTGATTGCCAGCGATGGCGAAACAGAGGCTCCTGCAACTATTTCGGCTACTCCGTATGAAGGTATCATAACTAAGGCTGCTTCGGCTAATGGTCTATGGGTATTGGATATAGAACCTAATAGCACGGTTACTGCAAGTAATATTGCCAAAGCATTTCAATATAAAGGTAGTGATATAGCTTATGCTGTTCAGGTAGATGGTAACATTTTGACTAGTTATGACACAAAAGTGGCACCGACAGCAGCTGTGACTAACAAGGAGGTTAATGCATTGTATGCAAATGGTGCATTGGTAGCTACCGCTAGTGGATTCTCTAATCCACCTGCTGTTGTAACAGTACCTTATGGAAAAGAGGTTACTTTCTCAGTGGATAATATGGTAACGAAACAGGATGGTAGTAGCTATGTAATAGATACCCAGACAGAAGTAGCTTATGATGCTTATCTGACTACTAAGACTCCTACTACATTGGCAAATAAGGGAATTACTATCAATGGTAAGACTATGACTATCTCTTCTACTGCCGCTGCAGCCGGAGCTAAGAATATTTCTTTGACAGTAAATTATGTGAAGTTTGACGGTACTACTGCGACTGCAGTTGATTTTACTGTAAACTTTGAAGGAACAGAAGTTGACCCTGAAACTCCGGTATCTGAAGTAACTTACAAAGCAATGGATACTCCGGGTAAGATTATTATCGATTTGGGTACTGCTCTGACCGGAATGTCAACTGCTGATGCTGCCAAAGTTGCTGCTGCTCGTATGAAATGGACAGTAGCTGATGATAAAGCTGCTAAATTTATCTATGCTTCTCCTACTGTGAAGTATTATAAAGATTTGAAGGCAGACGGTACAGATGGTAAAACAGAAGTAACTCCTGTAACTGCAGAAAATATCAAGACTGTTAAGTATGCAGTAATTCAGAATGGTTCATATCAAGCAACTGCCGAAGCAGGTTCTTATACTTTGAACTTGACATTGACAGATGTTGATGGTAATGAGTTTAAGAAAGTAGCTGCTCCTGTTAAGGTTACATTGCCTGCATTTGATGAACTTTTGTCTAAGAGCAAAGCATTTACAGACAATGTACTGACAGCTCTTCTGAGTGGCACCGGTTCTAATGTGAAGAAGTATAACATGACCAATGCTTATAATGAAGTTGCAGATGATTTCAAATGGGCAAATATTAAGTTTGAACCTCAGCTGGCAGCAGATGGCACTGCTTTGGCTACTTGTACAACTGGTGCAACTCCAACTCTTGAAGCCACAGGTGTTATTGCTGATAATAAGGTTAAACAGAATGTAACTGTTAAGGGTAACTACTTTATTGGTGGAACAGCAAATACAAAACTGAAAGTTGAAATACCTTCATTTGAAGTTAAGTTTGTATCACCGTTTGCCGACGCTGCATTCTTATTCTATAAAGAAAACGCTGTGGTAACTCCTATAGCTGTTACATTAGAAGATGATGGTAAGAATGCTAATACAGGTACATATACTATTAAAAATAGAACAGGTGCAGGGACTAGTGTTAGTAAGTATAACGGCTTGTCTTTGAAAGCAAGCAACTCTGAAAAAGAATTCAATAGTTCTATCGATTTCTTCGGAACGACAAAAGCTTCTTATACTTTTAAAGTTAAAGATGCCGGTAAGGGTAAAGCCGCAGATGCTACTGATGGATTGAAGTTGGAAGATATGCCTATGGGTGTTGGTGTTTATGAAACTACTATTGAAGTAACCATCACAGACCTTAATGGTATTAAGACAGTAGTTAATATACCTATTAAAGTACAGTAAATTGTCGGTTTCAGTAAATAATAGTTTTACAGCTATTATCTAGCTTATAATTAAAGTAGGAGTGAACGACTATCGTTTTCTCCTACTTTCTTTTTATCCATCATTCCTCCTCCATTTCCTTGTCTTTTTCGGATAATACCTTTAATTTTACCGTCAAATTTTAAAATTCAATCAAATAATTTATGTTAGACACCCTTCTTTTAATCGGCGGTTTAGCCCTTATATTGCTGGGAGCAAACGGCCTGACTGACGGCTCGGCTGCTGTTGCCAAGCGTTTTCGTATTTCTGACCTCGTAATCGGTCTCACCATCGTGGCTTTCGGTACTTCCGCACCCGAGTTGGTAATCAGTGTACTTTCTGCTTTAAACGGAAGTGCAGAGATGGCTATCGGTAACGTGGTGGGTAGTAATACATTCAATGCTTTGATGATTATCGGTTGCACGGCGGTGGTACTACCCATCAAAGTTGGTGAGGGAACCATGAGCAAAGAAATACCGCTGGTGATTCTTTCTTCGCTGGTACTTTTCTTTTGTGCCAATGATGTGATGCTCGATCAAGGCAATGAAAATATAATCGGGCGGATTGACGGACTTATTCTGCTCGCTTTCTTTCTTATTTTCTTGCGATATACATTTGCCATTGCACGAAACGGAGGCGAAGAAGTGGGAGAAGAACAGAAGATTAAAGAGATGCCTGTATGGAAATCTGTTCTTTTTATAGTGGGCGGACTGGCAGGTCTCATCTTTGGCGGGCAACTCTTTGTTGGAGGAGCAAGCGGTATTGCCCGGTCGCTGGGTGTCAGCGAATCTGTTATAGGATTGACTTTGGTGGCAGGAGGTACTTCGTTGCCCGAGCTGGCCACTTCTGTTACGGCTGCATTGAAGAAGAATCCGGGTATTGCCATCGGAAATGTGATAGGTAGCAATCTGTTTAATATATTCTTTGTGTTGGGATGTAGCGCAACTATTTCACCTTTGCCGATGGGTGGCATCAATAATCTTGACTTGACGGTGATGATTGCTTCCGCACTGCTGTTGTGGCTGGTGGGATGGTTCTTCAAAAAACGTACCATTACACGCCCTGAAGGGGTGTTGATGATGGTGTGTTATGTGGCTTATACGGCCTATCTTATTGCCCAACAATGAAAAAAGGTGTGAAAATCACCTCTTTTTAAATTAAAAACAGCTATCTTTACCGCCTGAATTTTTATAAAAATCGAACATGGCTATTACCATTAAGAAAGTCAGTACCCAAAAGGAACTAAAAACATTTATACGTTTTAATTACGAGTTATATAAGGATAATCCCTATTCCGTACCCGATTTGTACGATGATATGCTGAATACGTTCAGCCCGAAGAAGAATGCTGCTTTTGAGTTTTGCGAGGCTGTTTACTTTTTGGCCTATAAAGATGATAAAGTGGTGGGACGTATTGCCGGAATTATCAATCATCGTGCCAATGAAACATGGCAGAAAAAGGAAGTGCGTTTTGGATGGATTGATTTTCTGGATGATATAGAAATATCACGTGCACTGCTGGATGCTGTGTCTGAATGGGGAAAGTCGAAGGACATGGATACTATTCAAGGACCTTTGGGCTTTACTGATTTTGACGCGGAAGGAATGTTGATTGAAGGCTTTGACCAGTTGAGCACGATGGCAACTATTTATAATTATCCTTATTACCCGCAACATATGGAAAAGTTGGGATTTGAGAAAGATGCCGACTGGGTGGAGTATAAGATATATGTGCCTGATGCTATTCCCGACAAGCATAAGCGTATCAGCGATTTGATTCAGCGTAAGTTTAATCTGAAGATTAAGAAATATACATCGGGTAAAAAGATTGCTGCCGAATACGGTCAGGCTATTTTTGAGCTGATGAATGAGGCATATGCGCCCCTTTATGGATTTTCGGCATTGTCACAAGGACAGATTGACCAATATATCAAGATGTATCTGCCTATCGTGGATTTGCGTATGGTGACTCTGATTACGGATGCCGACGATAAACTCATTGCTGTGGGTATTTCAATGCCTTCTTTGTCTGAAGCATTGCAAAAGGCAAAAGGACGTTTGCTGCCTATGGGATGGTATCACTTGATGAAGGTGCTGTTTATGCATAAATATCCTCCCATGCTCGATTTACTGTTGGTGGCTGTGAAGCCTGAGTACCAAAACAAAGGGGTGAATGCTTTGTTATTCTCCGACCTGATTCCTGTGTATCAGCAATTGGGGTTCAAGTATGCCGAAAGTAATCCGGAACTGGAGCTGAACGGAAAGGTGCAGGCACAGTGGGAGTATTTCGAGACTGAACAGCATAAGCGCCGTCGTGCTTATAAGAAAAGCATTGTCTGACAATGTACTCGTGAAGAAACTGATTTTGTAACCGTTACTAAGATATGGAAGAAAACAACGAACTGATAAACAATTCCGCCGTAGAATATACCGACGATAACATCCGCCACCTCAGCGATATGGAGCATGTGCGTACCCGTCCCGGTATGTATATTGGAAAGTTGGGTGACGGAGCGCATGCAGAAGACGGTATTTATGTTCTTTTGAAGGAGGTACTCGATAACAGTATCGATGAGTTTAAAATGCAGGCGGGCAAGAAGATTGAAATTACAATAGAAGATAAACTTCGTGTCAGTGTGCGCGACTTTGGCCGTGGTATTCCTCAGGGAAAACTGATTGAGGCGGTGAGCGTGCTGAACACGGGTGGCAAATATGACAGCAAGGCTTTTAAAAAAAGTGTCGGGCTGAATGGTGTCGGTGTGAAGGCGGTCAATGCATTGAGTTCGCGCTTTGAGGTGCGAAGCTACCGCGAAGGGAAGGTGCGTATTGTTACTTTTGCCAAAGGAGATTTGCTGACAGACCGGACGGAAGATACTTCGGAAGAGAACGGTACTTATATCTTCTTTGAACCGGATAATACTTTATTTGAAAATTATAGTTTCCGCTCTGAATTTGTGGAAACGATGTTGCGCAATTATACTTACCTCAATACGGGGTTGGCTATCATTTATAACGGACAGCGTATATTGTCGCGCAACGGGCTGGTGGATTTGTTGAATGATAATATGACGGCTACGGGTCTGTATCCCATCATTCATCTTAAAGATGAGGATATAGAGATTGCCTTTACACACACCGGACAGTATGGCGAAGAGTATTATTCGTTTGTCAATGGGCAACATACCACTCAGGGGGGTACACATCAAAGTGCTTTTAAGGAGCATATTGCACGTACTATTAAAGAGTATTTCAATAAGAATATGGATTATGCGGACATCCGTAACGGATTGGTGGCAGCCATTGCCGTCAATGTGGAAGAACCGATGTTTGAAAGTCAGACAAAGATTAAGTTGGGATCTACCAATATGGCTCCCGGTGGTCCTACGGTGAATAAGTTCGTAGGCGATTTTGTGAAGACGGAAGTGGATAATTATCTGCACAAGCATATGGACGTGGCGGATGTGATGTTGCAAAAGATACAGGAATCCGAGAAAGAGCGTAAAGCGATAGCCGGTGTGACTAAACTGGCCCGTGAACGTGCCAAGAAAGCGAACCTTCATAACCGTAAGTTGCGCGACTGCCGTTTCCACCTCAATGATGCAAAGGGAGATAAGAAAGAGGAAAGCTGTATTTTTATCACCGAGGGTGATTCGGCAAGCGGTTCTATCACGAAAAGTCGTGATGTAAACACGCAGGCGGTGTTCAGCCTTCGCGGTAAGCCGTTGAATTCTTACGGGCTGACCAAGAAGGTGGTGTATGAGAATGAAGAGTTTAATTTGCTGCAAGCGGCTCTTAACATAGAAGAAGGCATAGAGGGACTGCGTTATAATAAAGTGATTGTGGCAACCGATGCCGATGTGGACGGCATGCATATACGTCTGTTGTTGATAACGTTTTTCCTGCAATTCTTCCCCGATTTGATAAAGAAAGGACATGTGTATATTTTGCAGACTCCTTTGTTCCGCGTGCGTAACCGTAAGAAGGGAGTGTACGAAACTGTCTATTGCTATTCGGAAGAGGAAAGGATTGCTGCTATCGAACGGTTGAGTCCCAATCCTGAAATTACTCGGTTTAAGGGACTCGGAGAGATTTCACCCGATGAATTCAAGCATTTTATCGGAAAAGATATGCGTTTGGAACAGGTAAGCCTTCGAAAGACCGATTTGGTGAAAGAACTGTTGGAATTCTATATGGGTAAGAATACCATGGAAAGACAAAACTTTATAATTGAAAACCTTGTTATAGAAGAAGATATAGCGTGAGATGAGAAGAGCAATATTTCCGGGAACATTCGATCCCTTCACCATCGGGCATTATTCGGTTGTAAAACGGGCATTGACCTTTATGGATGAGGTGATTATCGGTATTGGTATTAATGATAATAAAAAGACTTGGTTCCCGATGGATAAACGTCTGGAAATGATTCGCGGATTGTTTGCCGATGAACCTCGTATCAGGGTGGAGGCGTATGACTGTCTGACGGTGGATTTTGCCAAAGAACAGAATGCCGGGTTTATCGTGCGCGGCATTCGTACCGTGCATGATTTTGAGTACGAGGAAACCATTGCCGATATCAATCGGAAGCTGGCGGGAATAGAGACTATTTTACTGTTTACCGAGCCCGAACTGACTTCTATCAGTTCTACTATTGTGAGGGAATTATTGCAATTCGGCAAAGATGTTACTCCGTTTTTGCCTGAAGGAATGAAAATAGATTAATGATGAAATATACCAAGTATTTAGTTGCAGGCTTGATTGCCTGCATTTTTTCTTTCTGTGCTGTCCGGGCACAGGAAAGAAAATCTTTAGTGGATTCCCCGGCCCGTAAACTGCAATTGGCGGAGTTTGCCATTGCCAATCTATATGTCGACAAGGTGGATGAAGGCAAGATGGTGGAAGAAGCTATTATAAAGATGCTGGAACAGCTTGACCCGCATTCTGTTTATTCGGATGCGGAAGAGGTAAAAAAAATGAATGAGCCGTTGCAGGGCAATTTTGAAGGAATCGGTATTCAGTTTAATATGGCGGAAGATACTCTTTTCGTTATACAGCCTGTATCGGGAGGTCCTTCTGAGAAGGTTGGCATTCTGGCCGGTGACCGCATTGTAATGGTGGATGATACGATTATTGCCGGTGTGAAGATGAGCACGGAAGATATCATGCGCCGTTTGAAGGGGCCGAAGGGTTCGGAAGTGAATCTGAAAATTGTGCGCCGCGGAGTGGGGGAACTGCTTCCTTTTACGGTGAAAAGGGATAAAATTCCGGTTTACAGTCTCGATGCTTCTTATCTGTTGAAAGATAAAATCGGCTATATCCGCATCAATCGTTTTGGTGCTACCACGCATGAGGAGTTTAAGAAGGCATTGGCTGAACTGAAAAAACTAGGCATGAAAGATCTGGTGCTTGATTTGCAGGGTAACGGTGGAGGTTATCTGAATGCTGCCATCGATTTGGCAAATGAATTTTTGGAAAAACAAGAGTTGATTGTTTATACCGAAGGACGCCGGAATCCTCGTAGCGAGTTCTTTGCCAAGGGTACCGGAGATTTCCGGGATGGGCGTCTGATTGTGCTGGTGGATGAGTTTTCGGCTTCTGCCAGTGAAATCGTGACCGGAGCTGTTCAGGACTGGGACAGAGGAGTAGTGGTTGGTCGCCGTACTTTCGGTAAGGGGCTGGTTCAGCGTCCCATCGACTTGCCCGACGGCTCTATGATTCGCTTGACGGTGGCTCGTTATTATACTCCGGCAGGGCGTTGTATTCAGAAGCCTTACGAAAGTATTGAAAAATATAATGAAGATTTGATAGACCGCTATAACCGAGGGGAAATGCTGAGTGCCGATAGTATTCATTTCCCTGATTCTCTTAAGTTTAAGACTCATAAATTAGAACGTACGGTATATGGTGGAGGTGGCATTATGCCGGATTATTTTGTGCCGATTGATACGACGCTCTATACTAAATATCATCGTCAGTTGCGTGATAAGGGGGTATTGATGAAAGTGCACTTCCGGCAGATAGATGCACATCGTGACGAATGGTTGTCTAAGTATAAGAAGTTTGATGATTTCCATAAGAAGTTCGAAGTTTCTCCGGATATGCTTCGGCAATTGGTAGCGACAGGAAAAGAGATGGGCGTGGAATATAATGAGGAAGAATATCAAAAAGCCCTGCCTTTGCTGAAATTGCAGATGAAGGCGTTGATAGCTCGTGATTTATGGGATATGAATGAATATTATCACGTTATTAATGATGCTAACGAAAGCATCAGGAAGGCTTTGGAACTGTTGGAACAACCGGATTTTGAAGGATTGTTGAAAAAGAAACAGTAGTCGGGCTGTATTAATATGGTAAGTTTGTCATTCTGAGATTCTTGTGGTGCGCAGAATGACAAACTTATAGAAGGGCATGGTTTGTCTGCCCGAAGACACAAAGTAAACTGTTTTCGGGCGAGCGAACCTCGCCCCTACAAGCTAAGCGACAGCATTATCCACGTTTTGACACATTTCTTTTCCGAATGGGGTAAACCACAGGAGGTTATAGAATTGCCGAGTGACCTTGATATAGTAAATGTTTTTATAATGAAATGATTGTTTCTCAGGTTTTATTTCTTTTTGAATAATATCTTATTCAGCCAGCGGTTGATATAAATATTTGCAAAAGCGCATCCCACTCCGATGGCAGCTCCTGCCACTACATCGCTTGGATAATGTACTCCTTGGTTTATCCGGGCAAACCCTACTCCGCAAGCCCACACTGCCGAAGGAGCGATGACATACCATTTGGGATAAGTGATTGAAAGAGATGTTGCCAGGGAAAAGGCGGCAGCTGTGTGACCTGATGGGAATGACGGGCTGTCTGCATCCGGTGCTCCGTAAACATGAATCTTATCGGGGTACTTTACAAAAGGGCGGTCGCGTCCTATGATGTGCTTGGCTGCGTAGGTGATGCCTACTGCTTCAATCACGCTTGTACCGATATAAATGGCATCTTTCAGTAACGGCTGGTCTTTTTTTATCAATGCATAAATTCCCATGGCGGCGGGCACTCCTACAGGCAGGATAACGCCGCTTGCTGACAATCCACGGCTGAGGCCGTGTACATCCCATTTGTTGATGGTCTTCACCGTATTGATGTCCCAGTTTTGCGCAGATAGTTGCATGCTGAGGCATAAGCTTAGAAGTAGAAAGATACTTTTTTTCATTGTATATTTTATAGTTTGCTGCCGCAAAGATAGGAAATTATGTTTTCTTCTCTTTGTTCCTAGGCTGATTAAAGAATAATTTCCATAATTCCTTGTATTA
>ENA-OZKH01000912-OZKH01000912.1-human-gut-metagenome-genome-assembly--contig:-NODE-912-length-9784-cov-5.315654_pt1 | contig 9784 bp, 3 predicted proteins | sample MGYA00244180_ERZ653758 | MGnify/ENA primary metagenome ERZ653758 (study PRJEB26926, sample SAMN06165252) | human gut metagenome | biome: ENVO:00009003; feature: ENVO:2100002; material: ENVO:00002003...
GAGAACGGTTACCACGCCGTTCTCCATTTCCACCTTATTATGTGATATAATAAGGATGGTGCTTTTTATTTGTTTGAAATAAACGATATATAGCCAGTTTATTTAGAAGCAGATATAGCAGGAAAAAACAGGCGGAGGGAGAAAATGCATGAAATGTTTTAGAGGAGGGTAGCCGGACAGAAGCAGGAGAAAATGAAATAACAAGAAGGAGGAAGAACATGAAGAAAAAAATGAAACGTATTCTGGCGGTAGTTGTTACCTTTGTCATGCTTCTGGGAAGCCTGCCGGTATATGCTGCCGGAGGAGATGCGGAGCGGACAGGGAATGATGAGAGCGCGTCGTTCTGGCTGCAGGAGTATGATCTGAATAGCGGGCTGGAGACCGACAAGGCATGGTATCCGGACGAAAGCGGGTTGATTGAAGTACCGCTTCTGGATCGGACAACGAAAAATAACAGCCCTCTTCAGAGCTATACGGAATACGGCATAGCTCTGAAGGACGTGAATGGACTGGATGCATATAACCTGTATCTGGATTTTAACGGCATCCGGGAAAACAGTAATTATGATTACAGCACAACGAACTATGGAACCTTTGGTATTTCCGCTGATTTGAAAGCCGCTCTGGACAGCGCGCTCAGTCAGCAGGGATCTGCAGAGTTCAAGATTGAGTATGAGGGCGCAACCTATACCGTACGCCTTTTGAACGAGCATGATCAGGGAGAACAGCCGGAAGAGCCAGATCAGACAGAGGCTGTACAGCATGTTATAGAGCTCATCAATGCCATCGGAGAGGTAACTAAGGAAAGCGACGATGCCATTAACGCAGCCCGGGAGGCCTATGACAGTCTGACATCAGAGGAGCAGGGACAGGTTTCCAATTACGATGTTCTGGAGGCGGCCGAAGAGGCATATAAAGCCCTGCTGGGCGGCGTGGTAGAGATTTATGACGAGAACGGGCTGCGGGAAATAGCGGCTGACGGAAATTACCGTCTTATGTCTGATATCGAACTGACGGCGCCGTGGACACCAGTCAGCGGCTTCGCCGGAACCCTGGACGGGAACGGCCATGTAATCAGCGGACTGCAAATTTCCGGGGCCGGTTTCTTCTTTTCCACGGAGAAAGGCGCCGTGATACAGAACCTGGGACTGGAAGGTACGGTAAATCATCCCGGCTACAGCCCGGCCGGCGCACTGGTGGGGCGGGCAAACGGCTCAACGACCATCACCGGCTGTTATACGAATGTGGCGGTAACGGCGGATTCCATGGAGCATGTGGGCGGAATCGTAGGTGAAGCCCGGGCAGCCTGCGTAATCGAAAACTGTTATTCTCTGGGAACATTGACAGGAGGAACCAGCTTTGCTTACGCGGGAGGAATTATCGGAAGAAACGGAAGCGCGGAAACGACGGTCAGCAACTGCTATACCACTGCGGCTAAAGCGGTGGGATATTCCGATGCCGCGCCGGGAAGCAATAACTACTGCGCGTCCGGAGACGATGCGTACGCGTCACAGATCCCGAAGGATATGGATGAATTTTTAAGCGCTCTGAATAACGGAGGAGACGCCTATAAAGCAGGAGATGCCGGCGGTCTCGGTTATCCGGTGCTGTCCTGGCAGGGTGCGGCAATTTCAGATGATGAAGCGGCGGCAGCGGCAGTGGAAGCGCTGATCGATGCCATCGGAGAGGTGACAGCGGAGAGCGGGGACGCCATCGATGCGGCCCGGAAAGCGTACGACGCCCTGACAGACGGGCAGAAGGCGCTGGTTTCAAATTATGAAACGCTGACCGCGGCGGAGGAGGCTTACGCAGCCCTGGACGAGGAACCCCAGTCTTCCGTGAAAGTATATTATGTACTGCCCGACGGCGATCCGCAGGAAGTCCAGGCGGGTGATACCGTCTATATCGCCCCGGAATATGCAAGCGGACAGGTACAGCTGTATTATGAGGGCGTGCCGGCGGAAGAGTCCAGTATGACCGGTATGCGCTTTGGAGACAGTAATTTCTACCGGGTGGGAAACAGCCTGTACTTTACGGATGCGGCGGTTTCCTCAAAAGTAGACGTCGTACATTACAACAGCAGCTATCAGGTCGATAAGGTGTATTTCAGCTTTGCGCTGATCCGGGAAGACCCGGATATTGCGAAGGATCCGTCTGTAACCTACCATCAGGACTCGGAAAACAGAAGCATTACGCTGGATAACGGGTACCGCTTTGCCATTCCTGTGGGAGATACCGGAAAATTCAGCTACCAGAACGTGGCAGACGCCAGTGAATGGGTTTCTTCCAATCCGGAGGTGGCAGAGGTACAGTCGGCTGGCACCCTGACAGCCGTGGGTGCGGGTGAAACGAAGGTTTCTCTGAATAACGCAGAAGGAGAGGCTATTTACAGTTATACCGTAGAAGTTGCGGACCTGAAAGTTTATTATGAAAACAGTGATACCGGTGAAAAGACGGAAATAGAGAATGGCTCCACATTCACCATCCCAACTTCCGGAAGCGGAAAGGTCGTGATGGAGGGCTATACGCCGGGAGCCGGAAAAATGACGATATGGGATGTGCTGGACGAGGAAAGCTGGAATAAAGGCGTGGGCGTAGGTACCTATACCGGAGATATAACTGTGACGTCGCCGGATACCGTAGAGGTCGCGTTAAAGGGCTCCAAGTCTCCCTATCTGACCGGTACCTATGATTTTATCCTGTTCCGTTTTAAGCTGCAGGCCGTCGCCTATGAGATAGAGGAGCTCCGGGTGAATATCAATGATGAGACTGTAGCTGACGGAGGCAAATGGACACTGGAAGGCAGCGCGTCCGTAGAACTTGCAATTTCCGGAAAATACCAGGGGACAGAAAAATTTGTCAGCCTTTCCAGAGCGGATTATGAGATCCAGGGCAATGACCGGATGGAGATTTCTGTCTACGACAGCGGTACGTATGTTGAATTTACCGAGCCCGGAGAAGGCGATCTGATAATAACATACGGCGAGGGGAAAACGCACACGATCCATATGGAATCTACATATGTCCCGATAGAAAGCATGAAGCTGGAGCTTCCGAAAACCTTCCCGCTGCACCGGCTGAATTATGCCCTTGGAAATGGCGATAACTATCAGGGACTTCAGCAGAATATACTGAATGCGGCCCTGACCGTCACTCCGGCAAATGCAAGCTATATCCATGACGTACAGTGGAGCAGCAGCGATGAAACAATAGGAGAGTGGTGGAATACTTTTGAGAATGGAATCATCGGCCATAATGCGGGAACGATAACGGTTACCGCATCCGTGCAGGATGGAGAGAATCCCGTTTCCGCAAGTGACGATGTGACTTTTTACTGGGAGCATCCCATTGAAAAACTGGAAGCCGGGGAAGACGAGCTGACGATCCAGGTAGGGGAGCAGGCATCCCTGCCCATCGTTTATACCCCGCAGCAGCCGTCCCAGGCCCTGATCACCTGGACCCAGGAGGGCGACGGAGAAGTAGAAGTGACCCGCGGGGTGAACAGCGAGTACGACTGGTTCTCCAATACCAACTATTATGTGACGGGCGTAAAGGAAGGAACCGTTACCATTACAGGAACCCCGGCTGCGGCTGCCGAGGGTACAAGCCCGTCCGTGACATTTACCATTCATGTGGGAAGCGGCGGAGAGAAACCGGTGCTTCCGGATACCACAGAGCTTGTAAGCACCTGGAAGGCGTCTATTCAGAAATATTATGAAGGTTCCGAACCGTCCTGGACATACGGGATGGAGTGGAACATCATCGCTCTGGAGCGTGCCGGTATCGACATGGGAGTGGATAAAGAGGCTTATCTTGCTTCTGTAAAGGAGGAGCTGGCAGACGAGTACGGTGATCTGACGGCTGACGGAAAGCCCACGGATCTGGAAAGAACAGCTCTGGCTATGTATGCCCTGGGACTCGACCCCAGAAACATTGAGATGGAGGACGGAAGTACGGTAGACCTGATCCAGTGGATACTGGACAGCGAGAGGATCAGCGAAGGCACCAATGAGGCGGCTTACGCATTGCTGGCGGTAGATGCAAATGCAGTAAATATTCCAGAGGGAAGCCGATGGAACCGGGATACGCTGATGGAGGAGCTTTTATCCTTCCAGGCAGATGACGGAAGCTTTGTGCTTTCCAAACCGGTGTCCGGAACAGGCTCCATAGATATGACGGCCATGTCCTTGCAGGCCCTGTCCAGATATACAGACCGGGAGGATGTGCAGGCGGCTGTCGATAAAGCGCTGGACTACCTGAAGCGCAATATTAACATGGGCGACTACGGTACGGTAGAATCCAACGACCAGGTAATCCTGACGCTGCTGATGCTGGGCATCGCCCCCTCGGATGATGACAGTGGATTTACGTCCTGGGGCGCGAATATTTTCACCGCGACAGATGAGTACAGAATCGAAAGCGGCGGTTTCGCCCATACGAAGGGCGGCGCCGTAAATGAAATGGCTACGCAGCAGACCCTTCTGGCCGTAGCGGCCTGGGAGAGATTCGCGGCAGGAGAAAACGATATCTATGATATGACCGACGTTATGGGCGGTGAAGAGCCGGAGGAAGCGCAGGCAGTTATAGATCTGATTGATCAGATCGGAACCGTGACCCTGGAGAACCGGGAGGCTATTGAAGCAGCCCGGAACGCATATGACGCGCTGACAGAGGAGCAGCAGAGCTATGTGACGAATTACAGCGTTCTGACAGCGGCGGAGGCGGAGCTGAAAGCCCTTGAAGAGCAGGCGGCCGATCAGGCGGCGGCGGACGCCGTAACAGAGCAGATCAACAGCCTGCCGGCGGCAGACGCGCTGACACTTGAGGATAAAGCAGCAGTGGAGGCGGCGCGCGAGGCCTATGAAGCGCTGACGGATGCACAGAAACAGTATGTGACAGAAGAGACGGTGACAGCTCTGGAAGAGCTTGAAAACAGAATTCAGGAGCTGGAAGATGCGGAAGAGCCGGAACAGGCGTACGTGACAGTCGCCATAGAAAAATTCACCATCGGCCAGGGTTATCTCGTTGAGCCTGTCCTGGTGGAAATCACAGAAGGCGAATCCACGGCGCAGATCCTTGACAGGGTTTTGGGTGAAAACGGCCTTCGCTATGACAATACAGGAAGCGTAGACAGCAGCTTCTATCTTTCCTGGATTCTGGATGAGGCAGGAAGCCTGACGGCAGAGTTTCCGGAGATTTCCCTGAAGCACGCGGAAGAACAGGGCATTAAAATTACAAATCCCAGAAGAAGAGCCACGCTGGGTGAATTTGACTATACCAATCATCAGTCCGGCTGGATGTATACGCTGAACAATGATATGCCGAATGTGGGCATGAGTGATACGGAGCCGAAAGACGGAGATGTGATCCGGATCCGTTTTACGGCGATGAAAGGGGATCTCTGTTCCGGAAACGGTTACGTGGACGATCCGTTTGTACCGAATGTGAACGGCGACAGTATTACGAAGCTGCTGGCGGAATTTAACGGCAGAGAGGATAAAGAAGAGCTGCTGGAGTACGCAAATGTGCAGAAAGCCTACGAAGGCGCGGTAGCGGCCATCAGCGACATTACCTGCGAACAGACGGCTGTGGATGCGGCGGAGCAGGCCCTGAGGGATGCAATTGCAAATCCCTCCAATCCGGAAGAACCGCAGATACCGGAGGAAGCGCAGGCAGTTATCGATCTGATTGAAGAGATCGGAACCGTGACTCTGGATAGCCGGGAGGCTATTGAAGCAGCCCGGAACGCATATGACGCGCTGACAGAGGAGCAGCAGAGCTATGTGACGAATTACAGCGTTCTGACAGCGGCGGAGGCGGAGCTGAAAGCCCTTGAAGAGCAGGCGGCCGATCAGGCGGCGGCGGACGCCGTAACAGAGCAGATCAACAGCCTGCCGGCGGCAGACGCGCTGACACTTGAGGATAAAGCAGCAGTGGAGGCGGCGCGCGAGGCCTATGAAGCGCTGACGGGAAACCAGAAAGCGCTGGTAACTGAAGAGACTGTACAGAAGCTTGCAAATCTGGAAGCAAAGATTGCTGAGCTGACGGATGATGCAGAGGCAGCTGCAGAGGTGGAGCAGGAAATTGTATCTCTTCCATCTGCAGAAGAGCTTACATTGGAAGATGCTCCGGCTGTAAAAACTGCGAATGCGCATTATGAAGCGCTGACGGATGAACAGAAATCCTTGATTTCTGCAGACATTGTAGAAAAGTTACAGAAGGCCGTGGAACAGATGGCAATACTTGAAGAGCAGGCGGCCGATCAGGCGGCGGCGGACGCCGTGACAGAGCAGATCAACAGCCTGCCGGCGGCAGACACGCTGACGCTTGCGGATAAAGCGGCAGTGGAGGCGGCCCGCGAGGCCTATGAAGCGCTGACGGACGCGCAGAAGCAGTATGTAACTGAAGAAACGATGGCTGTCCTGGAAAAATGCGAGAACAGGATTCAGGAGCTGGAGAGTGCTGAGAATCCGGATGGGCCGGATGTAACGCCGACCCCGACTCCAGATGAAGAGGTGACACTGACATACCAGAATTATCCGATATCTGTGACCGGAAAGGGCCTGAGCGGCTGGGAACTGAGACTGGAAGCCCTGACAGCTTTTGACAGTGATGTAAAGCTGATGCAGAAGGAAATTACCTCGAAGGAAGCCCTGATTCGCCTGTACAGTGCGGCTCTCTATAAGGATGGACAGGAAGTTCAGCCGGAGGGAGAGATCACCCTGAATATCCAGGTGGGCGAAAAATACAACGGAAAGACTTTGAAGGTTCTGCATGTGGCAGATGGCAAAGTAGAAACGCTGACTGGGACAGTAACAGAAGGGGTTCTGAAAGTGACGGTGAGCACGCTGGGCAAGTTCGGCACAGTTGTGGACGCGTCTACAGTAAGCACTGGAGACACAGGAAACGGATCCGGCAGCGGTACAGGTTCTTCCACAGCTGGAGGCGCGGCGGGAACAGGAAGTGTCCAGACCGGTGATGAAACGGATCTGCTGCCGTATGTTTCGGCGCTGATTCTGGCGGTGGGCGCAGGCATTGTCCTCGCAGTGTTCAGCAGAAAAAGAAGCACGGCGGAAAAATAAAAAAACAGAAAAACAGTCAGAAGCCTCTGCCCGGATTCTGTCCGGGCGGGGGCTAAAAGGCTTTTACAGCAGGAGGTTGTAGATATGGCAGAAAACAGAGGACCGGCAGAATGGAGAGATAAGCTATGAAATATAAAGTATGCAGCATGCTGCTGGCGGCTGCCCTGGCTTTTCCCTGTGGCCGGTTTCCGCCAGGGCCGATGCTCTGGAGACCGGCGGGGACTTCCGGGAAGGAATCATTCCGGCCCGCGTATTTCAGAATCTCCGGTCAACGGGAGAAGAGGGTGTCCCAAAAGTCATGAAATGACTTGAGGGGTTGCCCTCTTGCTTTCCGTAAAAAAGTGTAAAAAAATAGAGAACGGTTACCACGCCGTTCTCCATTTCCACCTTATTATGTGATATAATAAGGTATGCCTACATTTAAAGATTATACTATGGATCAATTACAATTACCACTGTCTTTTGAAGATTTCATTCCTGAAAATCATCTTGTGCGGGTCGTAAATACAGTTGTGGAATGTTTGGATTTAAAACCACTCTACGACAGATACAAAGAAGGCGGATGCCCGGCGTATCACCCTAAGATGATGCTGAAAGTTATGATCTATTCATTCTCCCAGAAAACATACTCTTCTCGCCAGATAGCGAAATCTCTTCGGGAAAACATCAACTTTATGTGGATCGCAGGCGGAAACAAACCAGACTTTCGGACGATAAACCGCTTTCGCCTGGATATGAAGGATGTTATAGAAGATGTGTTCTATGAAGTCGTCAAACTTTTGATTGAAAAAAAATACATAAAGTTGCAGAATTACTTTTTGGATGGTACGAAAATAGAAGCCAATGCCAATAAGTATACTTTTGTATGGAATAAAGCGGTAGGCAACTATGACCGCAAACTGGATGAAAAGATAAAGAACCACCTTCGTGAAATAGACCGCATTGTGGCAGAGGAAAATGAGATTTATTTAGAGGATGATTTGGAAGAAACGGGCGTAAACAGCCGCATTACGACAGGGCAGGTGGAAGGTGTTGTGAAAAGCATAGATAAAAAGCTTGCCAAAAATCCTATGGATAAAAAATTAAAGAAAAAAGCGAAGGAATTCAAAAAAGATATCCTTCCAAGAAAACAAAAATATGAAGAGGCCTTTGCTATATTTGAAGGACGCAACAGTTATTCCAAAACAGACCATGATGCCACCTTCATGCGTATGAAAGAGGACGCCATGCTTAACGGGCAGCTAAAACCGGGCTATAACGTACAAATCGGCACTGAAAACAGATATATTGTAGGCTTTACCATCCATCCAAATCCAACGGACACCAAAACCATGATCCCCCACTTAAAACATTTAGAAAAAAGATTAGGGCGATTACCGGAAAACATCGTTGCAGATGCAGGCTATGGCAGCGAAGAGAATTATGAATATCTGGAAGAAAAGAATCTGGGCAGCTATGTGAAATATAACAAGTTTCATTGGGAAAAGAAAAAGAAAAACAGAGAGAATCCGTATCTGACAGATAACTTACCCTATATAGCGGAAACAGATCGCTTTGTCTGCCGCAACGGAAAGCAGTTGTTACATATTGGAAACCGGAAATATGTGACGGAAGCCGGGTATGAAACCAGAAGGGATTATTACCGATGCGAGGATTGTACTGGTTGTCCATATGCAACGGAATGCAAGAACACAGATAAAAATCGTACAATCATGGTATCCCACCGGCTAAATGAACTAAAAAGGAAAGCAAATGCAAACCTTTGCTCCAAAAGAGGACATAAGCTTCGTTCACAAAGAGTTGTGGAAGTGGAACAGGTCTTCGGCAGGATCAAAGGTTGTTGGTCATTCCGACGATTTCATTTACGTGGAGCAGACAAAGTTAAAATTGAATGGGGACTGTTGGCAATTGCCCATAATATCGCAAAAATGGCACTGGAAGGATAAGAAACCAGTGCCATTTTTAATGGAAATCGTTATTTTAAAGAAAGAGAAGAAGGATGCCCCTCTCTATGTCTGACTTTATAAATCATAGTTTTGGGACACCCTCATTCTTAAATTATTTTTTTACCAGTAGGAGTTTTACAAAAACTGGCTGAATTCTACTTTTTCTTTATTTGGTCCTTCGATTGTGAAGAAGCGTACTCCATTTTCCCAGAATGGAAGAAAATGAATCGTATCGGAAGTTGTATTCAGTCCGTTTTCGTTAATATAGTCATAAATTTCTTCGATATTTTTGACATCGATAGCTACGTGGTCAATCGCACCGGATTCTAATTTAGCTGATTTATTTTCATAAGTTTCTATGACAAGAGTTCCTAATTTTAAGAAAGCAACACGTTCATTGGCTTCTTCGTTTACAGTTTCAAATGCAGTTTCAAATCCAAGTTTGTGATAAAAAGCAATTGTTGTTTCAATGTCGTTTGTAGGAATTCCAATGTGCTGGATTCCGGTAGAGTAAGTTGTTAAATCCATGTTTTATTCCTTCTTTCTTATATTGAATAGTTTTGTTTATTTGTCGAATATCCGCTTGACTCGTTTTTCGACTTCGCTTAAATCAGGCATTGCGGGGATTGCCCCTTTCTTCTCAACGCATAAACTTGCTACAGCATTGCCGAATCGTGCAAAGTTGTCCAACTCGTTCAAGGAAAGTTCTTCCTGTCTCTTATACACATCTGACGCTGCCGACGACTCCTTACGTGT
>ENA-OZKH01000953-OZKH01000953.1-human-gut-metagenome-genome-assembly--contig:-NODE-953-length-9425-cov-5.700320_pt1 | contig 9425 bp, 8 predicted proteins | sample MGYA00244180_ERZ653758 | MGnify/ENA primary metagenome ERZ653758 (study PRJEB26926, sample SAMN06165252) | human gut metagenome | biome: ENVO:00009003; feature: ENVO:2100002; material: ENVO:00002003...
CTACACGTAAGGAGTCGTCGGCAGCGTCAGATGTGTATAAGAGACAGTCTTTACTTCGGACTGAGGGGTACGCAACAACTCAGTCATGACTGGCAGGCCTTCGGACAGTGGGAATACACAGTCAGCGCAACAGATGCGTCACGTAACGCAACTCGCCTTGCATTTCTTGGGGTGAGAAACCGGACAATGGGCAGTCTGGATATCGGCAGAAACTGGGGGGTACTGTACGACGTCACATCCCTGACCGATCGTTCGCCCCTGTTCAGGGAAATCTCGTACAACTACGTGGACAACCTGACACGCGGCCGGGCTGAGGATCTGCTGACATATCGCCGGTCATTCGACCTCGTTCATACTCCCGTGCAACTGGCACTTCAGTATCAGTTCCCGGGCCATCAGACGGATCGCCCGGTGACAAAACGTTACGGAAAGGGGCTGGGTGCGTCACTGGAGGCATCTTTCACTTCCCGGTTCAGTGCAATCGTCGCCGCCTCCACTTCTTGCGCAACCCGCGTACAGCAGCGTGATGTGGGCTATCAGAAGCAGATCCGGACACTGGCAGGCGGCCTGCGATATCAGTCACCAAAATGGTATCTGGCGGCCGTATCCAACCGCAGCAATAATGCCATTCACCCGGAACCGGCTGCGAACGCCCATCCCGCATTCAGCGAGGAAGTACTGATGAAGGTGATGCTGACCCCCTCACTACAGCCACATGTGGGGTATACCCGTTTACGTCAAACCGATTCAGGGTATCGCCGGGATGTACTGAACTACGAGGAGGTCGGATTAACCTGGTATCTGGGGAAAAACATGCAGATTTTTATGGATTACAAACTGAATAACCTCAGACACCATCACCGTCAGACTGATGCTGCCGACAAGGGAGAGATAGGCCTCAGCTACCACTGGTAGAAACCGGAGGGACTCAGGAGAAACACGTCGTTCTCAACACCGTAAATTATCTTCAGGCCATGCTGACCATGAATGGTGTGGATGCCTGGCAGCATGGCGCTACTCCTGGGGAAGACGTAGTGCTGGAAGGCTGGTTGTGCCATTACCCCATCGCAAGTTTCAGGCTGAGAAGGGATACGATTTGGTTTATCGTTCAGGTTACCAGGATACATTGAAAATACACATGACCAGACAGTGGTTTTCAGAAGAAATGCGTGTGTTGAAAGGATGAAGGGGATCAGAATATCTGCCTCTGACACGAAACCAGCACGCAGGATACGGGGCTGCAGCTAAGCGCGAAAAGCGCCCTCCCTCACCTGCACAAATTCGTAAAAAACCGTCTACCGGCGGGTTGGCCATGAGATGCAGACATGCCGTTTGCGCGCACCCGGATCACACCGCCGCCGAAAGCAGAGGGGATACGATGGGGAACGTGCCCTGCTGACAGGGCATCTGATGCATCTGATGAACGGTCTTCTGAGGGCAACTCACCCGTCATGCTGACGAGGGTGAGCCCGCTGGATAACGTTACTACTGTATGTCATTTCTCATGCCTTTACCGGGGGGGCTCTTCAGACCGGTGTAACTGCGTGATGAAGTTGTTGCGCTGCAGTAATTCATTCAGCGGCCCGGCGTCACTGACCCTGCCGTTATGCATCACGATGATACGATCCGAATAATTAAAGGTGCTGATACGGTGACTTATACTGATGATGGTCGCCGTCGGAAAGTCAGAGAGGATCGCATTGATGGCATGGGTTTCGGAGATGAGATCCAGAGATGAGGTAATCTCATCCAGCAGAATAACGGCCGGATTGCGCAGGAAAAGACGGGCAAGGGAAAGGCGTTGTCTCTGTCCTCCGGATATATTTGTCCCTTCGTTCGCCAGATTGAGATCGAGTAGCGCTTCCCCCTGAAGATGGCCGATCTGAAGGCCAGATTTCGCCAGCGCGCTAATCATCTCCTCACGTGTGGCTTCGGGATTTGCAATCTGCAGGTTGTAGGCCACGCTGTCCATAAACACATATTCTTCCTGAGAGACATAGGCGATATTTTCATAAAATACCTGCTCGGGTAGTTCCTCATTAGGGCATCCTCCCAGAGTATAGTTACCGATGGTAAGCGGGAGCTGGCGTGCCAGGATTTTAAGAAGCGTGGATTTTCCCGAGCCACTTTTACCGGTAATGGTGATGAATTCACCGGTTCTGAAGTGCAGGTTTACGTCATGCAAGGTACATGATGGGCTTTCCGGATAACGGAAACTGACACCACTCAGCGTGATGTCGCCATTTTGTGGTCTGCGCAGATTTCCGTCACGGTCAACCGGCCCTTCCAGCCATCCCCCTGAAAAGGCGGAGAACGCATGGGCGGATTGTCGGAAATTAATATAGGACTGCCCAAGGTTCTCAAGCGGTGCAGAAAGAATAAGAATATAAGAAGAGACAAGGATAAAGTGCTCAATGGTGACCTGCCCTGTACTGGCCCCGTAGAGCGTATAGAAGAAAGCCGAGCCAAAAAATATTATTTGCAGCAGCGCTGATACGAGTTGCGCATGGAAACTGACCTTCCAGAATGAGCGCTGTGTTCTGGCATCCTCCGTCAGTTGGCCATTGAAACGCTTCATGAATACACCAAAACCATTAAAAACCCGGACAACAGGGATATTTCTGACACTGTCCGAGAGAAGCGTGTAGGTTTTTCTTGAGCTGTCCATCAGGGCCTGTCTGGCGGCCACAATTTTATGGGTGTAGACATAATTGGTAAAAACGAAGGATATGGCAAACATAAAAAACATGCATGCAACAATCACATCATCGGAGGCTAATATTGTCCACAGGGCAATAAATAACTGGATCAGAGGCGGTAGCAGGCCAAACGTCAGTTCACGGATAATAATATATATATCATTGGTTGCCTGATTAAGCTGTTGACTAATCCCTCCGGCGTTGTCTTTTTGAGAACCACTGTAATACAGTTTTTTCAGAAAGAATTCTGAAATGGAAGCAATACATTCGACCCTCAACGCTGACTGCAGATAGGTCGCCCAGAAAGCAATAATTTTCTGAGCTGAAATGGCAAAGACATAGACTGCACCCAGTGTAAAAATAACACGAAAACTGTCTGCTGTGTCACTCATCAGATAGCCAGTCGTCCGGGATATCAGTACAGGGGAGATGATTATCAGTACTGAAGACAGTACCGATAATAAGATAATAAACGTTATTTTCCCGACATGTCGTGTTCCGGTTGCTCTGGATACCGTTTTAAACAAACTCAAAAAATTCATGCCTTGACTCCGCGTCGAAAAAATCAGCTTCCATTTTCTGACTAAATACCATTAATTTGATAAGGGATAAAATTTCTGGAAGAGAACCATTCAGTTCAACATGGGCGTTGTATCTTATTTCTTCAATCATGGCCTCAGGATTATCCAGGATGTACGTGCCGTAACGGACGACAAAAGCGATTAGTTCATCTTCATACTGCCTGATAATTGTGAATATGAGCTGGGAAGATGAACGTTTCGTTTTCTTGATGAATACTGGGTCTTTGAAACGGGTAAGCGCCTCTCGTCTGATCCCAGCACGATCATGCCAGGCACGGATATTATCTTCGTAACGAACGGCAAGACGGCTACGGATAACACTGAGACTGATAAGTGGAGAGAATTTCACAGCCGGCCCGTCAGGAAAAATACTGACAGTACTTTCACTGATCCTGATGAGTTCTTCCAGATATTCATACCATGCAGTGCCCGGGATATGCCCGACAAGTAAAGGATGCACGTGTGTTCTTTTTGCAGGTTCAGTTTTGTAGGCTGAGGCCAGGACAGAATGCAGGGATCGGGATTTCAGCGCTGCGAATCTGAACGCGGTTCGTAATGCCTGAATAGGTTTTCCGACTCGGATAAGGTCACGAATGATCCTAACGGAAGGCGACTGAATGAATACGCTGTCACCACCGTGCCCGTCCAGACAGAACCAGCCGGACATATCTTGTGTAAGTCCATCACTGGCATTTAGCCAGAACGTGTTCACAACCGGGCAGTCTGAAGGATGATTTACCCTGTTCGGTATCTGCCGGTCAGTTGTATAACCAGGCTTGAGCTCTGTGAGAGTAATGTTATATTTTCGGCAAAGTCTGTGCGCATCTGCACGCTCAGCATCGGTTTCAAAGCTGAATGGAAGGCAATGAAAGACAGTAAAAGGTTTATCTGCTGCCAGTAAACAAAAGAAGACAATCGATGAGTCCAGGCCTCCGGAGAGATAGAGGGCAAGCGGGAGATCAGCGGGTAGTTTCTTAACGATTGTAATAATGACATCAAGCGTATTTTTCTTTAACGGTGACAGATTGACGAAAGCTTCCGTATGTATATTTTCCCGATCAATTCGTGTCAGACACCCGGAATACGCTTTACCTGTATTGTGCAATGGTGAAAGGAAAGCGGCCTGAAAACTGTCTCTTATAAACGACCTGATAAAATCACGGGTGATCGTTTTCGTACCAGAGATTCTGGCCACATCCTTAAGTCCGGTACCGATAATGGCTCCGAACGCTGTTTTTCCATAATAGACATCACAGTACCGGTAAAGGCTTTTCATCACCTGGATAACGTCATTTTCAATGACGATAAAACAAAAATAGCCATCTGCTGATTTAAGCTCCTTCTCCAGTACGTCAGGCGCGGTTTCAGACAGTGAAAGCACTTCACCGTTCCCGGTTATCGCCCAGCCACTAAAAATACATAACTTGCCATCATCCTCGCGATATGACCAGCCGGCATCAAGGTATATCAGATACATACCGGTTCTTACAGCCGTAAAGTGTGCCGGAACAGCGACACTTTCGGATAACATGACAGGAACGATCAACATGGTCAGCACTCCAGTATGACGCTCGTTTTCTTTCTCAGGTCGGGATCATCGCTGACCACAGTACTGTCTACCTCCACCCACGCGTGGCTGTAGAAGGGACGTGTTCTGACGCCTATAACAAGAGTTGCGCCTATTTTTCTGGAAATCAGACGTTGTTTCAGAGCGCAGGAATACACAAGACAGGGGTTATCATGGTCAATCAAATCAAAGATACTGTTGAGTGCTGCAATTTCCTTTTTTATTCTGATATCCACTTCTGGTGTTATCTTTGTTGCACAACCGATGGTCTGACTTTCACAAAACTGACGCTTTAACGCTATCAGTCCTCCGTGATTGAGGCCGTGCCTGCAGTACAACATAGCCCTGAGCGCAGATATTCGGGCAAGCGCGGAACTGTGCTTTATTCTCACCTGCGGTTTCATCCAGCGAACTTCCAGAAATGATTCAGGATCATTATGGCTATCCGCCTGAAGATAACGGCAATTTTTCTCACCGTTCAGAAATGCTTCTACATCGGGATTGGGGATCTGAAATGTCAGGAAACTGTCCGCTATATTTTCAAGCACAGTATATTCATCCTTGAGAAGATCAAGAACAACGAGATCCTTATTGAAACAGGTAATCTTCAGCGTGTCGGGAGTAATAAGCATCACATCAGTCCATTGCATATGAGATGATACGGCGGAGCTTCCCCCGCCGGTATTAAATTTACGGCAGATTAACTATAAAAAAGCACAGGACCTGGCAGCCCCGGAGGTCCAAAATATTCAGGAATGCGATCAACTGAGTGACCACGGGTAATTTTACTGGCTTTTACGGGGATACGATTAATGCTTACTGCATTAAGCGCTTTCTCATTTCTCTGGTTTAATACTGCCTTATTTTTCACATCCATCTCCTTGAATACAAATAATTCATAATGGAATGTGCCTGTGTGGCACAACTTTATATAAGTTTACCTTTCAGTATATCTCAATGTATTTGTGTATGATTATTGTAACAATATGTAAATGATAACCATTATCATACTGATTAACATCCTCATTTGCGCAGCAGTACTTCTCATAAGAGGGTCCTCAGGTGCTTTCAATCAGTAATCTGAGCAATCATCTTCACTATCCTGACGTTGACTGCCTCAGCCGGTTACCCACAGAGGCGGAAAAGGTCAACACTTGAGCGTGTTGCTTTGCCCCAGGCAGGACAGCGGGGAGCGGATAAACCGTGAACGTACGAGAAAATCGCTCTTTACCATTCATGATGACTGTCGCACCTACCGGCGGCCAGGGCCATGTCCCGTTCAGAGCAAGACGAGGTTCACCGCAGAATTGTAATCCGGCATTAACCCTGATACTCAATAAAACCTGCTGAAAAACGGTTTACTCAGGTCCAACATAATTGCTGAAAGGTTTAACGAGACAAAACTGATCTCAACATACAATCAGATATGCTCCCGGTCGGTTCACATCGACGGGAGCACTTTTATGATGATACACAGAAGCGTTTTTGCCAGTATCCTGCTGGCATTCTCACTGTTTACTGCGGCGCAGACAGCGCCACTGGGCGACGTCCTGCCTGCCGCTGACGGCCATCCTCATGTTCAGCTCCGGGGTGCTGACACCGCTGAGTTGCCTGATGAAAAAATCCAGCCGCATGTTGCCCCCCCCTCTCACTTAGCAGGGTGAGAAAAACCACCGGCCGCCGCCGGCGGGGGCGTCATCGCGGCAAGCACATCGGGGGCGATGTAGCGTATGAACTCTACCAGCTCGCGGCTTTTGCGGGATTTTGGCCAGCACAACGTCAGGGTCGTTACCGCCCCGGCATCCTCAAGAGAGCAATAACAGACATTTGGCAGCGTGACCGAGCGCTGAGTTTCAGGCACCAGGGTGACCCCGATCCCCATGGATACCATGCCGATAGCCACAGCCACATCCCGGGTAAAATGAATTTTTTGCGGAACAAAGCTGGCCTGCTCACAGGCGTGTAAGGCAGACCAGCCCAGACCCACGCCAGGTGGATCCTGCTGTATCATGAAGATATCCCCGGCCAGCGACGCCAGCGAAATTCTCTCAATGGCAGCCTGTGGATGGCTGTGAGGCACGGCAGCAATCAGTGCCCGGGTAGCAATATTCAGGTAATTCAGGCCAGCATAACGCGGAACCGGTGAGCGGATCAGGCCGGCATCCAGCTCATGATCGAGCAGCAGGGTAAGCTGATCGCTGACATTATGCTCTTCAATGACGATCTCCACATCCGGTTTGGTCCTGCGGTACCCGCTGGTCAGGCACGTGAGCGCCGGATCGAGGATCGCTGACCCCACATACCCCAGCTTAAGCTGACCTCTGAACCCCTCGCGCAGACTGCGCGCCCGCGACATCAGTTTCTCATAGTGACTGACGGAGACCCGGGCGGCCTCTGCCAGACGCCTTCCCGCCTGACTCAGGGTCACATGACGCCGGTCACGAATAAACAACGGCATACCGAGTTGCTCTTCAAGAACCCGGATCTGGCGGCTTAACGCTGGTTGTGTAATGTGCAGTCGCCGTGCGGCGTTGCCGAAATGCAATTCCCCGGCAAGCACGACGAACGCGTGCAGATACCGATAGTCCACACCTTCTCCCCTTACCGTAAGTCCAATAAGGATCCCATATCAAAACAAGGGGAAATGTGATTGGACGGGAATTTCCGATACCCCACACACTGACCAGGTGTTATGGGCGCTTTCTGCCATCACCAGCAGGAAGCCAGAGTCATCTCACCGGAGGCCTGTTTCCGGTTACTGAGAAAGGAGTTTGCTATGTCCCGTCGACCCAGGGTCACCGACCTGCGCAGTGCGCTGGCTTTGCTGAGCCATCTTGATAATGAACTCATTGAAACTGATGAGACCGTCGATCCCAACGCGGAACTTTCAGGTGTCTACCGATATATTGGGGCACACGGTACCGTCATGCGTCCCACCCGCATCGGTCCGGCAATGTTATTCAATAGCATAAAAGGCTATGACGACATGCGAGTGCTGATCGGGCTGCTCGCTTCCCGCAAAAGTGTGGCCCACCTGCTCAACACTACGCCGGATAAACTGGCCTTTTTATTCAAGGATGCCGTGACCCATCCCGTAGCCCCTGTCGTTATTCCGCCCGAAAATGCCGTGTGTCAGGAGGTTGTCCATCTGGCCACCGATCCGGATTTTAGCATTCTCAATATTCTTCCGGCCCCGACAAACACGCCGGAAGATGCGGGACCCTATTTTACGCTGGGGATGTGCTATGCCGCCGATCCGCAGACCGGCGAACACGACATCACGATCCATCGCCTCTGTGTGCAGAGTCGGGATGAAATTTCCATGTACTTCGTTCCGGGGCGCCATCTGGATACGTTTCGTCAGAAGGCAGAGGATGACGGACTGCCTCTGCCCATCTCCATCAGTATCGGGGTGGATCCGGCCATTGAAATTGGTGCCTGCTTTGAGCCGCCCACCACCCCGCTCGGCTATGACGAGTTGTCGGTGGCAGGCAGTCTGCGCCAGCAGCCTGTCGAGCTGGTGGACTGTCTGACCGTGAAGGCGCGCGCCATTGCCAGTGCCGAAGTAGTGATCGAGGGTGAGTTGATCCCGAACTACCGGGTCAGGGAAGATCAGCATACCAACAGCGGGAAGGCCATGCCAGAATTCCCGGGCTACACCGGCAAGGCGCAGCCACTGGTTCCGATTATCAAAGTGAAGGCCATCACCCACCGCCGCCATCCGATCCTGCAGACGTGCATTGGCCCCAGCGATGAGCACACCAACATGGCGGGGATCCCCACCGAAGCCAGTATTCTGCAGCTGGTTGAACGTGCCCTGCCCGGTTTTGTTCTGAACGTGCACTGCCCTTCCCCGGGAACGGGCAAATACCTTGCGGTCATCCAGGTGAAAAAAAATCAGGCCAGTGATGAGGGCCGTCAACGGCAAGCCGCACTGCTGGCCTTCTCGGCCTTTTCCGAGCTCAAGCATGTGATGCTGGTTGACGAGGATGTGGACATTTTCGATCTCAACGATGTGATCTGGGCCATGACCACGCGTTACCAGGGTGATATCAGCACCGTCTTCATTCCGGGTGTTCGCTGTCACCCTCTGGATCCGTCTTCCGACCCGGCCTTCAGCTATTCCGTACGTGACCATGGCATTGCCTGTAAAACCATTTTTGACTGTACGGTTCCCTTCGCGATGAAAGGTGCCTTTCGCCGCAGTGCCTTTATGGAGGTAGATGTCCGGCGTTTTCTGCCCGATGACTATCCGGGATAAGGGGATACACCATGGATAACACCGACGTATTACCTCCCCGACGCATCATCATTGGCATCAGCGGTGCATCCGGGTTTGGCTACGGCGTGGCGGCCCTGCGGGCGCTCAGGGCGCTTCAGGTGGAGAGCCACCTGGTCATCACCCCCGCCGCACAGCTGAACCGCCGTCATGAAACCACCCTGACGGAAGAGGCGGTCGTGGCGCTCGCGGATGTCGCGTATGACGTCAGGGATGTGGGGGCCGCCATTGCCAGCGGTTCATTTCCGGCGGCTGGCATGCTGATCGCCCCCTGCTCCTGTCTCTTATAAACATCTGAC
>ENA-OZKH01000970-OZKH01000970.1-human-gut-metagenome-genome-assembly--contig:-NODE-970-length-9328-cov-4.724361_pt1 | contig 9328 bp, 7 predicted proteins | sample MGYA00244180_ERZ653758 | MGnify/ENA primary metagenome ERZ653758 (study PRJEB26926, sample SAMN06165252) | human gut metagenome | biome: ENVO:00009003; feature: ENVO:2100002; material: ENVO:00002003...
GAGATTCCTCTACGTCTCGTGGGCTCGGAGATGTGTATAAGAGACAGATTCTAATGTTGGTTGTTTGTTTTGGATTAATGTACTTTTTAACGATCAGACCACAGAAGAAAAAAGAAGAAGAATTAAAACAGATGATGGAAACTCTGGAAGTTGGAGACAGCGTGTTGACAACAAGCGGATTTTACGGAGTTGTTGTAGATAAAGTTGATGAAACAACGATCATTGTTGAATTTGGTAACGACAAACATTGCCGTATCCCAATGGAGAAATCAGCAATCCAGGCAATGGAAAAAGCGAATGCATCATCATCTGAAGAATAAGATGAATATTTGATCAAAAGAAAAGAATCTGAGACAGAGAATAGTATCTGTATTTCAGATTCTTTTTTTGTTTCTTAATATTAATTCATCAGATCATCAATCAAATGATCTGGGACAAATAACGGTCCGCGTCCGGTTCCGATTTCGATATCTGGTTTATTCGTTCCATGGAAGTCTGATCCTCCAGTTGCAAGAAGATCATATTCTTTCTGCCATTGGCGAAGTTTTGTGATCTGGCCGATATGATGGGAAGAATGATAAACTTCGATTCCTGCGAGCCCTTCTTCTTTCAGATCATGAATGAGATGTTTGGTATCTTCATTTGAGAATTTATATAAAAATGGATGTGCAAGAACCGGAATTCCGCCAGCATCAAGGATTAATCTTAAGCAATCTTTTGGATCAAAAAATGGTTTTGGAACATAATATTTACACTTTTCACCAAGATATTTGGAAAAAGCCTGATCCATGGAAGAACAAATGCCTTCTGAGATCAAAGTTCTTGCAAAGTGAGCTCGTGTGATCACAGTATGAGGATCACCATTTTGCAGTTTTTCAAGCGTGATCGGATAACCGTCTTTTTGAAAGAGTTCGATCATATCAAGATTTCTCTGAAACCGTTTGTCACGGAGCATGTTGAGAGTATGATTTAACTGCTGATCCTTATAGTTGATTCCGTATCCTAATACATGAATCTCACGATGAAGTGCATCACATGAAATTTCGATTCCAGGAATGAATTTCAGATCATCTGGAAGATCCATAGCAAGAATTTCCGGAATTCCATCGACAGTATCATGATCTGTCAGAGAAAATCCATATAATCCTTTTGCTATCACTTTTTGAACAATCTGTTTTGGCGTAAAAGTTCCATCGGAACAAGTAGAATGTATATGAAGATCGATCATAGGAAAACTCCTTTCGTATTTTTAATGTCAGTTTATCACAAAAAGGTATAGATTCAAAATACCATTCATAGATTAAATAGAAAAAGGAGCAATTGTTATGGACATGGGGAAAAAGGGACTCTATATGATACAAAGTCTGGTATTTGCCTACATTGCCACAGGAATTTTATTGTGTCTTCTTGCATTTATCATCTATCAAAGCAATGCAGGAATGAAGATCGCGAATCTTGGGGTCACACTTACATATATTCTTGCATCTGTTTTTGCTGGCATGCTGATCGGAAGTAAGATCGGAAAAAAGAAGTTTTTATGGGGATTTGCAGCAGGAATGTTATACTTTATGATCTTGACTTTGATCTCGTGGATTTTTCAAAAAAATATCGTTCTGTTTTCCACAGAAAGGATCACAGCATGTTTCTTATGTATTGCAGGAGGAACTTTAGGTGGAATGCTTGCTATTTGAAAATGAATATGATACAATATAGCAAGTTATTTTATGAGAATCAGGAGGACGATAAGATGAAACATATTAAAACTCTGACAAATAAAACATTACAGAACACAGTGAAAAAAGGTGGATGTGGTGAATGCCAGACATCTTGCCAGTCAGCATGTAAAACATCTTGTACAGTAGGTAACCAGACCTGCGAACACAGCAAATAGTCAAATCGAACAAAGACTTTGTGCTTGAGGCGTTCCTTGTGGGCCGCCTCATTTTTTCGATGAAAGAAAATAACAGATAAAGGGAGAAAGAAACAATGGTTCACCAGTATAAAAATAATGGATATAACATGGTCCTTGATGTAGCAAGTGGATCTGTCCATGTGGTTGATGACCTGACATATGAGGTGATTGCTTTATATGAGGATCATACATTAGAAGAGATCATCAAAGAATTATCATCCTGGGATGAGAAAGATGTCAAAGAATCTTATGGAGAAGTTACAGAATTAAAAGATGCAGGTGTATTATTTACAGAAGACTGTTATGAAGAATACATTTGTGGATTCAAAGATAGACCAACAGTTGTAAAGGCACTCTGTCTTCATATTGCACATGATTGTAACCTTGCCTGCCGATACTGTTTCGCAGAAGAAGGAGAATACAAGGGAAGACGTGCATTAATGAGTGCTGAAGTCGGTAAGAAAGCATTAGATTTTCTTGTAGAGAATTCAGGAAACCGTAGAAATCTGGAAGTTGATTTCTTTGGTGGAGAGCCTTTGATGAACTTTGATGTAGTGAAAGAGATCGTTGCATATGGACGTTCTTTGGAAGAAACACATGATAAGAAGTTCCGTTTTACATTGACAACAAATGGTGTATTACTAAACGATGATATCATGGAATTTGCCAATAAAGAGATGGATAACGTTGTATTAAGTGTGGATGGAAGAAAAGAAGTTCACGATTACATGAGACCATTCCGTAATGGAAAAGGAAGCTATGATTTTATTATCGACAAATTCAAGAAATTTGCAGATAGCAGAAACCAGCAGAAATATTATGTAAGAGGAACTTTTACACATCATAATTTAGATTTCTCAAAAGACGTTATGCATTTAGCAGATGCAGGATTCGAACAGATTTCTGTAGAACCTGTTGTGGCACAGGATACAGCAGATTATGCGATCACAGAAGAGGATCTTCCAATTCTGATGGATGAATATGATCTTCTTGCAAAAGAGATGATCAAAAGAGAGAAGGAAGGAAAAGGATTTACCTTCTTCCACTTTATGATCGACTTAACAGGAGGGCCATGTGTTGCAAAACGTTTATCCGGATGTGGTTCAGGAACAGAATATCTTGCAGTGACTCCATGGGGAGATTTATATCCATGCCATCAGTTTGTAGGAGAAGAAGACTTCTTAATGGGTAATGTTTACGAAGGAGTCAAGAAAGATGAGATCGTCAAAGAATTCAAGGCATGTAATGTATACTCCAAAGAAGAATGTAAAAAATGTTTTGCAAGATTCTATTGCAGTGGTGGATGCAGTGCAAACTCTTATAACTTTAACGGTACGATCGATGGAACTTATGAGATCGGATGTAAATTAGAGCGCAAGAGGGTAGAATGTGCATTAATGGTAAAGGCAGCATTGGCATTAGAAGGGGAGACGGAGAATGAAGAAGCGTAATAGCAGTGGCAAGTATATTGCAGGGCTTATTTTACTGATCGCTTTGTGTGTATTTGGAGCATTTATCACAACCAAGGGAATTACAAAGAAGAAGATCGGTCGAGCAAGCAATATCGAACTTGGATTAGACCTTGCAGGTGGAGTTAGTATTACATATGAAGTAGATGGCAAGAATGTATCTGATAGTGATATGAAAGATACTGTATACAAACTTCAGAAGCGTGTAGAAGGGTACAGTACAGAAGCAGAAGTTTATCAGGAAGGAAAAGATCGTATCAATATCGAGATTCCTGGAGTGACAGATGCAAACAAGATTTTAGATGAGCTTGGTAAACCAGGAACACTTTCTTTTGCTGTCCAGAAACAGGTAAAAGTAAAGAAGAATGGAAAAACAACGACTCAGACAACATTAGATACTGTATTGACAGGTCAAAATGTTAAGAAAGCCAAAGCTGTAACTAATCAGAATCAGACAACTGGTAAGAAAGAATATTTAGTTGCACTTGAATTTGATGCTAAGGGAACAAAGGCATTTGCGAAAGCTACAAAAGCCAATATTGGAAAACCAATTTATATTATCTATGATAATCAGGTGATCAGTGCCCCAAATGTACAGGAAGCGATCACAAAAGGAGAATGTACGATCGATGGTATGGAAAGTTATGAAGCAGCAGAGAATTTAGCTTCATCAATTCGAATCGGTTCCTTACCAGTGAAATTAAACGAATTACGCTCTAACGTAGTATCTGCGAAATTAGGAGTGAATGCGATCCAGACAACGGTCAAAGCAGGAGTCATCGGATTTGTACTGGTATGCTTGATCATGATCGCATTTTATGCAGTGCCTGGTGTGATTGCGTGTGTGGCACTTGCGATCTATATGCTGATGATGTTATTAGCACTGAATGGATTTAATGCGACACTGACATTGCCGGGACTTGCAGGTATCATCCTCGGTATCGGTATGGCAGTTGATGCAAACGTTATCATTTATGCCAGAATTCAGGAAGAGATCGGGGCAGGAAAGAGTACAGGAGCAGCGATCAAATCTGGATTCGGAAAGGCAGCATCAGCGATCATCGATGGTAACGTTACAACATTGATCGCAGTATTAGTTTTATGGTTTAAAGGATCAGGAACGGTCAAAGGATTTGCTCAGACACTTGGAATGAGTGTATTGATCTCTATGTTTACAGCACTTGTGATCAGCCGATTCCTTGTATATGCGGCATATCATTTTGGACTTCACGACAAGAAATGGTATGGAAAACCAAGAACGATCAAAACAAGAGATTTTGTCCGTACAGGTAAGAAATACGTTGCAGTTGCAGGTGTGATCATTTTGATCGGACTTGCTGCACTTCCAATGAATCGAAGCAAGATTGGATCAATCTTGAATTATGATCTGGAATTTTCAGGTGGTACAGCATCTACGATCACATTCAAGGATGACCAGAAAGTCAATGATTCTCTGGAAAAACAGGTTGTGAAAGCTTACGAGAAAGTCAGCAAGTCAACCTCTGTTCAGAGTCAGAAAGTAAAAGCAAACAATCAGATGGTTGTAAAAAGTGTAGAATTGAATCTGAGTCAGAGAAAACAGATCGAAAATACATTAAAGAAAGATTATAAAGTAAAATCTGTAACAACAGAGAATATCAGTTCAACGATCAGTAATGAAATGCAAAGAGATGCATTTATTTCCGTTGTGATCTCAGCAATCTGTATGCTGATCTACATTGCGATTCGATTCAAAGACGTGAAGTTTGGATCCAGTGCGATCATCGCATTGATCAATGACGTATTGGTCGTATTTGCAGCATATTCTGTTGGAAGATTATCTGTTGGTGGAACATTTATCGCATGTATGTTAACGATCATTGGATATTCTATCAACTCAACGATCGTTATCTTTGACCGTATCCGTGAGAATCTGAAACTTCAGACGATCCGGACAAGAGATGATATCAAAGCACTTGTGAATCAGAGTATTTCAAGTACATTGGTTCGTACGATCAATACAAGTTTGACAACATTTGTTATGGTGTTAGCGTTATTCATCTGCGGAGTATCCTCCTTAAGAGAATTTGCATTAGCATTGATGGTGGGTGTGATCGGAGGAGCGTTCTCTTCTGTATTTTTAACTGGACCACTTTGGTATATGATGAAGACGCGAATTGGATCAGATGTGATCAAAGAAAATCAGGCAGCCAGTCAAGCACAGCCAGAGAAGATCACAGCAAATCCAAACCGCAAGAAAAAGAAGAAAAAGAAAAGAAAATAAAACATTCAAAAAGAGTATTCAGTAAATACTGGATGCTCTTTTTTATGAAAAATGGAGTAAGATGATGGAACAGTGGTATCTGTATAAGAAAAAGGCTGATTTTAATCAGATTGGAGAAAAATTTAACATAGATCCAGTGATCGCACGGCTGATCCGCAACAGGGATGTGGTTGGGGATGAACAAATACAGCAGTATCTGTATGGAGAACTTTCAGATATTTCAGATCCTTTTTTGATGAAAGGCGTCAAAGAAGGAGTTGAGATTTTGAAGCAAAAGGTACAAGAAGGGAAAACGATCCGTATTATTTCAGATTATGATGTAGATGGAGTTGTCTCAAATTACATTTTGTGGAAAGCGATTCATGATCTTGGTGGAAAGATTGATTTTCAGATTCCAGACCGCATGAAAGATGGCTATGGAATTAATGAAAATATCATTGAAAAAGCAGTGGAAGACCAGATTGATACGATCCTTACCTGTGATAATGGGATTGCAGCAGCAGATGCAGTTGCATATGGCAAAGAACATGGACTGACAATGATCATTACGGATCATCATGATGTGCCATTTGATACCGATGAAGCAGGAGTGAGAAAAGAGGTTCTTCCACCAGCAGATGTAGTGATCAATCCAAAGCAGGAAGCATGCAATTATCCGTATCCGTTACTTTGTGGAGCAGGAGTGGCTTTTCAGTTTATGAGGGCATTTTATCAGGCAATGGAAGAAGATGAAAGCCAATTGGAAGAGTTGTTATCCATGCTTGCGATCGCGACTGTTTGTGATGTGGTAGATCTGACAGGAGAAAACAGAATCTTTGTCAAAGAAGGATTACGCCGAATCAAAGATACACAAAATATCGGGTTGAAAGCATTGCTGAATGTGCATGATCTGATGGATAAACAGATACAGTCTTATGCACTAGGATTTATTGTTGGACCATGTATCAATGCGAGCGGACGTTTGGAATCTGCCGAAAAAGCATTGAATCTATTTCTGGAAGAAGATGAAGAGAAGGCAAAACAGACAGCAGAAGAATTAAAAGAACTGAATGATCTTCGGAAAACCATGACAGAAAATGGTGTAAAAGAGGCACTGGGACAGGCGTTTGAATATGAAGCAAAAGGAGATAAAGTGCTTGTATTATATCTTCCAGAATGTCATGAAAGTATTGCAGGTATCATAGCAGGAAGGATCAAGGACCGCTTAAATCATCCAGCATTTGTCTTAACAGATGCAAAAGAAGGAATCAAAGGTTCTGGACGTTCCATCGAAGGATATTCCATGTTTGAAGAGATGATGAAAGTCAAAGAGGTGTTCACAAAGTTTGGGGGACATCCAATGGCCGCAGGATGTTCTTTGGAAAAAGAAAAATTACAGGAATTCCGCAAAAAGATCAATGAGAACTGTACCCTTGAGAAAAAAGATTTTGCAAAGAAAGTACAGATTGATATTGATATGCCAGTTGATTATATTACCATGGATCTGATCCATCAGTTATCTGTTTTAGAGCCATTTGGAAAAGAAAATAAAAAACCATTATTTGCACACAGAAAGTTAAAAGTGGAACGTGTGAATGTTTTTGGAAAAAATAAAAATGTGATAAAATTAGCATTAAAGAGTAGTCAGGGAACTAGGATTGATGGCATGATTTTTGAGGATGAAGATGAATTTCGAGAGAAAATGGGAACAGCAAAGTATATCACATGTACATATTATCCAGTGATCAATGAGTATCAGGGATATAAAAGTCTTCAGATCAACATTCAAAATTATTTTTTTGTGGAGGAATAGCATGAGTAAGATAAAATTAGTAGCGATGGATCTAGATAATACACTCTTAGACAGCGAGAAACAGATTTCAAAACACACAGAAGAAGTTCTAAAAGAAGCGATCAGAAGGGGTGTTTATATAGTTCCAGCAACAGGACGTATTTTTAAAGCAATTCCAGAATTTTTAAGAGATATTCCAGGCGTTCGATATGCAGTTTGCTGTAACGGGGCAACTGTTTATGATCAGAAAGAAGATAAGATCATATATACAAATCATCTACCAAAAGAAACGGTATTTTCGTTGTTTGATATTTTGGAAAAATATCATTGTACACGTGATATTTATCAGAATGGGCAAGGGTATATGGAACGATGCTATTTTGACCATCTTGCAGAGTATGGTGTATCAGATCATGTATTAAAACTTGTGAGAGATACAAGACTACCGCTGGATGATCTGCGAAAGTACATTGAAGAGCATCCGCTGGGAATTGAGAAGATCAGTGTATTTTTTGATGATATGGAAGAGCGGGAAACTGCAAGACAAGAATTGATTGAGAAAAATATTGCGAGTGTATCAAGTTCTCTGGGAAATAACATTGAAATAAATCAGATTGGATGTGATAAAGGAGATGGACTTTTACATCTGGCAGAGCAAATTGGACTATCTATGGATGAAGTGATGGCATGTGGAGATGCAGGAAATGATACGATGATGATCAAAGCTGTAGGAACCGGTGTTGTTATGGAAAATGGACAACCTGATCTGAAAGAGATCGCAGACTTTGTGACAAAGACAAATAATGAAGATGGTGTTGCATATGCAATTGAAAAATTAGTCTTTGAAGCATAAGATGTGAAAAAAATGTGAACATGGATCATGACTATTCATTTTTATTGACGAGGGTATCCAAAGTGGTATAATAAGTATGTTTAAATAGTTAGGGGGAACAATGAAAGATGAGAAAAACACGTAAAACAGCAGCTGTAGTAGCTCTGTATACGTTTTTGATGCTTGGATCAGTGTCTGTGGTCAGAGCAGATCAGCCAGTCACAAGAGAGCAAATAAGCAGTGAACAGACTGAGACCAAGACAGATTCTTCTGCCCAGACGACAGAAAGTGAAGCAACGACAGAGACAACAACACAGACGACTCAGGCAAAGCCGACAACGGAAGCAACAACGCATACGCATATAACGGCTGCAGCAACACATACAAAGAAACATACAGCAACAACACATACAAAGAAACATACAGCGGTAACGCATACAAAGAAACAAAAGACAAAGTCTGATCAAGATAAGAAGAAAGATAAAAAATCTATCATTCCAAAAGTATATAATGATCATAGTCTTGAGATGAAAGATAAGAAAGAGACGATACAGGGATTTATTTACTTTAATCAGGCAGATGCAGCATGGAATGACAATGGATATCAGATCAAAAGCAGTGGATGCGGACCAAGCGCTATGGCAGTTTGTATCAGTTCGCTGACGAATAAATGGGTAACTCCAGTTGATACAACAGTATGGGCATATAAGAATGGCTATTACAGTAGTGCTGGAGCAAGTCATGAGATGGTCCCAGCACTGGCACAACAGTATAAACTGGAATGTCATGGACTTGGAAGTGATGTCAGCAAGGTTAGAGATGCATTGAAGAAGAAGCATCCAGTAGTAGCACTGATGGGGCCAGGATATTTTACGAAGAAAGGTCATTTTATCGTATTGGTTGCGATCGATGATAATGATCAGGTAACGGTTGCAGATGTTGGAAGCAGACAGCGTACACAGTACAAATATCCACTAAAAGAAGTGATCGCACAGACGAAGTCAGCATCAGCAGGAGGTCCATGCTCTGTCTCTTATACACATCGCCGAGCCCACGAGACGTAGAGGAATCTCGTATGCCG
>ENA-OZKH01000992-OZKH01000992.1-human-gut-metagenome-genome-assembly--contig:-NODE-992-length-9194-cov-4.639786_pt1 | contig 9194 bp, 9 predicted proteins | sample MGYA00244180_ERZ653758 | MGnify/ENA primary metagenome ERZ653758 (study PRJEB26926, sample SAMN06165252) | human gut metagenome | biome: ENVO:00009003; feature: ENVO:2100002; material: ENVO:00002003...
TACACGTAAGGAGTCGTCGGCAGCGTCAGATGTGTATAAGAGACAGCTTCAGTATATCCAGAGGTGGCACACGCAGACCGTTTTCGTAGTTGCTGTAGGAAGAACGGCTGAGATGGATTTTTGAGCAGACATAGGACTGTGTGTAGTTTGCTTTTGCACGGAGAAATTTCAGACGGTTTGCAAGATCGTTTGTGTTCATGAAGAACCTCCCATATAGTATATTTGTTGTTGGTGATGCAGTGAAAAATGCCATTAAGCCATAAAACGGCTCCTGTGCAGACATATCGTGGTTTTGGACGTTTGCCCCTGACATCTTCACAGTTGAGTATAACATAAAAGCCTTGGGTTTGGGGAAAATAACAGAGTTTGAGGAAGAGAAGTGGGAATTGACAGAATGAAATGGAAATATTTGCGTTATGTAATGAAAAACAAAAACAGTAAAAATCCGTGGAAACGGATGATTGTAAGATGGTACACGATGTTCTTAAGGCGAGGATGCCGCAGAGAACGGCGGTATCTGGCAAAAAGGTATATTCGCGTCGCACCGCCAAAATACACGGCAAAAGATATTCTGCAAAAAGCAGGAAAGTAAACAGATTCAGCGGCTTAAATAGCTGTTGTGGTAACGCCCGTCAAATGTGACATCTTCCCCGAACCAGGCGGGCGGACAGAAAGAATTGGCACTTGCTTTGTCCGGGAATTCGACTTCGGCAAGAAGCAGGCCTTTGCAGGGTTCATAAAATACATCCAGTTCGATGGTAAGACCATTCTCCATAGGGATCAGATAACGTCTCTTGGAGATCAGTTTGCCGTCGATTTTTTCTTTCAGATGGGCATAACCTTCTGCACCGAGCGGCAGGTTGTATTCTTCCCGTGCCATCAGGCCGCCGGATTTGTAGGTGAGGATATAGTCGTCGTCCTGACGGCGGATGCGGACGACCGGTTTGCGGCAGAGATAGCCCTGCTCGATCAGAACACTGCGGCAGGATTCAAGATCCGCAGGAAGATTTTTTTCATCGATCAGATATTTTCGTTCAATTTCCATAAATCAGTACCTCCTGAAAAAAGAATATCGCAGAAAACAAAAAAGTGCAAGTACAAGTAGATTGGGACTGGAAAGAAGCGTCTGTTTTTGGTAGAATGTCAGATAGATCAACAGGAAATAACAGGGTATGCAGATACCGGAACGGAGGATAAAATGAGTAGAGTTGGGATTTTTCTTGCAGATGGATTTGAAGAGATCGAAGGGCTGACGGTGGTTGACATCTTAAGAAGAGCCGGGATCGATATTTCCATGATCAGCATCAATGGGAAAAAGAAAGTGACGGGAGCACATGGGATCGCTTTAGATACGGACGAAGATATCGTACAGTGCGATCCGGATAAACTGGATATGCTGGTGCTGCCGGGCGGTATGCCGGGCACGACGAATCTTGCGGCATGTGAAAAGCTGACGGAGGCACTGAAAAAGGCAGACCAGGAAAAACGCGGGATCGCGGCGATCTGTGCGGCACCGAGCGTGCTTGGTGACCTCGGATTTCTGAAAGGGAAAAAAGCCGTCTGCTATCCGGGATTTGAAAGCCGTCTGACCGGAGCCGAAGTGCTTGCAGTTCCGGTCGTAACAGACGGGCACATTACCACGAGCCGCGGCATGGGAACGGCGATCGCATTTGCACTGGAACTGACGAAAAGACTGAAGGATGAAGAGACGGCGAAGCAGGTTGGCCGTTCGATCCTTTATAACGTATGATATGGGCGATACGTGATCTTAAGAAAAAAGCACGGAAACTTCTGAAAAACTGTTACTGGCCGGCGGTTGCAGTCTGTCTTCTGACGACGATGCTGACCGGATGGATTGGCAGTGCGGGCATCGGTATCGGCAGGATCCAGGCAGAAAATGCATCCGGGCTTGAGATGTCAGAGCAGCGGATGCGAGAACTGAAAGATGATCTGAAAGACCGCAATCCGATCGCAGAATATAAGATCAGCATTGTACAGAAACAGCTGAATCTACTGGTCTTTGTCTTTGCGGTCACAGCATCGATCGTGATCGTGGTGCTTGGTCTGCTGGTCATCTTCTGTATCGGTAATCCGGTGAAGGTCAGTTCCAAACGTTTTTTTATGTGCAACCGGAAAAGGACAGCCAACATCGGCATGATTCTGTATGTGTTTCGGAATCACTATACGATGCATGTGACAGCGGCGATGTTTTACCGTACAGTCAGTATCATAGGGCATGGTTTGTTGCTTGTCGTACCGGGCATTATAAAGCATTATGAGTACAGCCTGATTCCGTATATTCTTGCGGAAAATCCGACCATGCAGTATAAAAGGGCGGCACAGCTCAGCACAAAAATGTCAGAAGGGCAGAAGATGGCGATGCTGAAAATGGATCTGTCCTTTCTTTTCTGGGAGATCGCGGGGATTTTTTCACTGGGTCTGGTTTCGGTGTTTTACACCATGCCGTACCGGGAGTTTGCAAAGGCCGGGCTTTATGAAGTGCTGCGGCAGAATGCCCTTGCGGACGGGGTTTGTGACAGCACGGAACTTCCTGGTTTTGAGACGGATCTGGGCGTATAAGTGCCGGATTTATGAAATTTTTAGAAAAAAGTTATGGTTTTGTTGAAAAAAACAGTGGCATTTTGAAAGGTGCTGTGTTATACTTCTAGAATGACTGCAAGTATGTAAAGAAATCTACAGACCGCTGATGCGGCGTAGGGTTATGGGCAAGATGATAACGGATTGCACATATCCGCTTGACTTATAGAATTAAGGAGGACATAGGAAATCATGAGTTTACAGGTGGAAAAGTTAGAGAAGAACATGGCGAAGCTGACAATCGAGGCTTCCGCAGAAGAGTTTGAGGCTGCTGTTGAGAAAGCATATCAGAAAGCAAAGAAAAGTATCTCTCTTCCAGGATTCCGCAAGGGCAAAGCACCGCGAAGAATGATCGAGAAAATGTATGGTACAGGTGTTTTCTATGAAGATGCAGCAAACGAGCTGATCCCGGATGCATACAGCAAAGCACTGAGCGAGTGTGAGGAGCAGATCGTATCTCAGCCGAAGATTGATGTGGTTCAGATCGAGTCCGGCAAACCATTTATTTTTACTGCTGAAGTAGCTCTGAAACCTGAAGTAACTCTGGGTGAGTATAAAGGAGTAGAAGTTGAAAAAGCACCGGTTGAAGTAACGGATGCTGAGATCGACGCAGAAGTTGACAAACAGAGAGAGCAGAATGCAAGAACCATCGATATCGATGATAGAGCAGTTGAAAAGGGCGATATGATCAAATTAGATTTTGACGGTTCTGTTGACGGCGTTCCGTTCGACGGTGGCAAAGCAGAAAACTATGATCTGACTGTTGGTTCCGGAAGCTTTATCCCGGGATTTGAAGATCAGCTGGTAGGTGTCAAGATCGGTGAAGAGGTAGACGTTAAGGTTACTTTCCCGGAAGATTACCATGCAAAAGATCTGGCAGGAAAAGATGCAGTTTTCAAATGCAAAGTAAATGAAATCCACGTAAAAGAAGTTCCGGAAGCAGATGATGATTTCGCACAGGATATTTCTGAATTTGATACACTGGCTGAGTACAAAGAAGACATCAAGAAAAATCTGATGGAGCAGAAAGAAAAAGAAGCAAAAGCTGCAAAAGAGGCAGCTGTTGTTGCTAAAGTCGTTGAAAATGCAACCATGGAAATTCCGGATGCAATGGTAGATACACAGGTTCGCAACATGGCAGACGATTTCGCAAGAAGAATCCAGTCACAGGGACTGACCGTTGACCAGTACTTCCAGTTTACAGGCATGACAGCAGAAAAACTGTTCGAGCAGATGAGACCGGATGCACTGAAGAGAATCCAGAACAGCCTGGTTCTTGAAGCAGTAGCAAAAGCAGAGAATATCGAAATTTCTGATGAAAGAGTAGAAGAAGAACTGCAGAAGATGGCAGACGCTTACAAGATGGAGCTGGACAAAGTGAAATCTCTGATGGACGATGCAGCGATTGATCAGATGAAAGATGACCTGGCAATCCAGGCAGCAGTAGATCTGGTAAGAGATGCAGCAAAAGAAGTAGAAGCAAAAGAAGAAGAGAAAAGCGAAGAAGCATAAGCCGATTGACAGACAATGATGGCAAGTGGAAGGAGTGTTGACATGAGTTTAGTACCTTATGTCCTGGAACAGACCAGCCGCGGTGAGAGAACTTACGACATTTATTCAAGACTTCTGAAAGACCGTATCATCTTTCTTGGAGAAGAAGTAAATGATGTAAGTGCCAATCTGATCGTTGCACAGCTTTTATTCCTGGAATCTGAAGATCCGGGAAAGGATATTCATCTGTATATTAACAGCCCGGGCGGTTCCGTGAGTGCAGGATGGGCAATTTATGATACCATGCATTATGTGAAATGTGATGTTTCCACAATCTGCATGGGCATGGCAGCAAGTATGGGTGCATTCTTACTGGCAGGCGGTGCAAAAGGCAAACGTTTTGCACTTCCAAACGCAGAAATTATGATCCATCAGCCATCTGGCGGAGCGCAGGGACAGGCATCTGATATCAAGATCGTAGCAGATAAGATCATTGATACCAGAAGAAAGCTGAATGAGCATCTGGCAGCAAATACTGGTCAGCCGCTCAGCGTGATTGAGGTAGACACAGAAAGAGATCATTACATGAGTGCCGAAGAGGCAAAGGCATATGGCCTGATCGACGATGTGATCAGCAATCACTAGATACAAAGGAAGGGGTGTTGCCATTATGCAACGCCCCTTTTTCGATTGAAATAGAATGATGTTGATATTGTTATTTGGAGGTTTGAAATGGCAGGAAAAATAGGAGAACAGAAAGTAAGATGTTCCTTTTGCAATAAATCAGAAGATCAGGTGCGCAAGCTGATCGCAGGACCGGATGGGGTTTATATTTGTGATGAATGTATCGAAATCTGTGACGAAATCTTGGAAGAAGAATTAGAAGATGAATTTAACATGACGGTGGATGAGGAGATCAATCTTCTGAAACCGGAGGAGATTAAGGCATTCCTGGATGATTATGTGATCGGACAGGATGAGGCCAAAAAAGCACTTTCTGTTGCTGTTTACAATCATTACAAGAGAATCCTTGCAGGAAAAGATCTGGATGTAGAACTGCAGAAAAGTAATATCCTGATGCTTGGTCCGACCGGTTCCGGTAAGACACTTCTTGCACAGACACTGGCAAGACTGCTGAATGTTCCTTTTGCCATCGCAGATGCCACTACTCTCACAGAGGCAGGTTATGTTGGCGAGGATGTTGAGAACATTCTTCTGAAGATCATTCAGGCAGCAGATTACGATATTGAACGTGCGCAGTACGGAATCATCTATATTGATGAGATCGACAAGATCACAAGAAAATCGGAGAATGCATCGATCACCCGAGATGTGTCCGGTGAAGGTGTGCAACAGGCACTGCTGAAAATCCTGGAGGGTACGGTTGCTTCTGTTCCGCCTCAGGGAGGAAGAAAGCATCCGCATCAGGAACTGCTTCAGATCGATACCACAAACATCCTCTTTATCTGCGGCGGAGCATTTGAAGGACTGGAAAAGATCATCGAGAACCGTACCGACACCAAGGCGATCGGCTTTAATTCGGCACTTCAGGAGAAAAAGACGGAGGATGTCGGAGCTGTACTCAAACAAGTACTTCCGCAGGATTTCATTAAATTCGGTATGATTCCGGAGTTGATGGGTCGTGTGCCGGTCATCGTTTCTCTGAATCCGCTGGATCGTGACACCCTGATCCGTATTTTGCAGGAGCCGAAGAATTCCATCGTAAAACAGTACAAAAAACTGTTTGAGCTGGATGGCGTGGATCTGGAGTTTGATGATGGTGCAATCGAGGCTATTGCAGACAAGACACTGGAGAGAAAGACAGGTGCCAGAGGTCTGCGTGCGATCATGGAACAGGCTATGATGGATCTGATGTACCGCATACCGTCCGATGATACGATCGCTTCCTGCGGTGTGACAAAAGAAGTGATCGAAGGCACAGGAGAACCAATCCTCACACATAAAGAAAAAACAGCCGCAAAACCACGCGGCAGACGCTTTAAAAATGGAGTTGAAGAAACAGCATAATGAGTGAAGAAATAACACGTATGCCGGCAGTTGCACTGCGAGGGATGACGATCCTGCCATCGATGATCGTGCATTTTGATGTAAGCCGGGATAAATCGATAAAGGCGATCGAACAGGCGATGACAGCGGACCAGAAACTGTTTGTGGTGACACAGAGAGATCCGGAAGCTTCAGATCCGGGGATCGATGATCTGTATCACATCGGTACCGTTGTGGAGATCAAACAGCTTGTGAAATTACCGAAAAATATTATACGCGTACTGGTAGAAGGCCTGGAGCGTGCGGAATTGCTGGAAATGGAAGTATCTGCCGGATATCTGGACGCCAAAGTTGCAACGTTCCCGGATGTCAAAGATCAGGATTATCCGGGAAAAGGCGATGAAGTCGGACAGCAGGCGATGATCCGCAATCTGAAAGAACTGTTTCAGAAGTATGCACAGGCAAACGGCAAGATCAGCCAGGAGCTGGTGCGTCAGATCATGGAGATCGAAGATCTGGAGCATCTGACAGATCAGATCGCGATCCATATTCCACTGTACTATGAAGAAAAACAGAGGATTCTGGAAGCTGTTTTTCTGTATGACCGCTATGAAGAGCTCTGTGTGATTCTTGCAAACGAAGAGAATATCATGCGGATCAAAGTGCAGCTTCAGGAAAAGGTAAAGGCACGTATCGACAAAAATCAGAAAGAATATATTTTAAGAGAACAGCTGAGATTAATAAGAGAAGAACTGGGCGATGACACAACGCTGGATGATGCACAGCATTTTCTGGAAGAAACGGAAAAGCTGACGGCAGGCGAAGAAGTCAAAGAGAAGATACGAAAAGAGATCAAACGCTTTTCTAATTCGGCAGGCAATACTTCTGAAGCAGGAGTGATCCGTGGCTATATCGAGACACTGCTGGAAATGCCGTGGGATAAAATGTCTGAGGATAACGAAGATATTTCCGCAGCGAGAAAGCAGCTGGATCAGGATCACTACGGACTTGAGAAAGTAAAAGAGCGTGTGTTAGAATTTCTGGCAGTCCGGACGCTGACCAGGAAAGGGGACAGTCCGATCCTCTGTCTGGTTGGCCCGCCGGGAACCGGTAAGACTTCCATTGCAAAATCCATTGCGGAAGCACTGAACAAACAATATGTCCGCATCTGTCTTGGCGGTGTGCGGGATGAAGCTGAGATCCGCGGCCACAGAAGAACATACGTCGGAGCGATGCCCGGGCGTATTGCGAACGGACTGAAAATGGCAGGCGTCAAAAATCCGCTGATGCTGCTGGATGAAGTAGACAAGGTGAGCAGCGATTACAAAGGCGATACTTCATCTGCTCTGCTGGAAGTCCTTGATCCGGAGCAGAATGTCAGATTCCGCGATCATTATATTGAGATCCCGGTGGATCTTTCAGAAGTTTTGTTTATCGCAACGGCAAACGATGTGCAGGGGATCCCGCGTCCGCTTCTTGACCGTATGGAACTGATCGAGATCTCCAGCTATACGGAGAATGAGAAACTGCATATCGCAAAGGAACATCTTTTGAAAAAGCAGATTCGAAAACATGGATTGGAAAATTATACCTTTACCGTTTCGGACGGTGCTCTGAAAAAGATGATCACATCTTATACAAGAGAGGCTGGAGTGCGGGGACTGGAGCGTCGCATCGGCGAGATCTGCAGGAAAGCGGCAAAAGAGATCCTCGAAGAGAAAAAAACGGCAGTCCGCATCACAGAGAGCAACCTGAGTCGTTATCTCGGAAAAGAACGTTACCACGTAGAAAAAGCCAATGAAAAAGATGAGGTTGGCATCGTACGCGGTCTGGCATGGACCAGTGTCGGCGGTGTAACCTTGCAGGTGGAAGTAAACTGCATGCCGGGCAAAGGTGATTTCAAGCTAACTGGTCAGATCGGGGATGTGATGAAAGAGTCCGCACAGACAGCAATCAGCTACATCCGATCTGTCGGGGATAAGTGGAACATCGACCGGGGGTTCTTCCGGGAACACGATATACATATCCACATTCCGGAGGGGGCGGTTCCAAAAGACGGACCTTCCGCAGGTATTACGATGGCAACAGCGATCCTGTCGGCGATCACGGAGATCCCGGTCCGTGCAGATGTTGCCATGACAGGTGAGATCACATTGCGGGGCAGAGTGCTGCCAATCGGCGGACTCAAAGAAAAGCTGCTGGCAGCGAAAAATGCAGGTATGCACAGGGTGCTTGTGCCGGAGAAAAACCGTGTGGATGTGCAGGAGATATCCGGCGAAATCAAAAAAGGACTGGATATCCGTTTTATGGAAAATATGGATGAAGTGCTGGAACTGGCACTTTGCAGCCAGAAATAGAACAAAAGGAAAACAGGAGGAAACGAGATGATCGTAAAGAATGCAGAACTGGAAACTGTCTGTGGCATTACCAGCAAATTGCCGGAAAACGGGCAAATAGAAGTGGCATTTGCAGGAAAGTCAAATGTAGGGAAATCTTCTCTGATCAATGGGCTGATGAACCGAAAGTCTCTTGCACGTACCAGCTCGGCACCGGGAAAGACGCAGACCATCAATTTCTATGCCGTGACCGGACGCAGAGAGACAAAAAAAGAAGCACAGGGCATGGTGTCTGCGGATGAGAAGGTTTATCTCGTGGACCTTCCGGGCTATGGTTATGCCAAAGTTTCGCAGAACGAAAAGCAGAAATGGGGCAAGATGATCGAAGATTATCTGCATAAATCCTCACAGTTAAAAGCAGTCTTTCTGCTGATCGATATCCGCCATGATCCGTCCGCAAACGATAAGCAGATGTATGACTGGGTTCTGCATAATGGATTCTCACCGATCATTATCGCTACCAAGTTAGATAAGATCAAGAGAAGCCAGGTGCAGAAACAGGTCAAAGCCATCAAACAGGGATTGCAGGTAGAAAAAGGGACACTGGTGATTCCGTTTTCCGCAGAAACAAAGCAGGGAAGAGAAGAAATCTGGAGTGTGATCGAAGGATTTCTGGATGCGGAATAAAATTTTACCGTTGGTTTCCTGGCAGGTGTAAGGAATGGAAATGCCGGGTTTTTAAAATACTGTTTGCAAATGAAC
>ENA-OZKH01000993-OZKH01000993.1-human-gut-metagenome-genome-assembly--contig:-NODE-993-length-9186-cov-7.845800_pt1 | contig 9186 bp, 9 predicted proteins | sample MGYA00244180_ERZ653758 | MGnify/ENA primary metagenome ERZ653758 (study PRJEB26926, sample SAMN06165252) | human gut metagenome | biome: ENVO:00009003; feature: ENVO:2100002; material: ENVO:00002003...
ACGAGATTCCTCTACGTCTCGTGGGCTCGGAGATGTGTATAAGAGACAGTATGAGCGCAGGGCGCTTTGTGAGTGCGGGATTCACTTAGTACAAGGAGTAAAAATCGGAGAAGACTTTGCATCTGCGACAGCAATTCTGGCTGCAATTGGGGAAGAATATACCCTTGGTGAGTGCTTATATCATTATGTAAGGCGGCCCGGAAGTACATTGCAGAGTCCGCCTAAGGATTCAGCGCTTGACATCGTGAGAGCATTTGATACAGCACTACAGCAACTGACTGAACCCATACAAACAGAATACCACGACGAGCTAGAGTGGCTGGCAATTTTGCATATATTGGTTTATAACTCTATCCGTATTCTGGAAAGCTTTGATGGAAATAAAGAGGCGCTCCGAAAAACACGTGAATGGGTTGAAGAAAAATACCCGAATTGGCGAAGAAATCACTATTTGAGAACAGAAACTATCGTAAAAAGCATCTCGTTCCAATTAATAAAGAACGATCATATTTCTCTGTGGACGATACTTCGCAAAGTGAAGAGAAGCATCAGAATATTCATCAAACAATAATAACTAAACCATGAATGAACGAAAAAAAGGTGCAATATTATCCTATATACAGGTGTTCCTGAGCGTAGTTGTCAGTATGATCTACGTCCCAGTTCTCCTGCACTTTCTCGGACAAAGTGAATACGGATTGTATCAGATCGTCGGCTCATTCTTTTCGTATGTCACTGTTTTCGAGTCCTGTGTGTCGGCCGGTATTCTAAGGAACTACTGCAACGCCTTGGGGCGCAGCGACCATGAAGAAGCCGCTGTGACCCTGTCGATGGCAAGAAGCATCTATCGGTTTCTGGCAATCATTCTGGATCTGGTCGGAGTTTCCGTGGTGTTTGCCTTCCGGAGCTTCTACGCAGGTTCATTCAGTACCTCAGAGCTGAACGAAAGCATTGCTATTCTGATCCTTCTGTTCGTAAATATGACTTTCACCTTGCAGGGTTCGGTTTATCTGACTGTGCTTACCGGGCATGAGAAGTACACCTTTTTGCGTATATTATCCATCCTGATGCAGGTCATCCAACCGCTTCTGGTCATTTTGTGCGTCAGCCGGATCCCATATGCAATCACAGTCTCGGTGGTGATCGTCCTTCTGAACCTCCTGACCATTGGAATTCGGTATGGCTATGTGACCCAAAAACTAAAAATACGGATCACAAAACAGCCCAAAGATTCCCGGATCGTGAAAAATATCCTTGGGCTTTCTGCTGCCATCCTGCTTGGAAGCATTGCGGATCAGATCTTCTGGAAAACAGATCAGGTCATTCTGGGACGAATGTTCAACACCGCAGTCGTTGCCGTTTATTCTGTCGGCGCTCAAATTTACATGATGTATATGCAGTTCGGCACACAGGTCTCCGGTGTTTTTTATCCAAAACTCAGCGCCTTGTATCAAGAAGAAAACGGTCTGCAGAAAGTATCGGATTTGTTCATCCGGATAGGACGGATCACCTTCTACATCATCCTTCTGGTTTTATCCGGCTTCATCGTTTTCGGGCGTGAATTTCTGCTGCTGTGGGTCGGAGAAGGCTACGAAGAAGCCTATTGGGTTGCAATCATCGTCATGCTTCCATTTTCCATCGATCTGGCGCAGAATCTCGGACTTTGCATTCTGCAGATCAAGGGGCAGTACGGTTTCCGTGCAAAGATCTATTTTCTGAGCGCTGTCCTGAACATCCTGACGACCATTCTTTTCACAAAATGGATCGGGATCATCGGTGCTGCACTTTCTACCGGCATTTCGATGTTCCTGACCAGCGGCCTGATCATGAACTGGTACTTTCAAAAACGAGCCGGTCTCGACATCCGGAAATTCTGGAAGGAGACTCTGCCCATTATCATCGCCACACTTTTGCTGACCACTGGGGCGCTCCTGCTCAAGCATTTTCTGGTATCCGAGCGCACAGGTTCCTTCCTGACGTTCGGGTTGGAAGTTATTCTTTACACCACACTCTACGGCATCGTCATGCTTAAAATCGTGGCAGACCGTTCCGAAAAGGAACAATTTCTTCAAATTGTCACAAGCTTGACCCTCACTCTAAAACGAAAATAAGTGCCCACCTAACGAAACCACATGCTTTTTACCATTGGGGGTTGTAATGCCGGGTGGCATTCGATTCGAACATCTGCCGGATATAGCGATTTTGACCCACCCGGAGCGTCTCAAGCAGATGCAGCCTTGGAGAAATCTCGTCTGGGAAAACTTTGCGTGACAAACAAAACGAGGCATCCGATTTCAACATCGAGTGCCTTTTTCTTTGTTGCAACGTGTTTTCTCCGAACAGCCACCATATTTTGCCCCGGACTGGGGAGAACAGACAACCCTTCCGTTCAGCCAGAATAACCCCCGGCTCCAGATTTTTAACTACCCCCACCCCCCACTTCTGACTGCCTCTGACTTCTGCCAAACAAAAAGCCAGCATATCATACGCAAATCGTACAATATACTGGCTATTCCGGTTATTCTCTTATCCGGCTTTCTGCGTGAGCCACTTTTCCACTGTCTCCATGCTGAAGCCAATCGCTCTTGCAATCTGCTCTATCGTCAGACCCTGCTCATAGAGGTTCTTCGCCGTCATCTGAGCCTGTTCTTCCCGACCCTCTGCATGACATTCTGCGCGGCCCTCTGCATAGCTTTCATCTCTCAGGTCTTCCATCACTTTACACATTTCGCTCACTCCCTTCGGATTTTCCTTCAGATACCGGGGCTTTTCGGCAAGGATCTCAAAATTCATATCATCGGCACTGGTGCAGTTGAAGTCGTGCATCAGCTTGCCAATGTCAGAGTCATCCCGATATTCACCGTTTACATACAGGACTAAACCGGAATGTCCTACTCCATCCGCAGATGCCGCCACACCGCAGGACGACATTACATGATATTCAAAATAAGATGTTCCGATACTTTTCTGCTTCTGTGCGGATAATCTGCAAATCATCTTCATATCCCATGACTTTGCAAATGTAAAAAGCTTCCCGATAGCGTTCGACACTCTCCTCCTTTTTTCCAAGAAAGAAGTCGCATTCAGCTTCGATTTCCAAACACGAGTGAAGCACCTGATAATGTCCATATTTTATACATGCTTCTTTTCCGTATCTTGCCACCTTTGCGCCTTCCTCATACTTTTGCGACAAATCCAACGATCTGGCAAAATTATACAAAACCAAGGGAAGCATCCTGTTTGAAGTAACCGTTTCCGGAAGATGCTTTCTTATATATTGAAGCAGTCGATAGAAAATATCGGCTGCTTTTTCATTGTCACCGCTCAAAGAATACGCATTTCCAATTTGATTGACCAGTTTCATTTCATCCAATGTAAAGAGAAAGTCTTCAATTTTGTCCAGTTGAAAATCCGGTATGGTCATCCGAATGGCTTGCAACAACATTTGAATCCGTTCGTCATTTGAATATCTTTTATCCAATCCTCCCAAAAGGACTTTCGATCGAAGAATAAACTGTTGTGTGATTTGATCATCCGGCTTTGCAATTTTCTCAAGCCGACTTATTTTGTCAAAGCCCTCCTCAACGCACTTTAGCGCATTACAGGAAACAATTTCCTTCTTGAGTGCTTCTATTTCCAGTTCTTCCGGTGTTACCAACGCATAATATCGGTCATCCGGCAGACCAAGGCGCTGCAGAATCGCATTGATTCGATTTCGGCTGGGGGTCTGTTTTCCGTTTTCAAATCTGGACAATGTAACGGATTCACAAATGCCTGCACAGACCTGCTCCTGTGTCAACCCGAGATCCAAACGCCGCTGGCGGATATACTCCCCCAATTTGTAATTCTGCATTTAGCAGCTCCCTCCAAACTTTAGTATTGCCATAATTGTAATATACTAGATTTTGTACATGTGTGCAAGCGTCTCTTATGAAAACCTGTCGTCCCATGTAATTTTTTATTACACCAGACGATATGGTCAATTGAAATCTTTTGTGATAAAATACAGAAACAGCAGATGAAATGCATTCTAAGCTCTTTGACATACGCATGGAGGAAACAATGATACACTATCTGAAAAAGCAATGGAGGCTCAGTACCCTCACCTGCTTGTTTGCCATCATCGCCTATGGTGCTCAGGCTCTGATTCAGCTTGCCTTGATGAAGATTTTTGATGCCGTGGTATTGCTGGATCTGCGGAGTACTATCTTTTGGACGGCAGTTGATCTGACCTGCTGGGGAGGCTATTTTCTTTTTACTGCTTTACAGGAGCATTGTCAGGCCAAAACAATTCGCGCTTTGAACAATACGGTGCGAGATGGGCTGTATCACTCCTTCCTGCGCAAGAGCCATACCGATTTTCATCAGTCCGACACCGGAGAATATCTCGCCCGGCTGACCAATGATATGAAGCAATTAGAACAGCTTACGTGGATTCCCTTCTTCGGCTGTGTAGGCAGAATTGCGCAGATCGTGTTCAGCATTTTGGGACTTGCCTTTTTGCATTGGTCGCTGGTTGTTTTTTCCGTGATCACAGCAGTAGATGTCGAAATGTAATCGTTCGGTCATCAAAAGATATATCCTGCATCTGCATTTCACAGACTGTTGCTTCTCGCGCTGCTGTTCCCAAAATAAAGTTGATGATAGCCCAACTGCGCCAGATAACAAAGCTGTCCTCACGTTTCGGCGGCTGAATCAGCGCACAAAGTTCTTCCTGCGTGTAAACGTCCTTGATGGTTTCTTGTGCCTTTACCATCTTGATTTTGAACGGTGCTATTTCGTCCTGCTCCATGCACCAGTAAAGGAACACTTTCACCGAACGGATATAATGGTTGACGCTGTTTGCGGTCATTCCGCTATCCGTCAAGTGGATAACATACCGTTTGAATCCTGCTTCATTCACGGCTAACTGCTCATCTGACAGGAACTTCAAAAACCGTGTAATATCATACCGATAGCCGTTCAACGTGGCTTCTGCCGTGCCAGAATACTTCTTATCGTCCAAAAAATCTTGCTTTAGATTATCAAACCGGACTGCATTCTTCTGAATCTTCTTCATTTTTGTACCTCTGACCTCTAAAATTTTTGAAAAAATCATAGGTACAAGCTCCAAAAGCCCACATAAAACAAAAAAGACGATAAACCGTTTGATTCAACGATTTATCGTCCTTTTGGTGCGCTCGAGGGAACTCGAATCCCTGGCCCTCTGATTAAAAGAATCCAAGGTGCATCATTCGTCAAATTTCAAAAGTTCGAAGAAACGCTATTTTTATCGTATCATCGCAAAATGCGCCTTTGCACACACCGCATTGTTTGCATACAGCGTAATGCTTTGCAACTGTTATCCAGCTATTCAGGTGTGCAAAAAGTGTGCAAAAATGTGCAGACGGGCAAAACAAAGCCCAATGGACAAATCAACCACCGGTTTTATGGCAGGGTTTAGGACATCCGAACAGACACCGTTTGATATAGAAATGAGGTTCACCATGAACAAACTGCTTTCCTGCCGCCTCAATATGGACACCAACCGGGTGGAAGCCCGGTTCGAGGATGGCACCACGCTTGCCATCGACTGCATCGCCGTGGAGGACGAGTATGGCAACACCCCGGCACAGCGGGCAGAGCTGGACTGGCTGCTCTACAATAAGCCCTTGGAGTATGCACAGCTTGTGCTGGGTGGTGAGATAGAGCATCATCTTTCCCTTGGCTGCGAGCATGGCAGACTGGAAGATTAAGCCCCCCATAAAGAACACGATGCCCACCGACCTATGGTTTTCGCCATAAGCTGGTGGGCATCTTTGGTTATATTGTTTTCTTATACTCCGGGAATCTATTCAAGCTGTGATTTTCACTCGTTGCAGATTTTTTCTATCGACTCTTGAAATTCTGTTTGTCGAAGCTCTGGCACTCCGCCATATTCACAGTTGAGATACTTATTCCGGATATTATTGGCCGCATACGTTCGCTTGCGGTAATCCGATATGCATCGTATTTTTTTATCTGACGGATTATCAGGATCCACACTCAAAATATAGGTTGCCTCTCGTGCAAAACTCGCTTCCATCAACATTGTATTATGCGTTGTCATAATCACTTGACCTTTGAGAATCGGCCGAATCTCTTCCAATAATTTCTGGAACAGCAAATCGTGAATGTTGGCTTCTGCCTCATCCAAAATAACTACTCCTCCCATGCAGGCTGTTAACAAATAGCACGATATATTCAACAATTGACAGTTACCGGCAGATTCTCTTTCAAAGTCAATCCGACGATAATTGCCTGCAATATATTTTTCCTCAATCAGTTTATAGTAGATTTCGTCATCATGAAATTCTTTTTTATAAAATATCTTGCGAACGCTAAGATCAACACTCGTAAATAGTTGTGTAAAAAAATCGCTTGCATAATCTAACTCTGTCTCTCTTCGAAGAGACAGATGACCTTGCAGTGGCCGCTTTAAAACTTGCAGCTTAGAACTTAGTCCTTCCCAGCTTTTGTTGCCCATCGAAACAGCACAAGACAAACCTCGAAATTCTCTTAGCACAGTATTGAAATTCTCTGTTACATTATCCCGTCCAAATGCATTGGATTTATCTTTCATCTCATAAAGTAAAATTGCTAAAAGAGAATGCTTTCCCCAATAACGTTTTGCTGTTTCCTTTACGTCTACCAAAAAATCCTTCCCATTGGTTCCTTGAATAACTGTATCATTAATCAGAATACCATCAGAACTACAGTCAAAATAAAGTCCTCTGCGCCGATTAAGAACATATTCTAAACGCTCATGCACAATTTCATCCTGTCCAAATTCTACCCGATAGCAGCCGTTGTTACCGTTAATGTTGAACTCATACTCTGCAACTATCGGATCTTCACAGTCAATCATTCGATAGTCTTTTATGATGGCAGACATATCCCTTAAACTATGTCGCATTTGCTCGCGCATCACTTTTTCCATCTTTTCATCTTGAAAGATAGCATCTCGAGTTAGAAGCCTTTCATAGGCATCACGTACATCCATGGTGCGAGTCAACTCCGGTAGCAAAACAAAAGCAGACATTAGATTAGACTTGCCCGCACCGTTTTCTCCGTAGAGTACCGCAAGATGCTTTGGGACGTTTCCTTTTTCTGTCAAGTCAAATACGATATGGTCAAACGAACGGAAGTTTTCCAGTGTTATCTTTGTAAACATTGCAGTTCCCTCCTTAAATCTTAGTATCTCACATTTCAGCCGGCTTTTCAAGACTTAAACCAACCCAATTGCAGAAACAATTTCAATATTAGAGAGGATAATTATCGAATTTTTGAAATATTTCCAAAAAGCCCTTGACAAAAGCGTAGTTTGACGCTACAATAGCATTCAGAGATGGCAGTCGAGCTAGCCGAGTGCTATCTTTCGGGCATGAAAAAAGACGCCCGGCAAGGCGTCTTCTTCTCCGACTCTTCCACAAAGATTGTCGGCTTGGTAGTGACATACCAGTGATATTATATCACAAAAAAAGCCTCCACGCAATCGGAATCCGTCGAAAAGAACGTGCCATTCAAAGGTGCACTATCTATGATGCACACTTTTGTGCTGGGCCATGTTTCTTCATTGTTCAGCCCTTTGTTTGCCGTATCCTCTCTGTTTATACAGATGGTACGTTTTTCTATACCAACTTGGGTGCATGCTTAGGTTGGTATCCGATTGGCATAAAGGAGGTTGATTTTATGTCAAAAAAGCTTTCATTAATGTTTGTTGGCTATTTTAGGGATTTGGATAAGGATGACCTTCCCAAAAAATCTGGTGTTTATCTGGTCTATGCTGGAAAGCCAGTATCAGATAAGATCGTGTCTCTACGTAAACTCTTTTACATCGGTGAGTCTAGTAATATCCATGACCGCATTGTGGAACATAACCGGGACAAAGATTGGAAGGATGGGCTAAAAGAAGGGGAGCTTCTATATTATGCATATGCCCTCGCACCGAAGGACGAGCGTTTATTGGAAGAGGCCGCTCTCATTTACTATTACAAACCGCCATATAATACAGAGTATGTAGACAACTATCCCTTTGAAAGGGTCGAACTCAATCTTTCTGGTCCTGGGAAATCAAAGACACCGTTTGAAATGGATTCATCAATTAAAGTCAGCTAATGTAAGTCGATATTTAAAATAGTCACAAGAAAAAGGGCTATCGCACGAATTTTGTTCGATGAGATAGCCCTTTTTCTTTACCGGCATCTCTATTTATTTCGGAAAAGGCAGCTACTGTTTGTTACTCGGGATTCTTTGGCAGGCGGTCGTACAGCACTACCGTGTCAGAGGTTTCAATCTGTACCCGCTCTTTCTTGAGCAAGGCGCGGGAACGCTGGTTTGTGCGGTAGTCGCGGTCACCCTTCTCAAAGGCAGAACAACACAGGAAGTCACACATAGCATCACCCACAGAGGATTCTTTGATAATAAAAACGAACGCTGTTGGTTCGTTTTGACTGGAAATTATATAATCCGCCTTAATTTTGGTGACGAATGGGTAAAGATTTGGCACGTATGAGAATAGTTCAAAGTCTTGTTCCAATACTTCTTTTAGCCGTACCAGTGCCAAAAGCCGTGGTTCGACCATCTCACGATACTGCATACCCTTTTGTATAGCTTTATAAGTAATTTTACCAGACAGAATCATGTCTACTATCTTCCGAGAATTATATCGCGGAAGTGAAATATCTTTCAAGTATTGAAATCCTGCAAGATGCGAAAATTCATCTGCTGAAAACGTCAGGTTAATCTCATATGATTTATTTCGACAACCATATGTGAGGATATACCGATAATTCATCAGGTCCTTCCAAACAGCGGCTGCTTGATACAAAACATTTTGCTGTTCGTCCTGCACCTTTTCACCTTCCCTCAAAAAAATAGAAGCCCTGCCGAAAGGCAAGGCTCCTATTAAGCGTTTTCTTTCGATTCATCGAATCTATTCGGCTTGTGGTTTCCGCTCAACCCACGGTCGGGCTCCACAGTCGGCTGATACCGAACCAGTCTACTGTTTCATCGCCAACGATAGCTGGTCAATGCCACTATCCTCTAACCTTATTATATCACAAAAGCGGCCAAACGCAAGTACTTGTTCTCAAAAATTTCACGTCCCAAGCCGTTACACCTGTCTCTTATACACATCTCCGAGCCCACGAGACGTAGAGGAATCTC
>ENA-OZKH01000995-OZKH01000995.1-human-gut-metagenome-genome-assembly--contig:-NODE-995-length-9181-cov-11.646724_pt1 | contig 9181 bp, 8 predicted proteins | sample MGYA00244180_ERZ653758 | MGnify/ENA primary metagenome ERZ653758 (study PRJEB26926, sample SAMN06165252) | human gut metagenome | biome: ENVO:00009003; feature: ENVO:2100002; material: ENVO:00002003...
ACGAGATTCCTCTACGTCTCGTGGGCTCGGAGATGTGTATAAGAGACAGACACCTGCCTGCAGACATTTCCGCAGTTGGCTGGTCAATTGGTCGTGGGTGCTCCCGCCGCATGGGCACTCTCCCGCTTGAAATTTCGCGGGCGCGGGGCCGTGCGGGGGCTGTACCTTATTTTAATGTTGCTGCCGTTCCAGGTCACTATGGTGCCTGCCTATCTGACGATAAACCACCTGGGACTGATGGATACTGTCTGGGCGGTCATTCTGCCGGGGGCATTCAGCACATTTCCCGTATTTGTGATGCAGCGCGGGTTTGACGCTGTTCCTCTGCCGCTGCTGGAAGCTGCCGCTATAGATGGCGCGACCCCGTGGCAGCAGTTTGCGCGAATCGGCCTGCCAGTGGGGCTGCCCGGTATCCTGGCTGCGCTGACCATGAGCTTTCTGGATGCCTGGAATGCGCTGGAACAGCCTATGACCTTTTTAAAAACACAGTCGCTTTGGTCGCTGTCACTCTATCTGACCGATACTACCCGCGACCTGGCACTGACCATGGCGGCCAGCCTGTTTGCATTGCTGCCCGCCGTACTGATTTTTGCTTTCGGCCAAAAGTATCTGGAACAGGGGATCCTGGCCGGAGCCGTGAAAGGATGAGGACCTATCGAACTGCTTATCGGGATGGACCCACGCCAGCGCCAGCGGCTTGGGTGGATTGTCCGCTTTTTTGCACTGCTGCTGGTGCTGACACTGCTGGCCCGCGGTACAGCAGGGGCAGCCATGGCCAGCGTGACGGTGCAGAGGCCGTCCTCCGGCAATGTGACAAAAAGCGTGCGCACTACGGCCACGGTCAGCTTTGCGGGCGGCACACCTTTTACAGTGCCCGCGGGTCTGCTGGTCATGGCAGTACCCGTGCAGGCGGGGCAGACCGTCAAGGCCGGGGACACGCTGGCCGTGTTTGATGCCGCTGAAGTGGACCGCGCCGTAAACGCCAAGCGGGCCGCGTTGCAGCAGGCCCGGACCCAGGCCGCACAACAGACGGCGGGAGACACCGCCGACCCCTACGCCGCCCAGCTCGCCCAGCAGCAATTAGAACGTGCCTACGAGGAAACACACAGAATCTACGCCGATGGTGAAGAGAGCGTTTCCCGTGCCCAGACCAAGCGGGACGAAGCTGCTGCCGCTCTGGAAAAAGCCCGCAATGCCGGCTATGCGGACGACGCTGAAAAACAGGCCGCCGTAGAAAACGCCGCCGCTGCCCTGGAAGCTGCGGAGGATGCCCTGTACAGCGCCCAAAAAGCCGCCGAAGATGCCAACAATGCGGCACTTTCCGCCGCCCAAAGTGCCGAGGATAACCGCAACACCGCACTGCACACGCTGGAGAAAGAGCAGGAAACCACGGAAAAACAGAACGCACTGGACCGCGCCGCTGCTGCTGTAACGGCCTCTGATGCCGAAACCCTGCAGGCCGAACTGGATGCCTTGCTTGCCGTGCAGCAGGCGGGCGGCACACTGACTGCCCCCAGTGATGGCACCCTTGTGTCGCTGGATCTCGTGGTTGGGCAGCCCTCCCCTGCCGTGGGCGGCCAGCTGGCTGCAGATGCCGATTTTACCGCCGAAATTCCTTTGGAAGAATCTCAAGCCAACCTTGTTTCAGTTGGCACTGTACTGCACCTGAGCCAGAGCCGCGCAAGCTGTGATGCCGCCGTGCAGAGCCTTTCGGCCCCGGATGAAAACGGCACCGTTACAGCAAAATGCACCTTGTCCAAAGGGGCATGGTGTGCCGGTGCTGCCAACGCATCGGCCACGGTGCAGGGTGAAAAGCGGCCCTGTGTGCTGCCGGCCAGCGCGGTACATAAAGATAATACCGGCTGCTATGTGCTGGCTATCGAACAAAAAGCCACAATCTTGGGTCAGCAGAATATCGTAGTATCGCTGCCTGTCACGGTGGTGGAAACGGGCGATACCACCGCCGCCGTCAGTGGTGCGCTGGACGCCGATACACAGGTCATTGTCAGCAGTACGCGGGCCGTGCAGGCCGGGGACCGGGTGAAGATCCATGATGCATCGTAAAAGAGGTTGGGCGGTTGCGGCAGTATTGCTGGTAGTTTTGCAGCTGCTTTTGCAGACCCGCGCAGCGCATATTGTACAGCAGAACCCAACCGTGACGGTGACCCTGTCTTCCCCGCTTACAGCCGGGCAGCTTGCCGCTGCACGGGAATGGGAAAAAAGTAATGCCAACACTCAAGCCGTTACTGCCAGCTTTTGGAGCGAGAAAGCAGCAGCGGTCTCGGCAGATTCTGACCGCACAGCGGAAGATGTGACCTGTATCGGCTTTGACGGTACAGCGCAGGACTGTCTGCCCGTGGAATATCTTCAGGGCACAGCACCCGGTGTCGTAGGACAGCAGTGCGCGATTTCTTCGACGCTGGCGTGGACACTGTTTGGCAGCTATGATATTATGGGCTTGACTGTTGCACTGGACCGTACCGAGTATTTCATTTCCGGCGTGTTTAAAAGTAAAAGCAAAACGCTTCTTTATCCGGCGCAAAGCGGCTTTACCCACGCGGCGCTGCGGGGTCTTTCGCCCGACACCCCCAAAACGGACGCCGAACAGTGGGCCGCAGCAACCGGTGCCGGAAAGATCACCGCCATCACTTACGGCCCCCAAAAGGCATGGCTGGCTCAAGCAGCGTGTGCCCTGCCTGCCCTGATTATCGGACTGGCTTTGGTCGTGCTGTTGCTGCGCTTTATTTGTGCCCTGCCCGGTGTCTTGCACGGGGCAGCCCTGTTTGCTTTAGCACTGGCATTTGCGTGGGCGGTACCCCATTTTCTGCAAACCCTGCCCGGCTGGCTTATCCCCGGCCGCTGGAGTGATTTCAGCTTTTGGCCCACTTTATGGACGAAAATTATGGATACTTGCAATGGAAATATGAAGTAATTTAAAATTTGCAAGCAGAATAAGCCACAGATTGATGATGAAGAAACTTGCTTTCGATATATATTTCGCTGAGGATGTCTATAGAAATCGTTGGGAAAGTTGGACAAACTCTTTGGGATATTTTTGCATGAACATGACAATTAAATGCACAAGCATTTTTGGAATTGAACATAATGAACGGGTTTATATAGGAAAACAGCAAGATGCTAAAGCAAGGGTCATATACCGGGAATAGTGGTACTCTATTGCGTTTTATTTTACATTCTTTGACCACCATTTGACTACTACTGTGCAGACGCACCGTAAAACACCGAAAAGCCCGTTGTGACAACCACCAACAGGCGTTTTCTTGCTTTGGACGCAACTGTGCAGAACCAACAAAATTCACGCTTCAACGTTGGTCTGTACGGGCTTGTCGTAGTTCTCCGACCCGGAAGGCCAGAGGTTCGAATCCTCCCGGTCGCACCAAACAATGAAAATCCGAACCTTTTCTCGATAGGAGAAGGGTTCGGATTTTTTGTTTTCTTCGGAAAGCAAGATGAAGGCTCCTTCCCGATGGCTGTGTGTCCAAAACCTTATCAGAAGAACCGTATAACAAAAGTCACAACTGTAAAGGTGCCGTAAGGCAGAAAGGACACAAACATGAAGTACGATGCAAGAGCCTGCAAATTCAACATGGACACCGGGTGCGTGGAACTGCTGCTCCAGGATGGGAGAAAAATCTCCATCGACTGCACCGGGGTCGAGGATGCGTTGGATGTTACCATGGCACAGAGGTCAGAGTTGGACTACCTCATTTATAATGACCCACTTGGTTATGCCGATTTGATTCTGAACGGCAATCTAGAAGAATACTTGAAAAACGTAACCGGGAGCCATGGGCTAGAAGATTAAGAGAAAAGCGCAGAGCACCTTATTCAGAGTGCTCTGCGCTTTTCTGCATCTTGCGCCATTGTTGCGGGGTCATGCCGTACTTTTGCCGGAACAGTTCGTAGAAGTGGGTGCGGTTGGTAAATTTGAGTTGTAGGGCGATCTCACTGACGGAAAGTGTTGTTTCCCGCAGCAGCCGTTCAGCCTTCTGGAAACAGAAGGTCATGCCGTAATCGAAAAGACACAGACCGGTGCGGCGCTGGACGATGGAATTGAGATAGCTGCCATTGTAATTCAAAAGCCGTGCTAGTTCACTGCGAGGCAGCCGCCCGTCGGTATCCTCCAGCAAACGGCTGATGCGCAGAAAGAGCAGGCTTTCGGGGCTGCTGCTCAGGTGCACCGGGGTGACATAGAACCCGGACGACAGAAAATCGAACAGTTCGCAAAGTGCGCCCTTCAAATAATAGGTGGCGGCGGCACTGGGTTCGTGCAGGATGTGGGTCATGCGGGCGATGAGCGTTGCCAGGGTTTGAACACTATCGGTGTTTTCCGGTGTGGGGAAAAGGTCCTGATACTCCTTTCGGAGGTCCTGGCCCAGATTGGCCAGCATAAACTGCAAAACGGGATTTTCCGGCAGATGACGCTCGGCTTCAAATAATTGCAGGGATGCAGATTCCGTCAGGCTGCGGACAAAATCTGCGGACAGACCAATAAAACAGAGCTTGGCGGGGCCGATGAAGCGTTCGTTATGGAGGATGCTGCGATTCACCAGACAGCAGGTCCCGGCACGGTAGGGGTATTCTTTTTCCTCAATCTGTTGGATGACCTCCCCTTCCAGCACCAGCATCAGCTCAAAATAATCGTGGCGGTGCAGCGGACGGGAGCTGAGGGTGCGGAATAGGCTATCCATCGAGTTTTCGTGCAGCCAGCAGCCATTGGGGGAATACATCTGGATGCTGTATTGGTCGGTTTCTCCCAGACCGGTACAGGACTCCAGGGTGATCTGCACCGGAGCAAGGAGCTTGAAAAAGCGAGAGAGCTGGCTGCCCTGGTTCTCCACTTCCAAAATATTCTCGTAGCTGGTGGAATCCGGTTTCATGAAAGAGTCTCCTTTTTTCGCAATGTGCGAATATGATACAATCCGATGGATGCGGCACACGATGCTGTCATTGTGGAATGTGAACGGAATTGCTAAAATATAGGCACAATACAAAAACATTCTGTAAAAGCTGTGCGGCCGATGGCTTTATTATAGAGTGCTTTTGAAAAAATGTAAAGCGACAGACGCATTCTGTCGCCGTGAATGATACAGCACATCTTGAAAGGAGAATCCCCATGTCTGCTACTGCAACGACAGAGAAAAAATATCTGAAATGGTATCAGAAGCTGGCCTACGGTTCCGGCGATCTGGCCTCTAACTGCTCCTATGGTCTGGTTTCCAGCTTTGTACTGCTTTATCTGACCGGAACACTGGGTCTGGACAGCGCCATCATTGGCTCTTTGATGCTGGCTTCCAAGGTTCTGGACGGCATCAGCGATGTGATCTTTGGCACCCTGATCGACCGCACCCACTCCAAGCTGGGCAAGGCACGTCCGTGGATGCTGTTTGGTCAGGTAGGTGTTTCCCTCTGCCTGTTTTTGCTGTTTGCCATCCCGGCTGGCAGTACCACCATGCAGTATATCTACTTCTTCATCGTGTACACGGCACTGAACGCAGTGTTCTATACTGCCAACGGCATTGCATATTCCTCTCTGGTGGCACTGATCACCAAGAACAACAATGAGCGTGTGCAGCTGGGCTCCTTCCGTTTTATGTTTGCGGTCGTCACCAACATCTTTATGGGCTTTGCCGTTACCGGCATGGTGGAGAAGTTCGGCAGCGGTGCCGCAGGCTGGCGTACCACGGCTCTGATCTTCGCGATCGTTGGTCTGGTGGTCAACACCATCAGCTGCCTTGCAGTTAAAGAGCTGCCGGAGGAAGAACTGAGCGGCAACACCAGCGAAGCCGCAGAGGAAGGCAAAGCAGTTGCCGAGGAGAAAAAGCATGGCTTTGCCGAGACTGCTAAGATCCTCGTCCACAACAAGTATTACCTGATGATCCTTGCCATCTACATCGTGTACTATATCATGAGCAACCTGACCACCGGTGCCGGTGTGTTCTGCGCCACCTATTACTGGGGCGATGGCAGCCTGCTGGGTCAGTTCTCCATGATGAAGATGTTCCCTGTTATCATCGCACTGGCCTTTGCGCCTGTCCTCATCAAAAAGACCGGCAGTATGCAGAAGGTCAACTTCTGGGGCTACGCCATCAGCAGCGTGCTGGGCATTCCCATGATCTACTTTGCCATGCAGAAGAATCTCTCCATGTTCCTGCTGTTCATGTTCATCAAGGGCGTCTTTGCAGGTACCCTCAGCGGCTCTTTGAACGCTCTTATTGCTGAGGCCAGCGGCTACACCACACGCACCACCGGCGTCCACATGGACGGTATGATGTACAGCTGCTCCTCTCTGGGCGTGAAGGTCGGCGGCGGCATCGGTACTGCGGCTGTGGGTTGGCTGTTGAAGCTGGGCGGCTTTGTGGGCACCGCAACGGTCCAGAGCGAAAGCGCCATTCGGATGATCTTCAACCTGTACATCACCTTCCCCTTTGTGATTGGCATCATTATTACAGTGCTGCTGGCTTTCCTTGATGTGGAAAAGGCCAATAAGAAGTGGGATGCTGAACACCAGAAAGAGGCACAGGCATGATTCGACAGAATTTCAACGCAGATTGGACGGTAGAAAAGGGCGATGGCAATTCCCGGATGAATTCCTTTCTGGGAAATACCCAGACCAAAACCGTACATCTGCCCTACGATGCCATGATCCACGAAGCCCGCACCCCGGACACGAAAAACGGTGCACAGACCGGCTTCTACCCCGGCGGCGAGTACATTTTTCAGAAGCATTTCACCGCACCGCAGGCGTGGCAAGGCAAGCCGGTGTCCCTCGTATTTGAGGGCGTGTACCAGACGGCGCTGGTCTACCTGAACGGCTGGCTGCTGACCCGGAACGTGAACGGCTATGCGGAGTTTACCGTGGAGGCTGGTCCCTACCTGAAATATGGTGCCGACAACCTGCTGAAGGTCATTGCAGATAACAGTCTGGAACCCAACAGCCGCTGGTATACCGGCAGCGGCATCTACCGCCCGGTGCGGCTGCTGGTGGGCAACAAGGTCTATCTGCCGCAGGATACCGTGCGTATCACCACCCGGGAGGCGGACGAGGGCTTTGCCCTGCTGGATGTGACGGCACAGGTGCAGTCTGCCAGCACTGTTACAGAACGGGTGACCCTGCAGCAGACCATCTGCCGGAAGGGCACGGCAGTGCTCACCGACCGGCAAAACCTCCTGCTCCAACCCGGCGAAAGCAGAACCGTCTCCTTCCGGTACTGCGTGGACAGCCCGGCTCTGTGGAGCCCGGAGAACCCCAACCTCTACACCAGCACCATGCAGGTGCTGGAGGGCGAGGAAGAACTGGACCGGGAAGAGACCGGCTTCGGCATCCGTACCCTGAGCATCGATGCAGCGCATGGGGTACGCATCAACGGGCAGACCGTCAAGCTACGGGGTGCCTGCATCCACCACGACAACGGCATTCTTGGTGCAGCTACCCTGCCCGATGCCGAGGAGCGCCGCATTCGTCAACTAAAGGAAGCGGGCTTCAACGCCATCCGCTCCTCCCATCACCCGGCAGGGCGGGCGCTGCTGGATGCCTGCGACCGGTACGGTGTGCTGGTAATGGACGAACTGAGCGACGTATGGAATGTGCGGAAAAATCCCTACGACTATGCTCTGTACTTTGAGCAGGACTGGAAGCCCACCATTCAAAAGATGGTGGCCAAGGATTACAACCATCCCAGTGTCATTTTGTACTGTGTGGGCAACGAAATCTCCGAGGTAGGTTCGGAAAGCGGAGCAGAGACCAACCGTCGGCTCTGCAACACCTTCCGGGAACTGGATCCCACCCGCTACACCACCAACGCCCTCAACGGCCTTATGGCAGCCGGTTACCGCCTGCGGGAGATCATGGGGGATGTGATGCGAAAGTTCCCGGCACAGCCCGGTCCCTCCGGCGGCGATGGCGGCGGCAGCAATGCCCTGAACAGCTTTATGAGCCTGATGTCCGGGGAAAAGGGGGATTACTTTGCCACCCATCCGCTGCTGACTGAGGCGCTGTCCGGCTGCGAGGATTCCTGCGATGTGATCGGTCTGAACTACCTTACCGGACGCCATGTGCTGGAGCATGAACTGCACCCCCACAAGGCAGTGCTGGGCACCGAGACTTACCCGGCAGACATCGTGCGGCTGTGGCGCATCGTGGAGGAGAATCCTCACATGATCGGCGACTTCACATGGGCTGGCTACGACTATCTGGGGGAGGCAGGCTGCGGCATCTTCCATTACGATGGTGGTGCCAACTTCAGCAGCATCTACCCGGAACGCACCGCCTACATTGGAGATCTGGATCTGCTGGGCAACCGCCGCCCCATCAGCTATCTGCGGGAGATCGTTTACGGTCTGCGGAAGGCACCTTATCTGGCAGTGCTGCGGATGGAACACAACGGTCAGACCTCCAGCAAAACGCCTTGGATGTTCAAGGATAACCTTGCCAGCTGGACATGGCCCGGTTTTGAGGGACAGACGGCTTCGGTGGATGTGTACTCCGCCTCGGAGGAGGTGGAGCTGTTCCTGAACGGAGCTTCTCTGGGCCGCCGTGCCATGGTGGATTTTACCGCCACCTACAGTGTGCCCTACACTCCCGGCGAGCTGAAGGCTGTGGGCTATACCGGCGGTGTGTGTGACGGCGAGTTCACGCTGCGCACCGCACAGGATGCACAGATGACCCTTACAGCAGATCGTAAGACCCTGCAAGCTAACGGCGAGGATGCCGCCTTTGTGATGATCCAATTCGTGGATGCAAATGGCACCGCAGATCTGCACACCAAGCACACCCTGAAGGTGGAGTTGGAGGGTGCAGGCATTCTGGAAGCCGTAGGCAGCGCAAACCCCTGCTCCGAGGAGCGTTACGACACCCCGGAAAGCGAGACCTTTGACGGCTGCTGTATGGCGGTGATCCGCGCAGGAGAAGCTGCGGGCGAAATTCATCTGACCGTCACAGCTGATGACAGCGTTCAGAAGCAGCTGACGATTCTGGTTCAGAAAGCAGAGGGCTGAATCTCAAAAAGCCGGTGAAGGCTCAAAACAAAAACAGGGTGCGCCCCTGAATAGGACGCACCCTGCCAAAGACCACAGACGATAACGATATGTACAACAGGGCGTTCCCCAGAGCAGAGTTCCCATAAAACAGTATTTGCAAAAGTTCCCTAAATGGGGAAGA
>ENA-OZKH01001007-OZKH01001007.1-human-gut-metagenome-genome-assembly--contig:-NODE-1007-length-9122-cov-3.813169_pt1 | contig 9122 bp, 10 predicted proteins | sample MGYA00244180_ERZ653758 | MGnify/ENA primary metagenome ERZ653758 (study PRJEB26926, sample SAMN06165252) | human gut metagenome | biome: ENVO:00009003; feature: ENVO:2100002; material: ENVO:00002003...
GTCGGCAGCGTCAGATGTGTATAAGAGACAGCACACATATTGCAGGTAAAAGTTATCACCCCGATGGATAAGGACGAGTTTGGCAGACCTATTCCCGGAACAGGTGGTGAATACTGGCAGGAGGTATGCAAGTGCCGTTGTGATGATAACACTACCAAAGAGTTTTCATCTGATAACGGCTCTGTGTATCGTCCGAATTATCATGTAGTATGTGAGAAAAGAATTACTGTCAAGGCTGGTGATGAAGTACGTTGCATGGATGGTGATGGCGTAAGAGGTCAAGGCGAAGTCTACACGGTAAAGAGTACAAACTACTTTAACTACTCGGAATTATGGATGTAGATTTCGATTTCTCAGATGTCGACTCCTTTTTCGATGAAGGAGAATGGGAGGTCGAAAAGAAGATGATTGATGTAGGCGATGAAGCCGTGAAGTACGCAGAGGAACATGGGGATTATCAAGACCATACACTCACTTTGAGAACGTCCAATGATTACGATGTCAATAAAGACGGTTTGACATTGAAAAACGAAGCGGAATACGCATCATTCGTAGAATCTAAAGGGTATGATGTTTTGAGTAGTGCTGCTTTATTTGCGGAGAAACGATTAAAAGAAGAATTTGAAAAATGAAAAAGTACATTGGAACAAAACAGATTGAAGCAGAACCTATGACAATGGGCGAGGCTTATGAAAGAGGTTTATTACAAGTTGGCAGAGTGCCTGATGCAGAGTATGCAAAGCGCATGGGTTATCACGTTAAATATGCTGACGGGTACGAGAGTTGGTCGCCAGCGGAACCGTTTGAGGAGGCGTATAAACTCGCCGATACATCACTTGACCGTATGCAGATAGAAACCGAAGAAGTCAATGGAAGATATGTAAAGTTAGCCGCTTTCATAGATTCAGGGAAAATGGATGAAGTCGTTAATGATATGTACAACAAGTGTTTACTGGAAATGCAGTGTTGTACAATGTTCGACTATATACGGCTTCTTGATACTCGCATACAGCGTATGCAAGGTTCTGATGGTGCAAAAGTAATAAAGATGAATTTTGGTATGGCTATTATGGCTCTCAAAGCAGGTTTTCCAATTCGTAGAAGCGGTTGGAACGGAAAAGGATTAATGGTGTTCAAACAGGTTCCAGCACATATTGATAGTGATATTATCCCCAAGATGCAATCTATTCCGCAATCAGCAAAAGACCTTATTCTGAAAGGCAAGGGCTTTATTGACTACACAAGCCAGTGTCTTATTTACAATGAGAATACCGGACGCGCTGATTCATGGGTTCCGTCTATCAGTGATGTATTTGCAGAAGATTGGGAGATTGTGGAATGATAGTAACTACCGACATAGGAAACATCCTCTATCGGGACTGCAAGGCTTTCGGAATAGATATAGTGCCTGATGGTGAAACGCTGACGGGTGAATTGAAGTCCGAAAGGATTGTCATCCACACGAAGAAACAACAGCCGGGAAAGTATTGGAAGAAATCTTTCGCAGAAGTGAATCTATGTGTACCCAATTTAAGCGAGAATGAAGCGAACACAATCCGGCTTAACGAACTTGAAAGAAAGGCTGGCAAGCTGCTTGATGATGTAGTAAGTACCTATGACGGTACAACCTATCGTTACTCTATCGAATCAATTGGTACGGAAGCGGATACAGCTTTGAAATGCCATTACGTGAATGTGAGAATTTTATTTGAAGTAATAAATGTAAAACTATAAGATTATGATTTCAGCAGTAGGAATAAAAAGAATCTTGTTTGCCGACATTGATAAGGTAACGGCAGACATTACCCCCGAAATCGCAAAGACTTTGATTCAAGCCGCTATCAAAGCGAAAGATGAGGTTTTGAATGTACACGGGGAAACGTGGCAGATTGAGGAAACGGAAGCCTCCGTCACCGGGTACAAGAACCAATTAACGGGAAAGAATTACCGTTACGATGATGTGCCGGGAGAAGTATCGCCCGCTTTCTCTATCGGACAATATGACTGGAAGACCAAGAAAGCGTTCATGGGTGGCGATGTTATTCAGGCAACATCTAAAGATGTGGGTTGGAAGCGTGCTTTGGATAAAGTTATTATCAACAAAGCATTGTTCTGTCTGACCGATGATGATGTCTGGTTCATCTTCCCAAAATGCCGTATTGTTTCCCGTGAAGCCAATACGGATAAGGCAATTGCAATCGCTGTAAAAGGCTTGGTGCAGGAACCGGGAATCGAAGGTGTTTCTTCTGAGTATAACTATGAAGAAGGGCAGATTAAAGCTTTGCAGGCATGAACTACAGTAACCATTGTACCTACTCCTTCCGATGCGACCGTAAAGCTGGACGGTGTAACGGTCAAGTCAAAGCAGGTGAATGCTGGGGCTACCGTTCACTATGAAGTGTCGAAAGTGGGGTACGTCACTCAGTCAGGAGATATTAAAACCACTCCTTCTGAAGTTGATACCACTCTTAAAAAAGAGATAACATTGGTAAAAGTACAAGAGTGATAACCGGGGGATGGATATATACCATTCCCCCTTTTAGTTTAAGAATATGAATCAAGCAGCAAAAACGGTTTCTGATGCTTTGTTAGGGCTGGATTTCATGAATGTGGAGATAGGAGGGATGGTTTATACCATTAAACCTCCTACAATTAAAATTATCTGTCGTGCCATTCATCATTTTTCCAATATCGGCATGACTGGAGATAATGTCATGGAAGCTATTAAAGAGCTTCCTGAAGCTACTGAAGATATGCTGAAAGGTATTTCATGCTTCATCTGCGGGAATGATAGTTTGGTCAAAGAATTGGAGAACGGCACTTTTGAAGAAGTCAAAGATGCCTTGGGAGTCTGTTTCTCTATGATGGATATTTCGGCTTTTCAGTGTGTCAGCTCGATGAGGAACGTGTCGATGCTGGCAGCAAGACCGAAACAGTAGGAAACACAACGTTCTTCGGGCAGATAGCCCATTTGATTGACACGCTGCATCTGAGTTATACAGAAGTGTTTGAGATTATCCCTTATCGGAATCTGCTGATGATGCAACGGGATAAATTACGCGCAGTATATGGTGGTCAGAAGGTGAATAGAATCAGTGGTAAGGAATTGGCTAATCGTAGGAAAAAGAAATAGATATGGCAAAATTATATTTTAAGATAGGTAGTGACTGGGAAGAAGTTGTAAGACTTCGTAATGAAATTGCAAAATTAAAGCAGGAGTTAATGAGCATGGATGGCACGCAGACTCCTGCTGCTTTCAAGGCTTTGAATGCCCAACTTGCTGCATCCAACCAAAGATTGGATGAGTTGGTGACTAATGCAGCCAAAGCTGGAGCGGAGATGGAAACGGGATTCAAAAGGAAAATCTTCGATGCTTCCCAGGCCGTGAATGGATTCACAGAGAAGATTCTTGCTCAAAAAGCGGTAGTTAAGGATATTGAAGCGGATGTAAAACGACTTGGGGATGCTTATCGTATAGCATTGAAAAGGAATCCGTTATCAGCAAATAGCAAGTTAGAAGAATACAATGCTGCCCGCAAAGCTCTTGATGAAGAAAAGGCAGCTTTATTTGGATTAACCCAACAACAAGCCGAAGCGCGCCTTTCCGTAAAGAAGCTTCGGGATGAATACGCCCTTTACAATGATAATGCTAAGGAAATCGTAGAGAGTAACAACGGTATCGCTATTTCTTGGAAGAAAGCATTGGCGGTTATTGGTGGTGCTGGAGTATTAAAGGCATTAGGTTCTGAAATGATTCGTGTTCGTGGAGAATTTCAATCCATGCAGACCGCTATTGAGACTATGGTTGGAAAGGATATGGCAGGGCAACTGATTCCGCAAATCAAGGAGCTGGCTAAGATTTCTCCACTTACTATGTCAGATATGGTTGGAGCAGAAAAGATGATGCTTGGATTTAACATACAAGCAGAAGACACTATCAAATACTTGAAAGCCATTAGTGATATTTCTATGGGGGAATCCAGTAAGTTCAATTCGCTAACTTTGGCATTTTCACAGATGTCAGCAGCGGGTAAACTTATGGGGCAGGATTTGAATCAAATGATAAACGCTGGATTCAACCCGTTACAGATTATCTCCGAAAAGACCGGAAAATCTATCGCAACTTTGAAAGATGAAATGTCCAAAGGTGCTGTTTCCGCTGAAATGGTTCAACAGGCATTCATTGATGCAACTTCCGCAGGTGGTAAGTTCTATAATATGTCTGAGAATGCTTCAAAGACTATCAATGGTCAGTTGTCTATGATGCAGGATGCTTTGGATTCCGTGTTTAACGAATTGGGAACAAAGTCGGAAAGTGTTATCATGGACGGTATTCAAATGACAACTTCGTTGATTCAGAATTATGAAACAGTAGGTAGGATCTTGGCTGGATTAGTGGTTACTTATGGTACATACCGGACCGCAGTGATGCTTGTTACTGCTGCCGAAAGTAAACATACTCTTGTGGAGATTGGACTTACCAATGCCCGTTTATTGGCACGAAAAGCGCAGTTAGCTTTAAACGCTGCAATGCTTACCAATCCTTATGTGTTGTTGGCTACTGCTGTAGTAGGACTTGGAGTTGCAATGTGGGCATTATCCGACAGCACAACATCTGCTGAACGTGCTTTGGACTCGTACAACAAGAAAATAGAAAAACTCGACACGGACGAAGAAGATCGGAAACGTACTTTGGAAGGTCTTGTTAGCACCATTAATAGCGAGGTGGAAGCCGAGACCACTAAACTTAAAGCTTTAAAAGATATTGAGGAACTATACCCAGCACTCTTTAGGAAATATGTTGATGAGAAAGGCCATATACAGGATTTGACTGGTTTTTGGAAGGCATATAATGAAGAAGTTGTAAAATCTAGAACACAGTCAAAACAGGCTATAGTCGAGTCCTTGGAACAACAGATAAAAAGTGCGGAATGGGCTTATAATTTAGCTAAGAAGGAGAACAACCGTTCCGAAATGAAGGTTCAGGCACAGCGTATCGAAGACCTGAAGAATGAATTGGCAAACGCAAGAAAGGATGTCTTGTCGGAAATCAATGCCCAATTGGAAGTTGAGAACAGACAGGAAACAAAAGAAACTACATATCAGGAGGATTTGGCAAATGCTAAAGCCGAATGGGAGAAAGCGAAAAAAGGGTATGAGGCCTTAATCAAAGATCAGACGGCTACATCGAAACAGGTGAAAGAAGCCAAAGATAAGATGGAGGTATCCGAAAAGACATACAAGGAGCTGGGCGGAGTAACCGGAAGCGCACTGACCAGACAGGAAAATCTAGCAAAAAAGCAAAAAGAAAATCAGGAAAAGCTGGACGGGCAACTTCTTTCACTTCACCGTCAGAACCAACAGGATGAGGTCAGTTTGATGAAAGAAGGTACGGAGAAGAAGTTGAAACAGATTGACCTTGATTATCAGAAACAGATTGATGCGATAAGAAAACAGGAGGAAGAATGGAGCGAAGCCGGTAACGGTAAGCTGACCGACAAGCAGGCACAGAAAATTTCAGAAGCTTATACCAATGCCGAAAGTATGAGAGATAAAGATATTTCCGATGTAACTGAAGGACAGCTGAAAGCCGAACAACAGGCTTTGAACGACTACTTGAAAGAATATGGCACGTTCCAGCAGCAGAAATTGGCTATCGCCCAAGAGTATGCGGAAAAAATAAGGAAAGCACAGGAAGAAAACGGTGTTAATAGTGCACAAGTAAAGTTACTGGAGAAACAACGTGATGTTGCCATACAGAACAAGGAAACAGAAGCCATAAAAGCCAATATAGATTGGGTTACTGTGTTCGGTGAGTTTGGTTCCATGTTTTCCGACATGATAAAGCCCGCCTTGGACGAAGCGAAAAAATATGTACGGACTGACAAGTTCAAGAACTCCGATCAGGCAAGCCAGAAATCATTGATTGACGCCATCAGCCAGATGGAAAAGTCTTTGGGTGGTACAAGTGGAGTCAACTTCAAGAAACTTGGAGAGGATGTAAAAGCCTATCAAATAGCAGAACAGAATCGTATCAGTGCCATAGGGATTGAAACAGCTGCTTTGGAAAGACTAAAGAAATCACAGGATGATTACACCAAAGCGCAGAAGGGCGGAACGGAAAGTGAGAAACAAGCCGCAGCAAACGCTCTTGAAACAGCACGGCAGAATGCTGACATTGCATCCGCCAATGTGAAGACACAGACTGATATCGCCAATCAGGCCCAGCGTAATGTGACTGATACTGCCACCATACTGAAAGCAAGCATGGAAAATTTATTGGGAGGCTTGCAGCAGATTTCATCCGGTGGATTGTATAACGCATATAGCGGAATTATCAAAACCGTGAACGGATTCAAGGATGTCATAGGAAAAACGTCAGAATCTCTTAAGGAGGTTCCCATTGTCGGATGGATTCTGTCCATCATTGACGTACTCAAAGACGGATTAAGTGATCTTGTCGGTGGTCTGCTTGATGCTGTTCTGAACGCTGTCAGTGGAATTATCGGTGATGTCTTGTCAGGGGATTTGTTTGTCACAATCGGCAAGTCATTGAGGAACGGCATAGGAAACATCCTGAACGCAATCTCATTCGGAGGCTTCAACTCCTTGTTTGGAATAGGTGGAAACGCCAAGGAAGTACAGGAAACGATAGACAGGCTGACGGACAGGAATGGAACTTTGCAAACGGCCATCGAGGATCTGACTGACGAGATGAAGGCAAGCAAGGGAATGAAATCGGTTGAATCTTACAGGGAAGCTGTAAAGTATCAGGAGGAAGTCAATAAAAACTATCTGCAAATAGCAAAGGAGCAAGCCGGATATCATAAGAGTCACGGCAGCTGGCAGCATTATCTGAAATGGACGGATGAAATGCTGGAACACGCAAGAAAAGCTACCGGCATGCAGGATTTCTCCGGCACCGATTCCTTGTGGAATCTGACCCCCGAACAGATGAAGGCTCTACGGTCGGACGTATGGTTATGGGATATCATGGAATCTTCCGGTAAGGGAGGTTACGGTGAGCGTGTTACCGACAAGCTGGATGATTATATAGAGCAGGCAGGAAAACTGGAAGAACTGACCGACAGTCTTTATGAGGGCCTGATCGGAATGTCATTCGATTCCATGTATGACAGTTTTATAAGCAGTCTGATGGATATGGAGAAGAGTGCGGAGGATTTTGCTGATGACATATCCAAATATTTCATGCAGGCGATGCTGTCAAATGCCATCGGTGAACAGTTTAGTGACAAACTGAGGACATGGTATGATAAATTCGGTGAAGCCATGAAGGATGATGGTACGCTTGACAATAATGAGCGTAAGGAGCTGATGGATGAATACATGGGTTATGTGGACGAAGCCATGAAGCTCCGTGACGAGCTTGCCGCAGCAACCGGATATGACAAGATTTCGCAAGAATCCTATTCTCAATCTTCTTCATCAAGAGGGTTCGGCACTGAAATGACGCATGAAGATGCAGGAGAGTTGAACGGTAGGTTTACAGCATTGCAGATTACAGGAGAAGAGATAAAGAATCAAAATATCATTCAATCTCAATCACTTAATCTACTGACAGTAAAAGCAGATGCTCTACTTTCCATAAATACGGAAACAAGGAATATCGCTGATAATACGCGAGATTTGATAGCACAATCTTATCTTGAATTGGTTCAGATTTCGGAAAATACAGGAGCTATTGTAAAACCAATCATTCAAATTCAGAAAGATATGGCAGAAGTGAAAAACAATACATCTAAATTATAAACTATGTCAGATTTATTAATAAATACCCAAGACGCCTACACAACATGGGGGGTAAGAATGGGAGAGGGCTTTCTTGATGTACTTGGGGCATCGTCACCCATGAAAGAATTTATAGAAAATAAGTCCCGGTTGGAACATGGAAAACGTGTGATAATCAATGACCCCAAAATAGATGAACGGGAAATAACACTTTCTTTTACAATTGAAGGAAATTCCCAATCCGACTATCAAGCAAAGAAAAAAGCTTTCTTTGAAGAATTGTATAAAGGTGTGGTTGATATTCAAGTTCCGGCTAACAGTAATGAGATTTATCATCTGATTTATCTTGGGAAAAGCGTTGCTTATGCACAGAGTTTAGACCATACTTTCGGAAAAATTTCAGCCAAGTTTAACGAGCCAAATCCGGCAAACAGAAGCTAATTCACGACATTGGTTTTATTGTCGTGTATGTGAGTGCTCAAAATTGGGCACTCTTTTTTTTATCCCCGAACTTTGAAGACATGGAACAAATCGACATCAAAGACATATCCGGTGCTATCCTGCTTACAACTTTGATCAATGAAGGCTGCAAGCGTAAGTTCACTCTGATGAAGGAGGACTACATCATGTTAAAGTTCTCCTTAGAGAATCCCATATATTTCAAACTTGGCTCATACGTGGAATGTAACTTCGGATTGTTCGAGGTGTGCGACTTGCAGAAGCCCGCATTCAACACCAATACCGCCGGCTACGATTACGAATTAAGACTTGATGCCTATTACTGGAAATGGAAAAACAAAATCTTCAAATATACCCCGGAGACGACCGGACAGGAAGCGTCCTGGAACCTGACCGCCCCGCTTGACGTACAAGCCGGTATAGTCCTTAGAAATTTGAAAGCTCTTGGTTACACATACAAAGGACAGGATTTTGTTTTCTCCATTGATTCCACAGTCGAAAACAAGTCCCAGTTGATGAGTTACGATAACATCAACATCCTTGACGCTTGTTTTGAGATGGCGAAGAAATGGGATTGCGAATGTTGGGTGACTGAAAACATCATCCATTTCGGACGTTGTGAGTCCGGCGATGCGGTGGATTTCGAGATCGGGAAAAACGTGCAGGAAATGTCACAGTCAGAATCCCGGTCCACTTATGCCACCCGTATCTACGCTTTTGGTTCAACAAAGAATATCCCATCTGACTACCGTCCGGTTGACGAGACCGTGGTTGTGAACGGTGTGGTGCAGCGCAGGCTGATGTTACCCGTAGGCACTCCGTACATAGACGCTTATCCTGATATGACCACCGAGGAAGCCATTGAACCTGTCTCTTATACACATCTGACGCTGCCGACGACTCCTTACGTGTAG